>Ga0307515_10021004_pt1 | contig 11601 bp, 9 predicted proteins | sample 17_EM_MG_FD_194513 | JGI IMG/M metagenome (GOLD analysis project Ga0307515, IMG submission 194513) | Populus trichocarpa ectomycorrhiza microbial communities from riparian zone in the Pacific Northwest, United States - 17_EM | ecosystem: Host-associated > Plants > Roots > Unclassified | place... | reverse complement strand
TCTCTCAAGTTGTAAATGGAGAACAAATGTTGTTGTTTGTAGTAAGGCGCGAAGTGAAACAAACTGATGGCCTAGTGCCCAAGGAGCTGGCATCCATACTTGAAAAATTCCAAGACATCATGCCAGATGAGATGCCCCACCAACTGCCACCAATGCGGGATGTACAGCACGCAATTGATCTCATCCCAGGGTCATATTTACCCAATTTACCCCATTACAGGATGAGCCCTGCAGAGAATGAAGAGCTCAACCGACAGGTCCAACAGCTAATGGACAGAGGATTCATTCGAGAGAGCTTTAGTCCCTGTGCAGTTCCAGTATTGCTCACTCCAAAAAAAGATGGAAGCTAGAGGATATGTGTCGACAGTCGAGCAATTAATAAAATAACGGTCAAATACCGATTCCCAATCCCACGGCTGGATGACATGTTGGACTTACTAAACGGCGCCTCCATTTTTACCAAAATTGATCTACGTAGTGGATATCATCAAATTCGCATCCGTCCTGGTGACGAATGGAAGGCAGCTTTCAAAACAAAAGATGGGCTATTCGAATGGCTAGTCATGCCCTTCGGATTAACCAACGCACCAAGCACCTTCATACGTGTTATGACACAAATTCTCAAACCATTCCTGGGGAAATGTGTTGTGGTGTACTTTGATGATATTTTAATTTTCAGCAACTGTTTGCAGGATCATTTAGCCCATGTGGAACAAGTCTTAACAACATTACAGACAGAGCAACTCTATATAAATTATGCCAAATGTTCATTCCTGAAGAAGAAAGTCTATTTTTTAGGCTTTATCATTTCCAGCAAAGGCGTTGAAGTGGATCCCGCTAAGATACAAGCCATTCAGAATTGGTCAACACCTCGAACCGTCTCTGAGGTCCGTAGCTTTCATGGTCTAGCTACATTTTATCGGTGTTTTATTCGTCATTTCAGCACTATCATGGCCCCAATAACAGAGTGCCTAAAGGGTACCAATTTCAATTGGACAACAGCAGCAAACAAAGCCTTTGCTAACATCAAGGATAAGCTGGGGAATGCACCAGTCCTAAGACTCCCTGATTTTTCCAAACTCTTTGAAGTGGCTTATGATGCCTCACATATAGGAATCGGGGGAGTCCTAAGTCAAGAAGGACATCCAATCGCTTTTTACAGCGAAAAGCTCAATGACACTCGTCAGAGATATTCAACATACGACATGGAATTTTATGCCTTGATTCAGACCATTAAGCATTGGCACCCGTACCTGATCCATAGAGAGTTTATCCTTTACACAGATCATGACTCCTTGAAACACCTTGGCTCTCAAAGCAAACTCAACCCAAGACATTCTCGTTGGACAACATACTTGCAACAATTTGATTTCATCATCAAACACAAAGCAGGAACAGAGAATAAAGCGGCTGATGCGCTAAGTCGACAACCGCACATGTTGCATATGTTCTCAATTCATGCTACGGGCTTTGAAGAAATTAAGACTCAATACACTGATGATGATGATTTTGGCACAATATGGAGCAATTTACAAGCCAAAATCACGATAACTGGAGGAGACTATTCGCTGAAGGATGATTACTTATTTTGTGGTACTAGGCTCTGCATCCCCAAAGGATCACTCCGTGAATTCATCATCACTGAACTCCATAGTGGCGGATTGGCTGGACATTTTGGCTATGACAAAACATATGCTATAGCTGCTGATCGGTTCTACTGGCCTCGACTGCGTAAAGATGTGCACAAAGTGGTTGATCGGTGCAGGATTTGCCAACTAAACAAATGGACTAAAAGCCAAGCTGGACTCTACACACCCCTCCCAATCCCAGACCACCCATGACAGCACATTAGCATGGATTTTGTTCTCGGATTGCCCAGGACTGTTCGACAAAATGATTCAGTTATGGTAGTAGTTGATCGATTCTAAAAAATGGCTCACTTCATCCCCTGCAACAAGACCTTTGATGCATCCAAGGTAGTAGTTTTATTCCTACAAGAAGTGATCCGACTACATGGTGTACCCCTCTCCATTGTGTCTGACAGAGATATCAAGAATAGCAAATTGTCTGATTACAAGAAAACTGTCTATCTTATGTTATGCTCTCTTCTTAAATACCCTCTACTAATGAATTATAATGTACTACGTATTTGAACTCAAATCCTAATCTAACTAGGAAATAATAACTACATCTAATAAGCTTTTAATCAGCTTTCACGATTCCTTGGTTTCCCATGTCTCTGTCTTCCAGTAGTCTTTGTGTTTTACAGGGTTCCTTCCTCTGTCTCCTCCTGATTTGCATCAATCATCTTCTTGAGAAGTATTTGGTTCAACTGGTTGTTCAGAAATTCTTGGTAATGCTTGAACTTCCTAATCTACTGGAAGTTGTCAACAACTTGTGGAACTTCAATAATTGATTATTCAACACCAGTTTGTACTTGAGGATGTTGTGAAGAATAGCTGATTTATCACTTGATATGGAAGGTTGTGATTCTGAATAATTTTTCTCAGAAACTATGTTCGTGATTTGATTGCTCCCATTGATCAAGTCATTTTTAAGAAACATTGCATTTTTTTTATTCCATAATATTGGTGTTATAAGATGGACAATAAAATGTGTACCCTTTATACCTTTCAACATATCCAATGAAATACCCATTAATGGTTCATGGGTCTAGCTTATTTTCTTGTGGATTATAAATTCTTATTTCAGACGGGCATCCCCAAACACGCACATGTCGTAAACTCGGTTTCCAGCTTTTTAATAACTCAAATGGCATTTTTGGAACAACCTTGGTTGGAACTCGATTTAATATGTATAATGTTGTCTTAATGCTTCAGTCCACAAGGACTTAGGTAGATTAGAGTTACTAAGCATACTACGCATTATGCCCAATAATGTTTGTTTTTTTTCTACTACACCATTATAATATGATGAACCAGACATGGTGTATTAGGCAACTATCTTATTCTCTTAAAAAAAACTTTGTGAATGGACCAGGTGCTTGTCCATCCTCTATGTATCTTTCATAATATTTCTCACCTTTATCTGATCTTACAATCTTAATTTATTTCCTTTTTTTTTCTTTACTTTAGCCTTAAAAATCTTAAAGGCATCTAATGCTTCATTCTTGTTATGAAGCAAGTAAAGATACATGTATCGTGAATAATAATCTATAAAAGAGATGAAGTATTTATGATCATGTGAATCCATGTCTAGACTACATATATCATTATGAATGATTTCTAATATGTCTGAACTCCTATTGGCACCTTTGTTTAACTTGTTGGTTTGTTTTCCTTTAATGCAATCCACACAAGTTTTAAAATTAGTAAAATGAAGATTACTAAATATCTCATCATTTACTAATATCTTAATTCTCTCTATGGAGATATGTCTTAATCATCAGTGCTATAAAATAGAAGAATCCTCGTTAATAACACATCTTTTAATGTTAGTGTTGTTGCACGTGCGCACACGGCATGACAGAACGTCGAGATCAAGGAGTAGCCATTTTGTTGTATGATTCAAGGTCACTAAGAGACTTAGATGGACTAGTCTTATATGAAATTTTAAAGTAAGGAACTGATTGTAGTTAGAGAATGTATTAACATCCCGAGTGCACGTTACCTAAGGTAAACTGCATTGTATGGTCTAGATATGATTTAAAGATATTGATGGTTCGTCTATGTCTTAAAATAAAGATTTATGCTCATGATTAAATATAGTATTTTGAATTTATTATAGGCTTGTATACCCAAATAAATTCTTGTATGAAAAAATTCATTTAGGTGCTTTGACATGCTTCACCTATCATGGAAGACAAAAGAGTTTTCCACAATTCATATATCATGGTGAAAAATACTCCTAATTAAAATTGGTGAATATCCAAAAAAATTCTGAGAATTTCTAATCAACTCTTGATATTTAAATATCAGTCTACTCGTAGGTTCTTGATATTTAAATATCAGTCTACTCGTAGGTCTAATATTCATATCAGAATGTTGACCATTAATTCTAAAAAAAAATTAGGATTTTTGAAATATTGATCAAGTTCTCATGGATTCAATAAACTGGTTATTAAATCCAAAAATTCATGTAAAGATATTTTTGAACTTTTGTGTATAGAAAAAAAATGTTAAATCATACCATGTAATTTTTTATATTTTTTAAGCAAAAATATGATTTTTTATTTTTTGAGAGACTTGGTCATATGCACACCAAATAAAAAATATTTTTTTTTGTATTTTTTTGAAATGAGAATGTTTTTTTGAAATTTTGGAAGTTTTTTAGATTTCGATGAAAAACGAGTATTTTAATATCATGTTAACATCTTACAATATAAGTCTATAATCTCAATATTAAATAAAATTGTTGAAAAAACATGTGAATGACCCATAAATAATTTTAAATTGGTCCTTGAATTTTTTTAGAATTTTTTCTGGAATTTTATTTAGGGTCTGTTTGGCAAAAAAAATATTTTTTATTCAAAGCAAAACTATGAAAATAGATCTAAAGATGTGTTTGCCAAACAACCCCTTAGGTAAAAAATTCCACAACAAAAAAAGTTATCAACCAAACAAAGTCTTATTACCTGACCCAAAACAAAACCAATCGGGTTGACTAGAAAACACTAGTTCAACCTTGAACAAACTGAACATCATTATTTGACCCGAAACTAAAGCAAAACAAACAATTAAACTAAAAACAAATCAAAACTAGAAGAAAAAAATTTTCCTAACAAAAATAGATCAAACACCAAGAATATGAAGAATACGATAAATATTCAAACTGAAACCCAGCAAACACAAATCACAAACCAAACAAGTTTTCATGCAATCAAGGCCACACTTTTATTTGTAATCATACGTAGATCAAGAATCAAGCATCCATTTTCTTCAATTAACACTCAAAAACCACAATTTGATCAAAATATGTTTGGACAGTCGAAAGAATTTTAGAATCTAAATGCATGAATACATGTTATTGATGCATTTTAAACTTAGATTATTTGCTAAAAATGGCAAGCTAACATGTTTATGCCGAGAATTAACCCAAAACAACTCATAAATAAGAGGTTAAGGCAAAGTTCATGCGAGAACATGAACCCATAATCTGGAAAATTTCCAGAAATTGAAGAACTAATGCCAAAACCTATATATAGCCTTCTAGGCCTCTAAATACAGTGGTTTTGGTCCTCGCAAACTACATTACCTATACCAAGTATAGTTTAATCCAAAGAGCTAACAAAAAATATCAAATGATCATAAATATGCATTAAATTCCAATTTCATAACTGGAACCCCAATAACAGCCAACAAAAACATCAAATTTTGATTAAAAAATGATTCTTTGAACAATTGGAACTCAAACCATATTTAGGAACTAAGAACATACATTAACAAAAACAGAAAAGGCATTAAACACCCATTGCCACCTTTTGACAGAATCCAAAACTCTTTTATTTTATCAATATCAGTCACAAATATATTGTCTTAACACTTAGTAACATCAATAACAACTCCAAACAAGATTTAAATAATAAAAATAACATTTTTATCTATTAATCAAAATAAAACTAGAAAACATCATAACACTAAAACAAGTTAAAAAAAACATCAAAAGAGGTTTAAACATTAAGAAAGCATGAATGGGCAGGCCACATTGACTTCACCATTAAGTTTTTACATGGTTATACCTTCTTAAAGCTTGTTGACTATAGGCTACTATTTCTACTTCTTTTTTCCTTCATTCCTTCTTTCCCTTTCACTCTTTTTCTATCCAAAACTTACTAGACCTTTTATGTTAGGCTTTTGAACCTTTACAATATGATCTATTAACAAACTATATCCCCATATTTTTTCTTTCTCTCTCTTTCTCCTCTGATTTCTAAGGGTATTTATAGGGTTTTTTCTAGATTTTTTGGTGGATTCCCTTAAAAATTGATCAAAACTTAGCCCTTTGATCAAAGTGAGAGGGTTCTGGATAAAAACTAATATCTAGAAGCTGTTATATTAGGCTGGTTTTGTAATTGTGATTTTGGTTTCAAGGGTACGTGGTGGTTTTGCTAGACTTAAAGGGCAATGAACTATTTTTGGCCTTTTGATCTTGAGATAGAGGCTTTAAAGCCATTGATATAATCCATTTGAGAAGCTTTAAATGTGAACACATGAAAAAATATATGTTTTTTTTTAAATAGGTGTCACAATGGAGGCTAACTGGGTTGACCACTTTTAAGATGTCACCATAGCAACTCTGATGTAAACATAATAAAAAAAAAACTACCTAAAGTTGGTAGAGGAGGTGCACACATTTTATTTGGATTCAACCTTGCTCAATTTGGAGGTCCGTAGCTTTACATTCATTCGTTCGTTCAAAAGTGTCAAATCGATCAACCTAGAATCTAAAAATATAGGGAAGCTGATCAGGGACAAGATATTGAAGGCTTCTATGGAAGAATTGAGGTGTAAATGTCTAATTTCATGGGTATGGGGTTATAGAGGAGGTGTTTCTAAGTTGAACGGTGGTGGTTACAACCTTTAAGATGGTTGGAGATGCCACATTCATTCGTTTGAACATGCTCCTTGATTATCCAAAATTACCAAGAAAGGAGATGAATAGTGGATGAATAAAAACATCGTCTAGGTTAAACTCTAGAAATTAGAGTTTTTTAATTTGGGATTTGACCAATTTTAATCTAGTTAATAATTTTTTCAATTCTTTTTAATTACACCCATAATTGTCTTCTAACTTTTTATTGCATACAACTGCACCCTTGTCAGACTCAAATATCAGCCCTAGAATTCAGCGCCTTTTACAAACGAGACATTAGTTTCAATTTATTCAATTTCATCCTTAATTGACCACTTACAGGTTGGTTCTTAGTCTTGTGAATCTGAAATTAAGTCCTTAAATGGCTTCCGAACTTTATTTTTTTTCATGATTAGGCCCCTGATTTAACTAATTAAACCTTCTAAAGTTTAATTTCTAACCCCAAACTTCAATTTCTTCCAATTAACAGCCAAATTGACTCCAAAAACTGATTTTCCTTGCAAACAAGTCCTCAATAAAATTAATTAAGCCTTCTAAAATTCTCATTGAGTCCTAACCATCCAAATTTGTATTTTTTTACCCGAAATAAAAATGTTTTCACTAATGAGACCCTTTTTCAATCAAAATTGGGTTGTTCATTTTATCGATCTTATACATTTTGGTCCTCAAACATTTCTACTTGTTATCTTGGTCCTCCACCACCAATCTTGGTTGATCTTCAAGGCTTTCTTCATGTATGTCTTATTGTATTTTTTTTATTATATAAATATGTGTGTGTGTTCAAAAATAGGTAACAACAAGTGTGAACATGTATTAAACTATAAGTAACATTGTTTTGTAAACTAATGCAATAAAGACCATTAGATAAAACGCAATTTTCAACACAATCAAATATATAAAATAAACTAAAAGTTTCTGAAAATTTAATAGAATAACAAAAAGGTACAAGTCTTGAAATCAAGTTTCTAGAAAAACTTGAACATAAAAAGTCATTTCCAACTTTAAAACAAAATCATTACTTAGAGTTAAATAACATGTTCCTATAACCTTCACATGTGAACACTTCTTGTTTCTCAAATATATGTTTTGTTCACTTCCGACTGGTTTTCTTAGGTTTTGCACACCTTGCAAGGTATTTGAAATATGGATTGTAGAACCAGAATCAATCCACTATATGTTATAATTAACATCAACCATTTAGATTCATAACAAACAAATGAGATTGGAATACCTTTCTTTTGATGTCATTTCTGAAATTTAATGTATTCCTTCTTCATGTGTCATTCTTTTTAATAAAAGAAACATATGGATTCCTCCTGAATATCAACTTGAGGAGGCATTTTACCTTTTCCTTTTTATTGGCTGGAGTTTTGTCCTTCCTCCACGTTGCCAGCTTGCACTTTCTTCCAACATTGTTATGAGATTATTGATTGACCATGTGTCTTTATATGTTTTATACTATATGTTAAAGGGTTCGTATTATTGTGGAAGAGTATTCATAATATAGTGCACAAAAAAGGATTCTTACATCTGAACCTCAAGATTCTCATTTGAGCCACAATATCTCCCATATGCATGATGTGCTCTTGCACGTCTCTCATACTAGTGAGCCTCATGGATGAGTACTTCATGATTATATTGCTTGCTAGTGCCTTATCTGAAATGATGAATTAATCATCAATTGCTTTTAGCAAATCATGAATTTTCTCATATTGATCAACCAAAACATGTATACTAGTGGATATTCTAGTTTTTATGAACATCATATTAAAGCGATTAGATCGCTCTCATCGTTCATAAAGTGTAATATCCTCTAAAGTATTGGTATTAGCATCTACAAGTTTTTATCTTTCCTAATTGTGTAATCTATTTCCATGCACCCTAAATGAAATAGAATTCTTTCCTTTCATACTTTATAGTTATCACCCTTTAGATTGAGAATACCACAATGAATATAAGAGAAATTCACAGGTTGTATAATTGTAAAAACAAATTTAAAGTGCATGTTCATGTCAAAATTGAGGAATAAACAAGATTTCATACTTTACCAATGTAATTCATGCTAAAATTGAATATAATGACATAAAAGTTGCACGTGGGCTAAATTTTGAATTCAAGCATATTCAAATATATCGTATGATAAAATTATCAAATTGTGTACTTAATTCATAATTTTGTGGGTAGATATCATGAGAGTAATTTGATATTCTATCCTAAACCTTACAATAAAACTATAAATTATGTAATTAATTTATAATTCCTGTGGGTATATTATAAAAATAATTTGATAATTTATTCTAATCAATTATATAAATATAATGAAATATTCCTATGGGATAATATTTAAACTAAATTTTCAAGTCATAAATAAAATCAAGTTAATCATTGATTCAATTTCGGAATCGAGATTGCTCTTAAAATTTCTTGGGAAGATAAAATATGGCGGAATAAAAAAAATAAATTGACCACTAAAAAAATTCCATAAAAAATATAATTAAGTAGATTAATTGATTTCTTTGAGCACAAAAAGTTTTAGATAGATATATCAACATGGATATCATATCAAGGTATATGTATTATTAGAGGCTCTAATATCAACTATTAGACTTGATAGATCTAAACATATTTCTAAAATAATTTGTATTTAGATTTGAAGTGGAAAAATAAATAGATCAAAATCTACCTTATATCATTGATGAAAAACATTTAAGAATTTTTTTTTTAGGTTTTAGTACTTTTAATCTTTGATACATTCAAATTTAATGATATATCTCTGTAGATAAAATTTAATAGATGTTTTGCTCACTTCTTACTGGTTTTCTTAGGTTTTGCACACCCTGCAATGTATTTGAAATATGGATTGTAGAACCAGAATCAATCCAGCATGTGTTATAATTAATATCAACTATATTAGATTCATAACAAACAAATGAGATTGAAATACCTTCTTTTCATGTTATTTTTGAAATTTAGTGTATTCTTCTTCATGTGTCATTTTTTTTTAATAAAAGAAACACGTGGATTCCTTTTTAATATCAACTTGAGGAGGTATTTTACCTTTCTTTTTTTTATTGGATGGAGTTTTGTCCTTCCTCCACATTGCTGGCATTGCACTTTTTTCCAGTTCCATTACCAGCCTCCCTTACTCTTGAACACACATGGTCATGAGTTTATTGATTAACCATTTGTCTTTATATGTTTTATACTATATGTTAAAGGGTTCGTATTATTGTGGGAGAGTATTCATAATATAGTGCACGAAAAAGAATTCTAACATCTCAACCTCAAGATTCTTCATTTGAGCCACAATGTCTCTCATCTGCATGATGTGCTTGCGCACATCTCTCATACTAGTGAGCCTCATGGATGAGAACTTCATGATTGGGGTGCTTGCTAGTGCCTTATCTGAAATGATGAATTAGTCATCAATTGCTTTTAGCAAATCATGAATTTTCTCATATTGATCAACCGAAACACGTATACCAGTGGATATTCTAGTTTTTATGAGCATCATATTGAGGTGATTAGATCGCTCCCATCGTTCATAAAGTGTTATATCCTCTAAAGTGCTGGTATTAGCAACTGCAAGTGGTTTATCTTTTCTAATTGCATAATCTATATCCATCTACCATAAATGAAATAGAATTCTTTCTTTTCATACTTTATAGTTATCACCCTTTAGCTATATTGAGAATATCACAATGAATATAAGAGAAATTAGCATGTTGTATAACTGCAAAAACAAATTTAAAATGCATACTCATGTCAAAATTGAGGAATAAACAAGATTTCATGCTTTACCAATTTAATTAATGCTAAAATTGAATATAATGACATACAAGTTGCATGTGGGCTAAATTTTTAATTCAAGCAAATATATCGTATGATAGAATTATCAAATTATGTACTTAATTCATAATTTTGTGGGTATATATCATGAGAGTAATTTGATATTATATCATAAACCTTACAATAAGACTATCAAATTATGTAATTAATTTATAATTCCTGTGGGTTTATTATAAAAATAATTTGATATTTTATTCTAATCAATTATATAAATATAATGAAATATTCCTATGGGATAATATTTATTATATTTAGTATAATTAATTACAATTAATGTCTATTATTCTTTATGTGATCCTAACATAGCATAATATATAATTTTATTTAGTTAAAGATGTCATGGATAACCTCTAATTATTTAAAATTATATAGATCACTAAGTTAGGCATAATTTTATATAGCATAAAATAATATGCTACCTTTTTTTAATCCATAAAAGAAGCACCAAATAAAATAAAAGTAAAGCCATGAAAATTAACCACCTAAAAAAAACATCAAAGTGATAGCCATATGAATTATAATTAAATATCCTGATGGAAAATAAAATGGATAGCTCAATCATTGAATGGTTAGAAATCAATTTTTCTAATGATTTATAATCATACAAAGCATAAAAAAACCCATAAAATAAAAACCCTAAGATGTTTATTTTTTGGCACAAATGGTTTTTAATTTATTCCTACACTATCGGGCATGTTAATGGAAATTATTCTAGGCATCATATTCATGGCAATTATTGAAACTCTTTACACTATAAACTAAATTATCAAGTCATAAATAAAATCAAGTAAATTATTGATAAAATATGACGGAATAAAAAAAATCAATTGACCACTAAAAATTTTATAACAAATATAATTAAGAAGATTAATTGATTTCTTTGAGCACAAAAATTTTTAGATAAATATATCAACATATATATCATATCAAGATAGAGGTATTATTACAGGCTCTGATACCAATTATTAGACTTAATACATCTAAGTATGTTTCTAAAATAATTTCTATTTAGATTTGAAGTGAAAAAATAAATAGATCAAAATCTACATTATACCATTGATGAAAAACACTTTTAGGTTTTGGTACTTTTAAGCTTTGATACATTCAAATTTAATGGTATATTTTTGTAGATAAAAGTCTGTATTTAAATATATGAGCTTAGAAACCAAAAACCTTGTATTTAAACTCTTATTATTGATA
>Ga0307515_10021003_pt1 | contig 11601 bp, 4 predicted proteins | sample 17_EM_MG_FD_194513 | JGI IMG/M metagenome (GOLD analysis project Ga0307515, IMG submission 194513) | Populus trichocarpa ectomycorrhiza microbial communities from riparian zone in the Pacific Northwest, United States - 17_EM | ecosystem: Host-associated > Plants > Roots > Unclassified | place... | reverse complement strand
CATAGCCCAACCGTATGGTATAACCGACACATGTGCTATGAAAGGAACTTGATTTGTTGTTAACATAAGTTATAATCATGAATACCTGACAACATTTACAAGTATTAGCATTATTCGAATAAGATAACTAATGTAATCATGTTAAAAATTTATAATCCGATTGTAACCTCCTTTGTGTGTGGTTTCCAGTTGAGTAATAAAAAGAGTTTATACTATACTTGTTTGAAATACCATTAGTGGATCCTCTAACCTTGACAATTATTTTATCCTTATATCAATATCACATCTCAAAAACTCTCTTCAACTCCTTTTCTGTTATTATCTATTTCTTTATTTGTAGTTATACAGTTAACCTTTTTGTGGTTCGACCCTGGTCTTGCCGGGTTATTTATTACTTCGACACTCTTACACTTAGGAGAAGACATCAACTCTTTGGTCGTGTTATGAATCATCTTAATAATATGATCATTTGTTTTTTATTAACATGGATGCCCGAGCCAGTTTGTATCCACCTCGACTAATCTCATGGGCCCTGAAGTTAACGACTATGTAAGTCTCCAGTGGCCCTAAAGGAACTCGAACTCATGACTATTGGGGAAAAAACCTAAGGTTTGATCAGTTGAGCTAATATGATCATTTGTTACTACTAGGAATGGTTGTCTTGACATGGTGATTATCTTTGCAAGGTGATCACCTTGACTACTATAGAATGACCATCTTGAAATGGGATCATATGTGGATTATCTTGATAAGGTAAATCACCTTGGTTTTAGGAAGGATAATTTTGACATGGTAATTGCATGTTAATTATCTTGATAGGGTAATTAACTATGTGATAAATTTGGTATTATATTGATGTTGTTATAGACATCGAAGTATGAAAAAGATTTTTTCATCTTGATGCAACATGACTTGTACCATATATTCAAAATGGTGAGAAAAATTTAGTCATCTTGATTGATAGGGCGATCTGAGGGATATAGTAAAGGTTGGTTGTCTTAACAAGGTGACAACCTAGACTACTAAACAAAAGATTTATCATCTTGATACGGTGATAATTTGAGGAATATTTGTGTTTTACAATGGCTTCTGAGTGAAAATATCATGGATTTGCACAATGTTTTCATTTTTCTTAGTCCTTGAATTTTTTTTTTCTTTAGGTATTGAATTATTTTTTTAAAATTTTATCATTCCATGTTGTAATGATTGGTGATTGAGCTTGATGGTTTGTTTCGTACTGATTTCCTTCATGTTTTTAGTCTAAAACAAATCCCTGCTTTGAGTTGGATCTTAATTTTATAAAGAGGGTTTTAATATGGTTGTTTATGAAAATTAAATATTAGATGATCAAAATTGAAAGTAGGGTGAAATGGTAGCCTTTTATTTAAAAATAAAATATTTTTCTTTTTTAGTCCTTTATTTATCATTAAATTTTTTTATTTCATCCTTCAAGATTGCTTTAGTTGATAATTTGGCTCAATTATTTATTTCATATTGGTTTTTTTCAGGTCATCTTAGTTTTTAAAAAAGGTACTGACATAGGATGATTCTCAATTTTGTAAGAATTTATTTAGTTTTCTTGTTTGTGAGAAATTAGCAATGAGGAGGGACCAAAACTAAAACCTTGGCAAGATATAAGCCCTTCTTCTTAAAAAAAAATGGTGTCAACACCTCTTAGGCTTAAAATTTTGTCAAACTTCTATTTTGGTCCCTTGAGTTTGAAAATTATAAGGTTTAGTACAAAGCTTCATTTTATTTACATTTTAGTTTCTAAATTTGAAGAAGAACAAAAAGACTCACTGGAAAATGACTAAGAAAAGAGAAAGAGGTTGGTTGTTCCAATTTAGTTCACCAACATGGCCAAGATTAGGCTTGATAAAAGGAGTGCTATCAAAATGTTTTTGGGTTGCCATATCACTTGAAAAAGTATATTAGGGTTGCGTGAATTTTTTTTGTTTGATTTGTGTTGTTTTAACCAGTTAAGAGTTTTTTTTAGTTGGAAAACTAGTTTTGTGAAGTTATGAGAGTGTTTTTCAGGTTTTTCTAGATCAAAATAGGTTAAAAAATGGGGTTGGGATAAAAAATGCATAGCTTAAATTCTTGTCACCTAGATGGTAGCCGGATTCTGAGCACATAGACAACACATCTTTTAGTTTTTTTAAAAAAATGAGTGAAAGACCAATTTGAAAGAAAAAAAATAAAAGCCCACACGGCTAGGCTTATTCTTAAAGGCTTAAGCGCGTTAGGCCAATAGGCCCACACTATCAGCCTATTTTTGTTTCACCAATTCATATTCATTTTCTTAACAATTAAATAATTTAAAATATAATATGTATAATTTATTTTAAATCCTTACATTAACTAAGAATGATTTTTATATATTATATTATTTGATTTCATTTAATTTTTACTTCGTTCTCGAGCAATCTTTCTTTTTATGTAGCCCATCATAATCAAATTTTTTTTCTTTTAGTCATTTTCTTTAATGCGGTGATCAATTTTTATTATCATATAATTAAATAAAAAATAATTTTAGAAAAACAAACTTTTTAAACTCGATTGGGTCTATAACTTGGGTGGCGGGGTTGATAGGTTAACTAACCCATATCGATATGATATGTCATCACCTTGATATTTAAGAAAATGGTGTCATCTTGAAATTTCTTTTAAGTAAATCCATGTTTTTATCAATCTTCTAGGTTACCTTTTAGACTCGCTGAATTGATTAGGTCACATCAAATTAGCCTTCATTGGTTTAATTTGAAACTCAAACTAGGTAATTATTCGGGTCTAAGATGAGTTTAGTGATGCTTGCAAAGAATTCCCTATGACAAGACATGAATGTTGTATTGTTGTTGTTGTTGTGTTTTTTAATACACTCATATTAAAATTATTATGGTGTTATTTTAAAAAAAATCTTGCTTTTAGAATAATAATAGGATGTTCTTTAAGAAACAAATGTCTCGGTGAAAAAGTTTTTTTATGAAAAATAAGGAGCATGTTAATGAGAGAGCATATTAATGAGATAAAGGGGTTTTAGTTAGCGATGTCTTTTTTGTTCTTATTTGAAATTGTTCTATTTTTTTTATGGATTTTTTTTTCCTTTAGTTTTCATTAAAAGTGACATAGAAAAAATGTTATATTTGTTTTTAAAAAATAAAGATATTAATAAAGAAAAAACTTTATTAGAAAATTATTATGTTCCAATGAAATTTAAATTGTTAATGTTTTTATAAAAATATTGGTGCCATTTAAAAAAAAAAAAAAGGGCTATCCAAAGCATATGATTAAAAATTGGTGCCATCTATGCATGTTTCTCAACTTCATGACTTAGTATTTAGTTAGTGTTAGGATCTTTTTTTATCATTAATTAGTGTATATAATCCTCAATTTATTTTATTAAATATACACATTGAATTTTGAGTTAATTATTATGATTTTCTTATTGTTGAAAAACCCGTTAGCAATGCTTGAATATTTTTTTATGTTAAAAAACAATTGACCTGACCTATGACATAACACGAGTTAGTTATCTAACTGTGTAACTATGCATGCATGCATTATTAAATATTTTAATTTTTTAGATTCTTTTATGCTAGCCTCGGTGCCCACGCTTCGCCTTGAGGCCCGACTATTTTTGTTTGCTCAAAAAATAATATTCAGATGCCGCAAGAGTGTTTAAAAAAAAAAAATGTGTGCCTCAAGTTATAGCCCAATTGAATCGAATAAGATGTCTATATTTCAATTAGATGAAAAAAAAAAAAACGATAGTTAATGATTAAAATTTAAAAAGAAAAGTGATTAGGATAACAAAGGGAAGAAATATTTTTTTCAAAATAAAATAAACAATATATCTTAATTCACAATCTATTAAATACAGAAGAAAAAACTGGGGTAAAAAAAAGGACATAAAAAATGGATCTTGTGAACCTGAGTTAACTTAAACTTGTAACCCTGGTAATCAACGTCAACCAATCCGAGATATCTTGCCAAACGCATGGTCTAGGTCATGAAATTAGAATAACTTAATAAAAAAAAATATAATTATAAAGCCCTTTTTAAAAAACAAAAAACTTGTGTTAAGTTTTTAAACTTGTGATCCGGGTCATTAGACTCGAAACACCCAATCTCAAAAAAACCAGGAAGATCAATTCTCAATCAAGCAAATATTGAAGGATGTAATTGAAAAAAAATATTTAATTATAGAAAAGAATTAAAAAAATATTAATTAAAAGAATGAGGATCAAAATTAAAATACAAAATGAATTTTATATTTGATTAAATGATGATATTAAAAAGACAAATCAATTTAGTAAAAGGACCCAAAAAATTCAAAAGAATAAGAGTCAAAATTGATATAAAAAATAAAAATAATGTTTTGATTGAAGAGTGAAATTAAAAAAATAATAACTTTTACAAAAGAGCCAAGAAAGAAATTAGAAATCTAAACAATGAGGACCAAATTGAAAAATATGATACCATCAATTTGGATTGAATGATGATATTAAAAAACAATAAAACTTTGACAAAAGGGCTAAGAAAAAAAATCAAAAGAATAAGGATAAAATTAGAAAATATAATATTTTATAAATTGAGATTGAAAGTTGAAAGTGAAAACAAATAAAACTTATATAAAAGGACCAAAAACAAAACATAGAAATCAAAAGAATAATTACTGAAGTTGAAATACCACCAACAAAGAGATCCAAATTATAATGTTTAGGGGATAAGGAAAAAAAAAAACCCTCATCAATGAACCACCAGCATCAACACTTGTCACTCCACATGGAAGAGGACATGATGTTGCTTCCAACAACACAATAGAAAGATATCTTTGGATACTGGAGGCGCCACACCTATTGTTCAAAGTGCTTAGGCACCTCACACATGGTGCATGCTACGCACGCCCAACAACTTTTCATTTTTATTTTTATTTTTTTTTCTTTGTTAAAAGTTCTAATTTCCCCTTGGCTTACCACATAACAACCAAAAAAACCTTTACGAAAAAACAAAAAGCCCCTTGTGGCCAATTTTAATTTTTTGGCTTCCAATGATATTTGATTGTTTCACTGTGCTTTTTATTTTTTATTTTATATATTTTCTACACCCAATAAAATACCAAAATATCCCTCATTAGACATGATAATTACATAAAAATCATTGTAAAAACACAAAAGTGTCATTTGACTCTAGTTTTATTTTTTTTATTCCAATGGTATTATAGTCGTTTATTGTGCAATTGAAATGAAAAAAGATTTATTTATCATAAATCAATTTGGTAATGACTAATAGGCATTGTAAAAATATTAAAATACTTCTACTTGCCTGTTTAAAGTTTTTTTGGGTGGAGAGGCAAACAATGATTTCTCTAGCAGGCTATAGTAAAAATATTTCCCCAATTAGCTTTTACTAGGTTGGTGCTCGTGTTGTGAGTCTGCATTAGTTTTTCAGTAAAATATTTAGACATTGCTAGCATGTCTTTTTTTATAAAAAAAAATCCAAAAACTCAAGTTATAGTTTTGATCAACTAAATAAGCTGCCTTTATTTGAATCATATAGGAAAAAAAAAAGACGCAACGATAGCAAACAGGAAAACATTATATATATAATCGATCAATGAGGACCAAAAATAATAAATAAACTAATACACTATCAACTTGGATTGAAGGGTAAAATTAAAAATAATAAAATTTTTATAAAAGAGTTAAGGGAAAAAAATCATAAGAATAAGGATCAAATTGAAAACACCAATACATGATAAAAAAAAAATTGAACATATATAATTTATCAGCGTGTTTTCTTACATAAAAAAATATAAATATAAATTGAAAAACTTATACACGCATCCAATTAAATAAATCACAAACCTTTTGTAAATAAATAGGAAAAAAAATAAGTAACGATAAATAAAAACATAATTGAAAAAATAAATAGACCAATGTACATCAAGATATTTAATATCGCAACATGAATAATTGATCTAGTTGTGTTTAATGAATTTGTTTATAAAAATCAATTTGTAATATAGATTGATACACACATAAAATTTATTGAAAAAAATAAAAGAAAAAAATATTATGCAAAGTTGCACATATTAAAAATATTATAAAAAATAAATATTTAATTTATATAAAATATCATCAACAACAAACTCATAACTACTATCATTATCAAATTTTTCAAAAACTGCAACATTATCGTCATCACTACTAACATTCCATTTATTTTCTGAATCTGATGCACCATGTACATTTTTCACATTGAAACCATCACCTGCCAAGCTATCAATCCAATCATCCTTAACTTCATTTGCAAACTCAAATTCATCCTCTTCAAAAGTTATATAGTCATGATCTTCTTCCTCACTATCTTCTTCATATATTCACATAACCACCCACACCAATATCATAACCAACACCTTCACTATAACATGATCAACACCTACTCCAACACCACCACCATGACCTATACCCACACCTACACCAACATAAGAACCTCCAACTTCATTAATTAAACCATTAACATATTCATAATCCAAATCATTTATTTCAAGTAAAAACACAATCTTATTACTTTTTCCAACTTCATCATTATCATCATAAGAAGCAAAATATTTTGCATGAGTTGGTCTACCATTATTAGGCTTGCCTCAATAACACCAAGGCATTTTCCATTCTAGAGAAGCAACTTTAATATCCTCATCAACATATAAATTAATTTCTTCTTTTTCATATTCATCATATATACTAATAATCTTAATGCCTAAGGCATCATCCACAATCACATTCCCTCTATTATCTCTTATTTTGAATCCATGCAAGTTACACTTGCTTGCAAATAAACAAGATATCATTATATGATATTTTGTCTGAACAACAATTTCTTTGAACATATGTTAAACTGCCATGATGAGCAATTATATCGAGAATTTTCAATCAGTTCTTCCATAATAGAGTAGTAAATCACAATCAATAGAAGGTTAAATGCATTAATTTAGCATGTATTTAAGCAAAAAAATCCAAATTTGAATTCTTACAATAGTAACCTGTTAAGATAAATAGGGTGTTTTTAGGATTCGTACAAAAAAATTACTAATTATATTCAATAATGGTTTAACATACTTCACACAGGTGTTTATTGAATAGTAATCCAAGTTTTTAGAAAGATTATTAACTTGGGTTTTTCAGAAACAGTACAAAATCAAATTAGAGGTTCTTATAAGTGTTCACTTAAATAACAATAAAAGAGTACCTACAAGTCAAATTAGATATTTTATCTTGAATGTCATCGGCCAAAGAAAAACAAATAAGCTTAAAGGCTTTATAGCCTTTTTCAAGATTGAAGTTGAAAAACAAGAAAATTAGGTTTTTTTTTAATGTAAACAAATAGTAAACAATAGAATAATCACACTTTAACATCATACAAAACGCATTATCATCAATTTCTAACCTTTAACTGAAAAAAAAAACTTTAAACATATTTGTTATACACTAGTTTGCATAAGGAAGTTGTCCTAGCTTCGACAACCCATAAGATCTCACTATGTGACCCAAAAATTATTGTGAATAATCATTACTTCCTTACATTTTTATTCTTTGATTTAGGAGAAAAGGTTTTTAGTTTATTGTTTTCAATTAAAAAAAGAAAAAGTGAGAGTGAAAAAGTCAAGTTATTTGTGTTTTTTAGTTATAATATATATAGAGCATTTTAGTCTTTGTATTTTTTTAATGAAGATTTGTGTTGACTAAGGTTGAAAAGTGTGATTTTTTAAAACTTGGTAGGCAAATGTAATTTGGTCCAAACCATAGGATAACAAGGATAATTTTCTCTTATTTTATAGTTAAATAGTGCAAATTTATATACCAGTTTGTTAGGGATTTGTTTAAGAGCGAATCTAGACTTGATAAATTAGGAGAGCCAAAATGAATAATTTTAAGTTTTATGGCTATTTCATAAAATTGCCTTAAAAATTTTGCAAGAACAGGAGAGATTTTGAATTTTGTTTAAAACCTTAGGTAAGCCAAGCCACCCTTGGTCATCCTCGAAATTCATCCTTGAATTTGCTTTATATATATATATATATATATATATATATATATACACACTTGTATGTTTATACAAAGCATCAAAGAATTATCTTAATCTAAAAATTTAATATGATAGGCAAGGTTTTATAATATTATTTATATTATTTTCTAATATATCATTTCCAGTGAAAGCTATTAAGACTTGAAACTTACACAGGTTTACACTACTTTGTATTACTAATTAAATTTTAATTTGAAGAGAAAATAAGAGTAATGAGATTCAAGTTCGTTACCGTTTAGTTTTGATATCATGTTAAAGAATCATCTTAACTTAAATATTTGAGCTATCAGGTGAGATCTTTAAGATATGATTTATATTATTATCTGAAAATAATAAAAATAAAAACAGAACAAAATTTTTCACAACTTGATGATGATTTCTGTAAAATCAAAATAACTACATGCAGTCAATTCCACTATTTCCATTTGTATATTTCAATGTTTATGTGTGAGACAGGTCAGAAAGCTAAGGCCAAAGTTCTATAACCATATGCCGAAAAATTGTTGCAGCTAACGATGGAATTGATTAGCTGAAACTGTGTATTTGAGAAATATCATCGAATTGAGCCTGCTAAGTGCTAATGCAAGAGCTACCCTTTCTCTTTGACTTCCTCGATCTCCATATTATTGCAGATGGATCTGGGCAGATTTTGTAAGGAACTTTTGGTGGAGCAATATCAGGAACCCTGCATGTCAGAGATGGATAGTTAATAAGAATACGGTAAGATCCCATTGTATTATTCTATCTCTCTCTTTTCCAGTTCGTTTTCAGTATTTATTTGCCAGTACCCTTCTTCTTAGCATTGTGTTTCTCAGGGTATCATGGTCATTATGACGAGAGGGCATTTTAAGGGGTGGATTGGAGGAGTCGTGCACTTGAAAACTGTAGAAATGGTCAAGATTCAACTTACTCTAATGGTCTACCAATCTCGATCTGCGAGAAGTCCATGCTGCTGATTGAAATGTCTGGTGCTCGTGCTGCGCTGGCCCTGGCACAGGTAGACCTCCACAGGGGCAATGGTGGTGGTTTGATGGCCAGTACCCTGCAGCTGAAGCTGTTTGCAATACTGTTGTGGGCCATTGCCAACCTAGCAATAAGGGCAGAAAACATTGCCATGAGTCCTGTGTGCCTTCAAGATTGTATATTTATAGGATATTTACTGTAAAGGAGCTTGTAATGGACCTGTCGGTTCATTTATTGCAGAGAACACACATGCTCATCATCAATTCGCAGAATTGGCTTGCATTCATTTTCAAAACTAATAGAATTTTTGAACCAGTACTTGGGTCAAAAGATCAGAAATGTGTCTTTGGATTCAAGTCATCCTAGTTTACATCAGTTGATGAGAACCTTAATTTCGAACCCAGCATAATCATTTCATGCACAAACTTTCATGAGGCCTTGGCAAATCGCTGATAAGGCCCCTTCCCAGAAATCTAGTATCGGGATTAGAAATGTTACGATGATTCATTCATTTTGAGCTCCATGATTATGAGGTTTTCAAATGTTGACAAGGAACCTTCTCGTGAAAAGTTTATTAGGAGCAATCCAAACAGAGACTCCAGAGTCAGCAGCCACAGGCAAACCGACATCTGCCCCCGAGGTGGATCCCAGAAACTTTTGGCTTTTTTCACCACCATGGACATGTCACATGCCCCAGCAGTCGTGCTTTATTTCCTCTGACTCAAGCATTCTAATCTTTGGCCACCGTCAACCTCAAAGCTCACACGCTTGACGATTGCTAAAATACTAAAAGAAGTGCTCGAGTTTCGATTTTGAATCCTTAAAAAGCATTGAATTGAAACCAACAAGGAAACCACCTTGTGCTAGCTAGGTACCCTTGGATTTGCAAGAAATTACCTAGAGACCCATCATTCATCAACCAGTTGACCAATTCCTGTATCTTCTCAATAAGCTCAGCATTGAATTTTACTCATGAGCATCGCTATGATCGTTACAGAAATCATTTCTTTGATCACAAGGACCGTAAACATAAGTTTTCAAAACAAAAACAAAATGGGAGTTTAAAACTGAGCTTACTTGTATAGAAAACTCCGATCATGGAGTCCAACAACAAGTGCAGAGGCACCAATTTCTCTCACCATAGCAGCAATCTTTCCACCCTCTTGATCGCCTTCAGTTACAATAATCTCAACGTTTGTCTGTACAATATGAATCTAAAATTATCATCGTATCAATGCTCACTAATATTATTCACACGCGCACACACACAATTGAAGTACTGAAAAGCATTTAATTAAACAAAATATATACAAGACAAGATTTAATTACATTAAAGAAGTTGTTGCATATATCTTTGAATGACAGAGCCAATTGGTAACCTTTCAAGCGAAGTAGCCTTATCTTGTTCTTGCTTCTTGATGAGTTCATAGCAGGAGAGAAAACATGAAGGAGAGTTATGAAATCGCCAAAACGAAGCAAGTTGTGGAGAGCCCATTTAAGGGCTGTTCTTGCTGCGTCTACGTCTTCTACTACCACCACAATTTTCCTCACATCCATTCCCTACCTCCCCTTCGATCTCTCTCTCTCTCTCCCTCTCTCTCTCTCTCTCTCTCTGTCTCGCTATCTACCTTTCTAGACTATAGGCTTTTTGATAGCAGTCATACTTGTCTCTTTCCCTCTTAATTAACATTTCTTCAGAAGAGTTGGGGTTGTTTCTGTCAAAGTCGTATGCTACGTACGTTACTTGCCTCATGAGTTGTCTTAGTTATTGTTAATTTCTCTCTGTCTGCCTAAGCTTGGATGAGCCGATCACTCGCTAACTTTGCTTGATTAATCTCACAAATACAAGGGAAATGGAGTAGGTAACCACACTTAGAATTTTTTAATTAAGGCAAATATAATATACATGATAATCTTCGTCACAACAAGAATGTTCATGAACGAAGAAGGATGGGTAGGGTTTCCTTTTTCTTCTTATCTCAAACAAGCCCTCGAGGCGTTATTGAAGTCTATGGCTAAAATATGGAAATGACGAGGATTGCCATGTTGTGTTAGTTTCAATTATTAATGTTAGTGCGCTTAAGTTTCTTACTGCATAGAAAAATACCCTTTTGAATTAAAATTTTGTTTGTTTCTGTCTTTTAAAAGTATTTTAAAAAAAATTTAATTTTTTTTTCTTCAAATTAATATTTTTTATATTTTTAAATCATTTTAAATGTCAAAAAAAAAATTTTAAAAATAAAAAAATATTATTTTCATATATTTTCGAGTAAAAAATACTTTAAAAAACAACCACAACCACAATTTCAAACAGGAAAAAAAAAAAAGTCCATCTTCAGGGAAATATATTTCAGAATTTCTACTGGTCAATAATTTTCGCTCCCCTTTTTTTAACAGAAAATAAAAACGAAAATGAAAAGGATTGAAATGACTAGCAAATCTACTCCATTCAAACTGAAGGACTGATGCCGTTGGGTTTTAGGTCAGAAAGACTACGACATATTTTCAAGTTTTTTTTTTTTTTTCAGAAATAAAACAGAAGAGATAAAA
>Ga0307515_10021002_pt1 | contig 11602 bp, 1 predicted proteins | sample 17_EM_MG_FD_194513 | JGI IMG/M metagenome (GOLD analysis project Ga0307515, IMG submission 194513) | Populus trichocarpa ectomycorrhiza microbial communities from riparian zone in the Pacific Northwest, United States - 17_EM | ecosystem: Host-associated > Plants > Roots > Unclassified | place... | reverse complement strand
GGTCTACAGAATGTTATACTTTTACTCCCTTTTAACTTAACCTTTAACTTATATATATAGAGTATTTATATTAATAAACGTCTTTAGTGCCTTATTTGGGTTCGCCTTTATTATTATATTTACCGGGTTATCTTAGCTATTAATTTATTAAATCTTAAAGAGTTCTTAACGCTTATAGGATTACTGAAGTGCCATAATATTAATTATAAGGCGCTTCTCCTTTATAGTACTAAGCTTAATTAAATACTTATAGAGGGAATATAAGTTAGTGCATACGATTATAGGGATAATAGGAAGTTTGAGTTAATTTATAATTATCTTTAGGGTAGTTCTAATTGCGATTTCTATGTTAACTCCGCCAACTATTCTATATATCTCTAACGCTAGAACGCTTTAAGTAATACGCTTGCTCTTAGTTAAGCTCTAATAGATAAGATTGCCGTAAATCGTGAAGTTATTCTCTCTAGTAGACTTATTCGCGATAATAATTTTATATCCTAACTAAAAGCTAAAATCTTTATTATTTATAAACGATCTATTAACAAATACGAAGAGCTTAGTGGTAGGAGGGTTAATAGGCATATAAAGTAGTCCCTAATTAAGATAGTTTATTTACTAAGAAAGATATTTATTTAGGGCCAGAACGTTATCCTTAGTTAGTTCCTAGTGTTAGGCGGCAACAGAGAGATTAAATAAAGCCTTAGGTTGATAGATAGAAGCAATATAAGCTTCGCGAGTACGTTGCTCTATATATCCTTGCTTTAGGGAATTAACGTTAATAACGTTAATCTTCTTACCTTAACCCTTCTGGCTTAAAGTAATAGAATCCTTATTTAGGGCGAGGATATATCTATTAAAGAGTAATAGTATTATTAAATTAAGCTTTTCCTTTGGCTTTACTATAAGATTTGCCTTTACTAGCTCGTCTTCTTTACGAGCTAAGAACTAGTCGTCTCCTAAGATAATTGTATTATTAGTTTATATACCAATAATTCTAAATAGAGTTTCTGTAGTTATAATGAGGAAGTAAGGATTAAATATAGAAGTAGTTATTAAAAGCTTCTCTTTATAGTGCTTGCTGTAGGTAGCCCACCAGTGAATTCCTACCTCTGCGATTCTATATAATGGCTTAAGTATAACTATAATTATATCTTTAGGATACTGGTGGCGAATTTGCTCCGGAAGGTATGCCAATATTAAGCGCTAAAGGTGCGTCTCTAATTGGGTATAGGCTTAAGTAATATCTCGCAAATAAACCGCCATTCTATTTTTTATTAAGGAGGGAGCTAGCGTAACAATAACTTGCTGACTAGCTCGTTAAATTATAGGAGATTATATAAGAATTACCTCCTTACTATTATTATTGTAACCTTAAATAATAAGCCTTAATTTCTTAAATAGGGCATTAGTAGCTTTGCCTTTAATCTTATTAATCATTCTTAACTTAAAGATACGAACTTTATTGAACTTAGTAGGGTTATACTTTTTAAATTTAAAGACTCCTCTTATAACAAGACCGTCGATCTCCTACTTATTAGATGCTTAGAAAGGAGCTCTAGGAGTTATAATATAACCTTTCTTTTAAAGCTGTTTTGCGAGCTTAAAGTTAGCCTTCTCCTTAATTGTTATAAAGGCCATTAATAACTTAATTCTATTCTTAATAGCGGCAACGAATTACTCTTTAAAATTAATAAGATATTAGCGATTTTATAATCCCTTTAGGCGACCTCTACCGCGTCATAGTTGCGGTATATCTACTATAATTATATTAGGATTATAGTCGTCTTCTAGAGCATGTTAATTATAGTTCTCCTTTAGGGTATCTTTTAGGGTATCCTGCAAAGGCTTAAAACTATTATCTTTATAGTAAGGCTTAATAACGGTTAAACAGAATTAAGTAGGTCCATAAGGCATCTAAATAGTATAAGTTTAACTATTAATTACAATAAGTTAATGTGGGCCTAACTATCTTCCCTTTTTACGCTATACGCGTACCTTAGACTAGAGTAGTAGATTAAGCGTAGTTAAGGTATTTAGGCTATTTCTTATTCCTAGTGCGTCGTTAACCTAGCGTATAGCGTAGAGACGTTGCACCTCCTTCGTTGCCTTGCGAATAGCCTTAGCTTATTATATAATAAAGGGAGATAGCGGAGAATTGTTAGTTATTTAAGGGTAGGCGCTAAAGACTAGTAATGTGGGTACCAGTCTATCCGGGCTAGCGGAATCGTTAATGGCTTTAACAGCTATATATAAGGTAAGTTCTTCGCTAACGTCCTCTAGTTCTAAAGAGATAATCTTATATACGCGGCGTAATGGCGTATAATATTGCTCTACTTTTCTAACGCTATTATATACCTTAATAGGAACTTCCTTAACCTTAATTGCTATTACCTTTATCTATTGTTAAAACTCTATAGATAAGAAGTTCTTTTTTATATTATAGACGATTTAGTTAGGGGGTCCTATGTAAACATTAATTTAGTATAATTAAAGGGTATCTTATGCGTTCCTAGCTAATATATCCTTTAAGAATTATGCAGCTTAGAAGGAGGTTAAGAAGTTAATAACTTAGAGTACTAGTATAGTGGTGTAGATTGGACGTCGCCTACTGTCTTGGCATTTTCCTATATTTATAGAGCCTTAGGCTTCCTTCCTTCTTCCCTCTATTATAGATACATATCACGACCTTACCAGTTACCGGAAATACACTCTTTTCTTTCTTTCTTACTGACTGTTCTACTGACTGATTACGACCGACCGACCGACTAACCGACCGACAGACAGACAGACTGACGGCACTGTGACTTTCCCATCTTAGAGAGGTCGTACCCTCCCACACTAGCTTGCCGCTAAGATATATAACGTCGACAATAATACAGAAGTTAAAGTTATAGTTATCTTTAAGGGTAAACTTAAATCGGCTAGGGGACTTCTGGTTTATTTAGTAGTAATAGTAGTATTTTATAAGATGCTTAATTACCTTAACCTTAACTTTATGGCCTACTCGCTAAAGAACCCTAAGCAATTAATAAACGGATAGGTAGATAAAACGACGGTATAGTTAGCGTAACTCTAACTTAGTTAAGTGGCTTTAAGTAACACTCTTTTCTAGTTAATAAAGGAGTAACTAGGGGTAACCCTACTTGCGTATAACGGGCACCTAATTATCTCCTTAAATAAGTATATTCTTAAGGTTATTAAGCTTAACGCCTAATTTATCTATATCTCTAATGTAAAATAGAAATGGGGTGTTTATGGGAATAACGTAAAAAGTAATATACCCTAAGGGGGTTTAAACCCTAATTGTGCTAAAAGAGATTATAGTACCCTTGCTAAAATAAATTGTGTATTAGCCTGCCGTTAAATAGTTAATCTAAACAGAGCTATCGAGCTGCTAAAGGGCTCGAACTTAAGGTTCTCCTACTATAGATACTCCTGCGGCTCTAGTATCTAGTATAATACTATAGAAGACGTTTACTAAGTATTTATTATTAAAGGAGAATATAAAACTCTCCCTTAGCTCATTAAAGATATCTAACTTTATAATAGAGTAGAGCGTAGATTAGTCATTAAAAACAGCAACGGTTTATGTCCTATTTACCTTACTATACTTAGTAAAGTATTAGTTAGGTAAGTAGTCCTTAATTTCTATATCTATAAGGAGCTGTTCAGTCTTATTAACCTTACCCTTAAAATCTTCTACGCCTTTATATTAAACTAGGAAGCTTTAGAAGTAGGCTATAGTAACTTTATAATTTCTAACATTTCTTATACTTTAATAGAACTTATTATATGCCTTCTTTTGCTTATTAAGGGAGTGTCTAGTTAACTAGTAATTTGGCTTCTTATAAATATAGCACTTCTTTTAGCGATTACTTCGAAATAAACCTCTATAAGGACCTCTATAATTGCCTTATAGTTAACATTAATTATACCCTTTACCGTATTTCCTACCACGGCCACTATATATTTGGTTAGTCTAGTTATAATTATATTAGTTGGGAATACTTAGTTAGGTAGGGTTTTCGGTATAGAACTATTAAGATTCTTATATTTATATTATAGTACCTATAGCGAAGCGTAGCTCGGCATATACTCCTTTAAATATATCTATAGGTTTATATAGCGCTAAATTGCACTTAGGAACGCTATGGCAGGCTAAGATAACCTAGTCCCTTAGGCTATTCTTATTTTAGTAAGTTTTAGTAAGGCTATATTAGATTTTCTAAAATTTATTAAAGAGTAGTTAAAGGCACTCTAAACGAGTCTTTATTAAGTTAGAAGCGATAACTCTTTAAAATATAGTCTTTTATTATTCGGACATATAAAGCTAGCAATTCTTATCGGTTTTAAAGTAGGCTTTAGTGAGCTAAAGTATTATATTAAAGCTATAGTTTCTACCCGCAATATGGTTATAATAAAATATCGCCGCCTGTCCCCTTAATATAACTAAAAAAGCATAATAAAACTAGTAGTATTAGATTTTAATCTTACTATAGCAGTTATAAAAGACCTATAGTTTTGTTCCGAGTATATTATATAGTTCTCCTCCAAACTTCTTCTCTTTATCTAAATATACCTTTATTAGATTCGTGACTTCTTATAGTAGAGGCTTACCGGTTGGCTAGGGTAGAGGAGCTAAAGGCGGCGGAGGTGGAGGAAGAGTACCTCTAGGTAGGAGAGCACCTCTAGGTGGGAGAGCACCTTTAGGTGGGATAATAGCGTTCTAGGGGTTTCGTTCCGAATTAAAGTTGCCTTTTAAAAAATATAGGTTGGTTTTGGGTTTCTGTAATTAACGTATAATCTTAGCTTCCGTCTATACTAGTTCTTCTATACTAATAATAACGGCCTAGATATTACTAGTAATTAGGTTACTATTTTTAGCAATATATACCCTATTCCTACGGAGGAAGTCTTAAAAATCCCAAATAATATTAACATTGCTAAGTGCCTAGGTATTGGCGGCCCATCCTATAAAATCCTTCCTAAAATATTCCCACAGCTATAGATCGGCGTAGTATCTACTTTAGTAGAATATAATACGGTGTAGGAGAAAGCTGTTAACTTGTTTTGCGGTATAAGTTATTATATTAATAGTAAATTCGTCCTAATCTTTATTAATAAGTTTCGTGTATAAAGCTACCCCTAGTAGTAAGGAGTCTTCCCAGTTGTTTAAGGTAGGCGTAGCCATATTTTTAGGGGGAGGGAAGTGTTATTAGGGTAGGGATTGTCGTTTAGTACGCATTCGTTGTTTAGTACGCGTTTATAACGTATATTTGCAATTATAGGGCTTAGGACTAGTTCTAGTCTTAAATTGCAAAGACTTATAAAGTGTGTTATTTTACGTAATAGACGCAAGAATCTATAATTTAGGAAAGGCTTAGGACTAGTTCTAGCCTTTAAATCCTTAGATTCGTAAAAGAGTTCTATTTAAGGTTTAGGACCAGTTCTGACCTTAAAAGATAGCTTCCTCTAGCACGAGTAGCACTGGTATAGTAGCTTATCTCTTCTTGGTGGAATACCTAGCTATTCTATAGTATAACAGTAAAGTTAACCACTAATTAGTGTTGGTAATATAAGGTAATATTACGTATCTACAAGTTGTAGGTAGTATAATAATTGTTATTATATATATTCCTCTTGCTTAAGGAAGGGCGAGGAGCCTAGGGCTCCTCGCCACGCTAGTGCCGCGGCGACACGTGACGGCAACTTGCCTCACGTGACGGCAACTTGCCTCGCGTGATGGTAACTTGCCTGTATTCCCAACAAAAGGATAAGGATTAGGTAATTAAAGGTCTAAAGAGTAGAGGCTAAACTAGGGATCTTAGCAGTAGAAGGCGTCTAGGCAGACTTTATAGTAAGAAAAGTGGTATAAAGAAGGAGCTTATATAAACTATAGAAAATAGGGTTATTTTACTAGAGACTATAGGAGTAGTTAGTATAACTATATAGTAAAGGGAACTAGACTAGCAGACGATATATATATATAAAGGGATAATAATATGCTATAAAAAACAAAAGAATATTTAATTAAAAGTTTCGCGTTTTACTATAATAACGTATATTAAGTTTATAAGGACGCCAAGTATAACGTAAGCTATTAGCTATAAGACCCTAAGTTAAAAAAAAAACTCTAAGGTATAAGAGAGTTAAATAAAGAATAAGATTAACTCTATAAACTAAATTAGGACTAAGATAGTATAGCTAGCTAGTAGTTAGCGGAGAAGTTTCTTATATACTAGTTCTATTAGATAATGGAATCTAAGGATTAAGGCAATTAGACTATTAGCAGCGACAATAAGGAAGTAAAAGCGACTTATTAGGAGTACGTAAATCTTAAGGACGTAATAATAGAGGTAGAGGTTAAATCTACTATAGAGGAAGGATCAGCAATAGGGATTAAAATATTATTAGATATAATGTCTATCGCTTTATAAGATATAAGAGAAGTAGGACAGTAAGCCACTTTAGCACTTAATAAAGGTGAAAGGTTAAAGGCTTAAGACAAGATAAGAAACGCTTAAGATTTTTAAAATAAGATAAGATATGCTTAAGGACCTATAACAGACAAAAATTAATAGAGTAGAGTAGCAGCTTAGTTTAAAGATAAGCAAGTAAGCATAGGACCGAAGTTTTTAGGACACTAAGATTCTTAAAATAAGATAAGGGCACTATAGAAGCCTAGTTAGACTAAGGCTAAAATAAGGCTTAAAAAGAAAGTAAGCTTAGGGTTAAAAGCACCTATACTAGGTAAATAAGATATTTAGCCTTAGAGTTAAGTAGTTAATACTAGAATTATAAAATTTAAGGATTTGGGGGATTTAATGGCTAGACGCAAACCAGGAGAAAACTAAAAAGGATTTAAAAATTAAATTAAAGTATAGTAGGAATAAAGAGGTTACTAAAGACTAAAGATAATAGGTAGACTTAGAAATAGACTATTAATACAGAAGGTTACTAATAGGCCTAAAATAGGCACGCTGTAAATAAAATAGCTTAAATAATTGGAATAAGAAGAGAACCTAAAAGTTTTAACTAGATTTAAAGAACGGTATATAAAAGGCTGTTATAATATAGCAATAACAAAATACTTTTTTATAGATAGATTATATACGCTTATAGAGCTATAATAAAAGTAGTATAAGCAGTGATATAATAATAAGTAGGAAGACTTTTACCTATAGCTAAATAAAAGAGTTATTTAAGACTAAGTAATTATAAAAAGGCGGATAAGTTATATTAGAGTATTAGTTATAATAACCAAAAACTTAAAAAAAAAATTAGAGGACTAAAGATATAAAAGATAAATCTTAATACCTATAAATAAGAGACCAACGTTTAGATTAACTAGATAAAGGTTTAAACCTAAGGGTAAAGACGAGCTAAGAGTTAATCTAAAGCATCTAGTATATTATATATTAGTATAGATTGTATATATAGACAATATATACAATATACATAAAAAACTTAAAAGAAAAGAATTGGAAGTACCTTATAAGAATATATTAGACGCTAGATAAGCGACGGTATAGATGTACTAAGTATATATACAGCTGATATTTAGTAGAAGTTTAGGAGTTAGATAACTTAATACTTTAATTAAAAAGATTCCTTACGGAAAAATGCTTAGATGGATAATAGTAGTAGGAATATCTAGAGAATACGTGTCTATAGTATATTAAGGATAAAAAGTAAACTAGGTATTAGCTAAAAACAGACTAAGTATAAATAAGATCTAGCAGCTAATAGTTAGGAAAAGGCGAGGCCTATAAAACTAAAGGGAGCTAGTAATAGAGCCTTAAACCCTTAGAGAAATTTAAGAATAATACCTAAATTTATAAGTTAACTAGTAAGACTAGCAGTTTAAAGTACTAATAGATAGTAGAGCAATAAGGAACTATATTTTACTAGTAGTAGTTTAAAAAAAAATAGGGCTACTATATAGGCAAAAGGAGCACCCTTATTTATTAGTAACAATTTTAGGGGATCTAATAGCCTATAGAGAAGGTATTATTAACCTTAAAATAAAACCAATTTAGACAACCATTAAAGGGAGACTAATTAAAATATTATTTAATATCCTGCTGTTAGGACGGGATAAGGCAGTACTAGGGATATCTTAGTTATAGAAATACAATCTAAGGATTAATAGGGTTATAGGTTAGGTTAATATTAGATATAATTAATAACGTAAGAGGTATATAATAACTAAATTAGTATAATACTAAGTAGGCGTAATATGTAAAGAAACCGAGAAAGGGTTAAGCTATATATTAAAGAGATACTATAAGTATAGTAAAAAGCTATAGAGCCTAAAAAGTAAAAGGCTGTCTAAGTATATAGTATAGGACTATAAGATAGAGTTAGAACTAAAAAAAAGTCTAAAGTTCTTTCTAATCTATAAGCTAATTAAAGAAGAGTTAAAAGCAGTTAAGGAGTTTATCTAGGAAAACCTATAAAAGAGATATATTAGACCATTATAGTTATTAGCGAGATATCTAGTACTATTCGTACTAAAGAAGAAGAAAAAAACTTAGGCTATATATTAACTATAAATAGTTAAATAGTATTACTAGGAAGGATAGATATTTATTACCCTTAATTAGCGAAATCTAAAACAGAATAGGCAATGTATAAATCTTTATAAAGATAGATCTAAGATAGGCATACTATTAGATTAGAATTAAAGAAGGTAATAAATAAAAGGCAGCCTTTAGGTTAAAAGAAGGACTATATAAACAATTATAACATAATTAATTACGTAAAGATGTACGTCATTAAGTGTAAGCTTTTGCAGTGTGTGGGAACTAAACAAGCGACTTAATTGTAAATCTATGGAAATCAAGTGGTATAAATACATAAAAGTAGACCCCTAACTCCAAAGCCTATGACTCATTTCAAACATATCCGAGACATACGAGGGTAGTGCTAACGTTAGTGAAACAGGGTAATATGCAAGGTCCGGTAGTCGGTTACATTAAGGTAAATTATTTTCTGTACTAAAAGATCCAAATCGAGTTAAGCCTTCCGCTCCTATAGTTGGCCCAATAGCCGCGGGCTCCCGGAAATGAGATCCTTAACGTAGTCTGCGGGCAAGTGGGCTATGCGGGCATATAGGCCACCACATTAAAATATCGTGAAAAACGCGACGCGTTACTTAACTACTACCTTAATGGCTATACCACAATAACAAAATCCTCTTTTTTTTACAAGGTAGACTTATTCTAGCTATTAATGCCTATAAGTAAGGCCAATTTCGAAGCTTCCGAGCTGCTACTATACGTATAATATGCCCCGAACTACAGCCTAGCGACGTAATAAAGGCGTTTAAGTAAAACGTGGTTCTATTGCCTTAAATCGCCGGCTTATACTAGTATGAGAAGAGAGTTTTAAGTAGTGGATTCTATTAATAGATTAACGCGGTATGCGACCTAAGGCTATTACCGTGCAGTAGATAGCTAGCCTTTTAGCTACTTAGTAGACTAAATTATAACTAGTTAGCAAGCGATAGGTATATAAATTTATTAAACGCTATAATAACCTATAATCTAAATAAAATTATAACTATAACTACTAGTATGCTTAATGTAAGGATCCTATACTTATTTAGGGCTAGTTTAAACGCGTTTAAGATATAAAAATATAATATAGGATTCTTAATAAAGATACTTAGAATTTTAATAAAACTAGCTTTTAGATAGGTATTATTATAACTATAAAAGTTATTACTAGAATTAATAGGGCTGGCTAGCCTAGATTAGTACAGCTAGGTAATTAAGAATGGATTATAATTATTAAAGCTATTAATGCCCTAGGGGTCGCAATTCTACTACTTATTATCTTTAAGGTAGTAATATACCAAGTAGCCTAGTATAAGGATAATATTATACTACACAACTGGTTAATTAGTGTTAGTAATAATAGCTAAATAATAAATAAGATTAGCCTAATCTAGCTAAATCTATTCTATAAGTATATAAAGGATCGCACTATTAATACGTATTAGCTGCTAGTACTAGATGGCCATAATAGCCATATATTGTAAGGCACATTGCTAGGGTATACGGTAGGGAGTAGGCAAGCCGAGTATGAGTCATAAGGAGAGTTGATGAAAGAGGACGATATGGTAATAAGGGTAGGCAATAGCCTAAGTACAGAGAGAGACGAACCAATGAGGAGGGAAGGGCTGCAAGCCCGAGGTGCTTATAAGGAGGTGCCAAGGGCTAGCCGAAGGCTAGCCTTGGCGACCCCTAAGAGCCCCTAGGCAATGCAGCCGAGTACCCGTGCCGCTGTCGCGATCCACTTACCTCGTTACCGAGGTAAGTGCCGGCCAGCTCAACGAGTAGGGCCTACCTCAACGTCAGATTTGCTAAGACACCCAAATACTATTAATATTCTTATTATATATTATTAACGCCATAACTACTAAGTATATTCGCGTCGAAAATAAGATCTAGGAGGCTCTTAAAGAACTCCGAGAGTCTACTAAGCCCAATATTATAGAAGCTGCGCGTCAACATAATATTCCTAAATTACGCCTCCGCGCTCAGTAGAAAGGACGTTAATCGCGTTACGAGAGGCCTATAGCAGGTAGAAGGCTTACTAACAATCAAAATCTTGCTCTTTATAGCTATATTAATTACTTAAATTCCTTATATACCGCCGCTTAACTACTAATAATACGTTCTATAGTAAATTAGATCTTAAATTAAGCTAACAAAAATCTGGATTAGCTACTACCTCGTATTAGCTCTTACTTTATTAAACGCTGGCTTAGCCGCCACCTAGAGTACTATAAGCGTAGGTAAAAGACAATAGAGCTTAAACACACAGCGGTACACAAGCCGAAGGATATTAAGGCGTGGTTTTATTAATACTATAACATTATAATTAAGCATATAGTTATACCTACGGATATATGTAACTTCAATAAGTTAGGATTCCGTATTAGTATTAGCAAGGACTAGTAAATTATTATAAGGGAGCCTTATTAGAAATCTTACCTTTCTATAAATACAAATCGCGAGCTAGTTACTATAATAGAAATAATAAATAGTAACGGAGTTAATCTACTACCTATAATTATACTTATGGGCGCACAGTTCCTCTACTAGTGGTTTAAGAATTTAGCCCTTCCTAACTACTATCTATTAGGCCTATTAGAAATAGGCTATTTAAATAATAAATTAGCTTTTAATTAGCTTAAGCACTTTAACGCGTATAGCTCTCAGCGCCAGCTAAGTACATATAGGCTCCTAATTTTTAACGGCCACGGCTCTTACCTCACGAAGGAGTTTACTAAATATTGCGACAATCGAAAGATTATACCATTTATCTTACCTCCGTATATAAGCCACCTTTTACAGCCTCTTAATATTATTATATTTTAGCCGTATAAACACTACTATAGTAAGGCAGTTAAGCAAGTAATACAGATAGGCTACATCAACTTTAATAAAGTTAAATTCCTCCACGCGATTAAATTAATTTGTTACTAAATATTTAAATTAAGTATAATTAAGTTAGCCTTCCGGCAGGCAGGCCTCGTTCCTTATAACCCTTAAATCATCCTTAATTCTATACGCGAGGCGCGTGCTAGTGG
>Ga0307515_10021001_pt1 | contig 11602 bp, 5 predicted proteins | sample 17_EM_MG_FD_194513 | JGI IMG/M metagenome (GOLD analysis project Ga0307515, IMG submission 194513) | Populus trichocarpa ectomycorrhiza microbial communities from riparian zone in the Pacific Northwest, United States - 17_EM | ecosystem: Host-associated > Plants > Roots > Unclassified | place... | reverse complement strand
TTTTGCTCCTCCATGCAGTGATGCAGATAAGGGATTCAAGAGTTGAATTCACAGAGAATATGAGCTTTTTCTAGTCAAAACAGGAAATGCTTTAACAACTGAAATGGGTCAAAATTATTGAACACTAAACCCTAACGTAAGGTATTATACTTCCCTCCAAGAGGTATAAATACGAAATATGAACAAGGAATCTCGCATGTCTCCAAGATGGGGATGACAAAAGGTGTCTCTTATCAGTTTGCTAGCTCATTAGAGGTTAAAAACGATAAAGACATTTTTCCACATCCACGTTTTAGCCACATGTGTGAAATCATTAATGGCAGATACCTAAAAACAGATTGACTAATGATAGATACCGACCACATGATCTGCATTGGACACCTTAATGATTGATACCAACCACTTGATAGACTGTCTTCAATACTATTAAATCTTTCTGTTCAAGTAGACAATGGTGTCCTCAGTACTAGCAACTACCTATTCACTTATTGTACCAAAGACGAAACATAAGTCTTTCTCTGCATTTATATGGACCACGACAATTTTCCTACCATAGCCTGCAGGCAAATTAAAGCCATTGACATGCAAATGAAACTCCAAGCAAATTACGATAATTTCTTCTTCTTCTTCTTCTTCTTTAAAATATGTAAGCAAAATATTATAAACTGTAGGTCCACAAGCAACTAAAACTAATCAAATATCTCATGCTCAATTCAATGTAATTATAAAAGTTCACAAATTTATGCGAGATCAAGTGCAGTTTGATGCTAGAAAATATTGCTAAACATCAAAATCATATAACTGTTCATGTATCATACCAAAAAAAAAAAACATAAAAAACCTTCTCTCAAAAGATTTTTTTTCTACTGAGAACAAAATGAACTATAGTTAATTATAAGGTTAGTTTCTAGTTTCGATTATATATAGGTAATTATTAAAGTAAAGGATAATACAACTATTTAAAGTGAATCCCATGTTCATAATCTATATACATACAAGAAGAAAAGTAATAGGAAATTAGCGGTGGTGGAAAATAGTTTATGAAATGGTGGAGGAAAATAGTAATTTAAAAATCAACGTACCACCCCTTCTATAAAATATTAAAAGTATTGAATAAATTATATTTGTGTGTCTTTATTTCTCCTTCAAACTCTTTGTACTGAAGCCGTTTAATAATTTACACAAAAGATTCATTGTTGTTATTGGTTTTTATAGTAAAGAATATATATAATTCTTTTTTATCAATTAGATACTAATGTGCATTGGGTTATAATAGTCATCTCTAATTCCCTAGTTATTCCTTTCATAATTTAAACCGGAAAACTTATTATAAGAAAGCTTATATGTTTACCATGGAGGTATCCTTTTAAGACCATGAAAATTTGTTAATTAATTAAGATACTACTTAATCCATAAATCAATAATTTATTAATTTATAAAATAATTAACAAAAATTTAATGTATTAAGATATTATTTATTTATTTTTTCCAAAAACATTGTCATGTATTGTTATGTATGAACACTATCTAATTTCCAAATCACGAGTTATTTATTGTACCAAAGGCAAATGATTAGTCCATGTCTGTATTAATATTGTGTCATATCAATACTCCTAGCATGGCCAACATGTAAATTAAAGTTCATGACTTGATTGCTTAAATAGTATTGCATATCATAAATTTTTATAACATGTGGTGTAAATAACATTTTCGATACTTGTGTGTAAATGTTAATATTACTATACAACAAGTCTTGAAAGCTACTTTAAAAAATCCAGCTTAGAAATGAATTAAATTATCTTACCTAAAAATAGAAAGATTTTATTTGATGATGTTCAATTGTCCCATCATATGGTCCATTAGGTTTTAAAAGATAAGATTATACAATACTCATAATCGAGTTGACCTAGCTAGATGATGTGAAATATCAGCATCATGCAGTCTTACATGCAATGTTTTTATGGTGATTTGTTCTTAAAAATGCATAAAATTATCCATTTACATCCTTTATAATCTTTCTAGAATTGATTTGAATCTACTATTTACCATCACTCTCAAACTAGTTGGAGGGAATTTCATATATTTTATTCCTTTTCTTTTTAATGGACTTTGTATCATATTTTGCTATAGCCTCTTCAAAATCAAAAAATAAAACTATATTGCTTCACAAGCAACTAAAACTAATCAAATCTTTTATTTTTGAATCAATTTCTTCTTACAATATATACATAAGGAGGGTGTAGTTTATAATAACAACTGGCTGATTTTAACATTGTTGTTTGAAATAGTTTTTCCTGATTGTATCTCATGTTGTGTTTGGACTGATATGCTATATTATATTGACTTGGAATAAAAAATGAAAGCACAACTAAACCTCTATAAATTAATAATTTTAGGACCATGAAAATTTGTTAGTTGATTGAGATACTATTTAATTGATAAATTAATAATTTATTAATTTATACATTAATTAATAAAAATTTGATTTATTAAGGTATTTTTTTTTTTCAAAACATTGAAGTTATGCATATATTATGTATTGTTATGTATGAACACTATCTAATTTCCAAATCATGAGTTATTTATTGTACCAAAGGCAAATGATTAGTCCATGTCTGTGTTAATATTGTGTCATATCAATACTCCTAGCATGACCAGCATGCAAATTAAAGTTCGTGACTTAATTGCTTAAATAGTCTTGTATATCATAATTTTTTATAACATGTGATGCAAATAACATTTTCGATACTTATGTGTAAATGTTAATATTACTACACAACAAGTCTTGAAAGCTACTTCAAGAAATCCAGCTTAGAAATGAATTAAATTATCTTACCTAAAAACAGAAAGATTTTATTTGATGATGTTCAATTGTCCCATTATATGGTCTATTATAACCCAATTCTGGGTTATTCCCTAAAATTTATTTTTTTTCAAAATAAAAATCAAAAATATAAAATAAAGGCTGTTAACATAGAGAAAGCAGGTCGGGGAATACAACTGTATTTTTGGAGGAAAATTAAGGCCTAATTGTACCCTATTATACCCAAAAATAGAGAAGAAATGCAAATTCAAGGTCAAATTAAATGATTATTAGATGAATTTGCATAAAAATTAAATCCAATGACATAATTAAATTGTTATAGGCCAACTTGATTTAATCATGGGCCAAATTGAATTTTAATTATGTTTAAGAATTTATTTGGGTCCAATTGAAGGATTTAATTAAGTGCAATGACTTAATCATACTTTAAATGGGTCAAATTAATTTTATTTGGGGCTTAATTGGTGAAAAATTAAGTTTAGGAGCCTAATTTGGGCTTAATTGAGAAGATTATAATTTTAAGAGACCAAATTTAATTTTTATCAAGTTAATTGATTGAAATCAGGGGCTAAATTGTAAGCAAATTGAAGTTTTTAGGTCAATTAAGGGTCGAATTGAACAATTTCACAGCCAAGGACCAATCTATAAAGGGTGTCGGACTATAGGGGCTTAGGGGTGATCATTTTCGGTTTGGTTTTTACCTACAAAAATAACCAAACCAAAATTTTATTTAAAAACAAAACCAAAATCGATTCCAACCGACCAGTTTCGGTTCGGTTATTTAACAAAAAAAACTGAAAAGTTAAATGGTATTTTCTGTCTTTGAAAATTCTTCCTGATGCTCGCACATCCCCTCATGTTGCTGACCCCCCAAACGAAGCTCCTAGTTTCAATTTTATCCTTTACAAACCTCGTGATTCCCCATTAAGCATATCCTCTCTGAAAGTGTACTACTACTAGGTGCCTTTTCTTTTGTGCTTTCTGTATCAGAATCCTCTAAAACAGTATGCTTGGAGTTGCTCTGTAGGTTGTTGGAGGATGAGTACAGATTGGTTAGTCACTTTGGAGGTTAGATTTGAAGATGAAGATGGTTAGAGTTGCTCTAAAACAGTGTGGTGTGTGCCATGCTCGTGTGGGAGAGAGAGGTGGTTAGATTTGAAGATGAAGATTGAAACCTTGTTGAAGTTTTGATAGACGACTAGATCTGGCCATGAAGTTTTATACAGTGATGGGAAATTCATTTTTTATCAGGCTGAGAGTGTGAGAGATTGAGATTTAAGATGTGGCTTGTGAGGCCTGGGGGGCGCTGCTGGATGCGGAGAGGGGTACTGTTAATGCTAGGATTAAAAATTTAGAAAGTGCTTTTATAGTATTTTTTTTAAATTGAACCGGTTCGGTTTTTTCGGTTTTTTCGGTTTTAAGCTTATTAAACCGAAACTGAACCGAACCAAAAATTAAAAAAATATTCTAATCAGTTTCTTTCGAATATTTTTTTTATATATATTTTTTTGTATTTTCTCGTTTTTTTTAGAACCAAAAAATGGGTAACAACAAATGATCTGTTGTTACCCATTTTTTTGTTCCAAAAAATAAGAGAAAATACAAAACAAATATATTCAGAAGAAATCAAAAAATAATAGAAGCAAGAAAATGATGTTGGAATGCTGAAAAAGGGCCAAAATTGGTTGGGAGGTTCAAAAATGCAAAAAGTTAAAATTTGACAGTATATTTTTGACTGGTGAGAGCCCTGTTGACAAAGAAAATTCAATTTGAGAAAGAAAAGTCCAAAATCAGATGTTTATGGACTCAATTAAATCTTATCTAAGGTTTAATTGAATTTATGGAGTGTTTGATTGCAAGAAAAATTGATTTTTAAGTCAATTTCAGCTTTTATTGGATGAAATTAAAGTTCTGGGGTCCAATTATAATTTTAAAAAGTTGATTTGATCATATCAGGGGCTTAATTGTATAATTATTGAAGTTTGAGAAAGAAAAGTCCAAAATCAGATGTTTATGGACTCAATTAAATCTTATCTGAGGTTTAATTGAATTTATGAAGTGTTTGATTGCAAGAAAAATTGATTTTTAAGTCAATTTCAGCTTTTATTGGATGAAATTAAAGTTCTGGGGTCCAATTATAATTTTAAAAAGTTGATTTGGTCAAATCAGGGGCTTAATTGTATAATTATTGAAGTTTGATAGCCAATTAAAGACTTAATTGAAACAATCCAAAACCAAGAACTAAATCAGAAAAGGCACTAAAATCAAGAGGTCTAATTACAATTTTTTTGGGGGGCTTGATTACAAAATTGCATTAACAGCCAAGGACCAAATCTAAAATATCATTTAAAGTTGCAAAATGGTGCCGTTTTATTCAACACTGTTTACTGTCTTCTTTAGAAGACGTTACGTGAGCTGGCCGAGAAAAAATTGCAGCGGCGAAGGCGCGATTTGCTTCAATCAAGGGGGCATGTTTCACGGCTACCATGATGTACGTCGGCCATTACTCTGTTGCCGGAAAACGTCTGCATCCTCTGGCTATAAAAGCCAGAGGAAAGAAAACCAGAAGAGGGAGGGGAAATGAGGGAGAACGAAATAGACAGGAAACAAAGGGAGAGAAGGAGAGAAAAAAGAAGAAGAAGAATGAGACAGTGAGGAGATCGAGAGAGGAGAAAGTAGAAGAGTAAGGGAGAGCAGGGGAAACAGAAGCAAACCGAACGGAAGCAGAGGACACGGTGAAGCAGAGAACACAACATCTCCATCACCTTCACCGCTCCAAAACCAGGTATGTTCACTTCTCTTCTCATTCCCTGTAATATAAATGATGCATGTTAGTATGTAAAAAAAAACAAAAAGACGTAAGGAAGCCAATACCTGAAATCATCAGTTGCAGCATCTGTTTTTTTTTTCGTTCATGCTATCTGCAAGAAGGAGATGAACAGTGCGAAGGTAAATTAATTACCTTCGCACTGTTCATGCACACGTAAAACATTACGCGTGCATGGATGGCTGGGTTGTGGTCACTGGCAGGGGCCAGTGACCAGGCTAGGTTGGCTAGGTCCAGCCCAGCCCAAAAAAAAAAAAATATAAAAATAAAATTTTCTTTAAAATTATTTCAAAAAAAAATCTTTTTTAAAAAAATATGTGATTTTCTGATATTTTTTACTGCACTTTGATCAATATTGGTTTGTATTTTTATACTGTAAAGATACAAATCCGATATTAAAATACCTGGTCTTCGTCAAAAAAATAAAAAATAAAAAATGTTTTGTTTTCATGCATACGGCCAAGTCTCTCAAAAATATAAAAAAAATCATATTATATTTTCATATAACAAAGAAAATTTCAAAAATATGTATCAGCATGCATTATAGCTTTAATAATCAGTTTATTAAAGTCACGAGAACTAGGCCAATATTTCAAAAAATTTTAAAAAAATTATTTTGTTTTCTTTTAATATCTGGGGTTATGACCTTATACGTAAGATGTATTCCGGATATTAAATTCTTTTGTTGACATTAGAAATACCGGAATAGATAAGGATCTCCTTACCGATGATGACTTTTCTTAAACCATAGACGGACCAACAACTAGAAAACACGACAGGACCTTAGATTTTATCAGACAATAAAACAACATAGCTTACCTTAGATAAGGCGTATTTGGGGTGTTAATACCTTCCCTTTACGCAACCAGTCCTCATACCCGATCCCTGAGACCAGTTAGGGTTCCTAGTGACCAAAATATTAGGTGACGACTCCCATTTCATTTTTCCACTAATAAAAGACAAGAATTCCTTGTCTCCCCACATTTTTACACATCAGATAACAATTTTGAGGGTGGATGTTTTCGTCGCGACGCCGCACACGTGCAACATATTTTTCCACTAATTTTGCATAATATCAGGTTTGTATACTTACACAGTAAGATACAGATCTTGTATTAAAATACCTGATTTTCTCCGAAATTTCTCTAAAAAAATTTCAAAAAAATTTCAAAAATTTCAAATTAATTTTCCTTTCCAAAAAAACAAAAACAAATTTTGTTTTTCATGCATACGGCCAAATCCTAAAATTTTCCAAGCATATTTTCTTAAAAAGACAAAAATTGCATCTTTTTCTTGTTTTAAAATGCAAAATGAATATCATAACCGGTTTATGATTATCCATTAGGATTTGACCAAAATATCAAAAATCCTTTCACCAATATTTTTTAGGGTCCAGATGTAGACTTTAATATTTGTGGGGTGTAAAATTTCACCATAAAGTACACCCTCAGGTATTAAAGATACACAATGTAAAAATACGATGCTAAAATTCAGACTTTAGAACGGTTAAGATTTAACCCGATAAGGTAGAGATTTTCTTATGAAGAGATATTTACCTTAAACCTTAGAAAAAACTAACAAATAGAAACCCGACTTATAAAAAAACAATCAAACAACAATGCAGCTTACCTCAGGTAGGGTTCACTAGGGGTGACGCGTCGTTTGGTCACTGTTCATTGTCTTCCCTGATTTTGCCTGAGAATGTTGACAGGTGGCTACTTTTCAAGTGCATTTAACGCGTCATTTCTCAATCAAATCTAACAAAACATGCACGCAAATGATCCCCTGCAATTTCTCTACAACCCCAAGTGAACAGTTCAGGCTAAATGACAACGACACGACGTTGGGCTTAATAGGCCAACTCAAACAGCATTTTTTCTGCAGATTTGACAACTGACGATGCACACTTTGAGCCAACGGTTGGGATCCTTCCCAACCGAATCAAGGGTTCAAAATGTTTCCCTGTGTAGACAAGATTACCCTCTTCGATCCCCTATAAATAGAGGTGGATTTCATACCCTAGAGGATGAGAAAATCGAATGAAAAGTTGGCCGAAAACCAGCCTTCCCAGCCTAGTTTTCCTGCAACCGATTTTCTCTCTTCTTTCTCTCTCCGCCGTGGCCTTCAGCCACCACCACCCTCATCAATGGTCTTCCCACCATCATCTCTACCACAAGAAGCCATCAAAACATCTCACGTGGTGGTTGCACCGCTTCTCTCTCTCCTCTGCAAAACTTTTATTCTCTGCCACCGCAACCCCAGCAGCAGTAACCACCTCGTCCAAAAGCTTTAGTCCCTCCTAATGGAAGCTAGGGCAAGAACTCTCTCCTCAGCCACTTCAACAGTTCCAACCGCGAGCTTTCACTCTCCTTTGCGAGCCTCTGCTTCTTCTTCTTCCAGCTGCAACCAGAGCCAGCTGCCGGCCTCCCCACCTCCGGTCGCACCGTGCGCCACTAGTCAGGCCACCAACTCTCTCAATGCCAGGTAAGCCTCCCTCCTCTCTTCTTCTTCTTCCTCCCTTCTCTACTACCACTGCATGCAAACAGTGGAACGTCAATTATAATTCATGTTCCACTGTTCATACACTGAGTTATGAACAGTGCAACATGAATTATAATTCACGTTGCACTATTCATATAACTTAGTCACTGGGTTGTGCCAGTGACTAAGTTACTTTGGGCTGGACCTGTTGTAGCCTAGCCTAGTTGGCTGGGCCGAGTCCGGCCCGTCCCCAAAATTAAAGAAGAAGAAGAATCTGTTGGGCTGATATCAGCCCACCTGTTTCTGGGTCTGAGCTCGGCCCAGTTAGTTGGACTGGACCAGCCCACATGTTTTAATAATTTGTTAATGTAATAATATATTATATGTTGTTGTTATTATATTTTTTAAAAAAACAAAACAAAAAAAAATCCAAAAAATTTCAAGGGGCATTTTAAAATGTTTATGATTTTCTCAAATGTTTTTCTACCAATTTTGCTTAATATTGGGTTGTATACTTACACTGTAAGATATAAATCCGGTATTAAAATATCTGGTTTTCTCCGAAATGTTTTTTTTTTTTTTAAAATATTTTGTTTTCATGCTCACGGCAAAATTTTAAAAATTTTCCAAGCATATTTTCATTAAAAAAAATTGCATCTTTCTCATGTTTTGAAAATCCAAAAAAAGGATATCATAACCGGTTTATGATCATCCATTAGAGTTTGGTCAAAATATCAAAAACCTTTTTTTCAATTTTTTTAGGATCCAGATGTAGACTTTAACATTTGTAGGGTGTAAAATTACACGATAAAGTACACTCTCAGGTATTAAAGATACAATGTGTAAACAAACGTGGTGCTAAAATTCAGACTTTAGAACGATTAGGATTTAACCCAATAAGGTAGGGATTTTCTCATGAAGAGAGATCTATCTTGAACCTTAGAAAAGACCAACGAATAGAAACTCGACTTAGAAAAAAACAATCAAACAACAATGCAGTTTACCTTAGGTAGGGAGCACTGGGGGTGATGTGTCTCCCCCTTGCACAACCAGTCCCTTACCCAGACTCTCGCAGACCATAGGTTTCTAGTGACCATAATACTAAGTGACGACTCCTAAACATTAATAATAATTTTATGATTAAATCCAAAAAATCTTCCCAACACACCACACCTCACACAGGAGGCACGACACGAGCCTTCACCGTCGCCAGACGACGTCGCGGCACGTGCACCCCGCGACAATTTCAACCATGAAAAAATGATGTAAAGTTTATGTAAGTGTTTTCCCATTCTTCCCTTTGTATTCCTTCTCCCTTAAATGGGCATAACAATAATGAATGTTTATAAGAGCTAAATAGCTATTTTATCTTTATATAAAAAATAGGCGTACACAAATTGTTATCAAAATGGTCAGCAAGATTGTGCAGTAAACTCTTCTTAACCACTTCTAACTTCAACTTGGCGAATTATTGGCCGATGATACTACAGTTCAACTAGTTCCTTGGGTTATTCTTAATTTATGGTCAGAACTTGATTTCTTTCAAATTGCTATATCCAACAGCGCATAATAAATACCTCCTCGCTTACCTTATTTGAGAATTCTTATGGCTCATTTGATCATTTCATGTCAATTATGTGTTTGAACCTCTCTATGAACCACGAGACATTTCAGCTCTCTGTGAGACTAACTATCACAAAATAGCCTAAACCCCTTTTTTATATAGCTCATGTGCACGTAAGGGAACTATCCTTAATATTTTTCCATCCAACTAGTGTTTAAGATATTACCTGCCTAAACACTATTTGTTGAGGATTGCATATTATTCCTCCCTTAAGCCCTTTTCTTACTTCGTTCACTTTCCTTCTCCTAGGACACCGTCTGGCATGACATATTCTCGTCCTCTCTCTAAAAATATTTCCTTATCAACACCAATAAAAGGTGCCAAATTCACAGGCTTAAAAAGAAGGGAAGAAAGGAAAACGTGTTTTTTCGAAAGCAAATTTAACTAATAAACATTCTTAAACAAACATGAAGGCATCCAATAATTTAAATAAATAAAATAAAACACCACCCAATACATTAAAATATCTTGAATAAAAGAGTAATATTTACAAGTATTTAGATATATTAATCTCAAAAACAAAAATAGTCACCCTGTAAGTGATCTAATAAATTAAGCCGCGGCTCCATGAAAAATCGAAAAAAGTATTGATGGAGCAGCTTTGAACACGTAGATCTAGGCACATAAATAAAAACAAACCATGTGTTTGGTTACAAGGAGCTAGCAGCTACGGCGGCATTATATATATATGCGGAAGCAACGGCATGTTATGGAAAAAGGCATTATAGAAAGACCTCCAAGGTTTATTTCTCCTGCTCTCTATCTTCTTCACCTTAAGACCTCCAAGGTTTATTTCTCCTCCCTAACATCCTCACCTTCTAAGATTTCTTCATTTAATATGTTGCAATCTATTTGATGTCAACTCAACTCTTAATTCCTTTAACTGAATCACCCATTTGTGGCCAAATATTCCCTCTCTTCCTTTGTTTATATACCGTCAATAGTACCTATGCTGAAAAAAGAACAAGAACAATTTCCGAGTTGCAGCATGCTCAATATTAAACTCCAGATGACTTGGCCGGTTCGGAATTAAGTATAATGACCTCATAACCATACAAATAAAATCACCCCGTAATCAATTCACTGCGTTTGATTGGAAAACCATGCATGGACTCTTCATCCAATAATGAATTTTTTGCTCTATTTTCTGTTCGGTATTTCCTTTTGTTTTCTACATGCATGGATTTTCCTTGACTCAGCCATATATGCACAGGTCCCTGTGGAGAGCTCTTAATTCTGGACAGGCAGCTTGCTCTTGTGCTATTCGCCTGGGAAAATAACGACCTTTCTTTCTGCAGTTGGGGATTAGAAGAGTCGTCCGGATAGCTCTACCTCCATCTTCGGTTGCGCCCTCAAAGGTTTGGGTCCAGTCACTAATAGCATTCAAATTTGTTATTCTTACTAAACATCAGTTTTACCCTGGAGTACTCCAGCCGGTGATGAAATGGTCTAGTTGTTTCCATTGATGTCAATATACAATATACATGTAGAAAGGTTATGGGTACTATACATTTGTCTTTACATAAATCACAAATGTTCTAGTTTAAGATTAAAATTGGAATTAACTTAGGCTATGTTTGTTTTCTGGAATTCACTTTCCAGAAAACCACTTTCCAAAGTTTTCTATGTTTGTTTGCTATTAGAAAAGTTGGTTAACGGAAAACACTTTCCAGTCAAAGAAAAATTTGACTTGGTTTCCAGGAAAGTGTTTTCCTGAAAAATTTGAGCGGAAAACACTTTCCGGAAGTTGTGAAAAATTTAGAAATATCATATTATTTGCTGATTATATCAAATTTGATCCTCAAACTTTTGATTGCTATATATATTTTGTTTTGAATATTTATTT
>Ga0307515_10020999_pt1 | contig 11603 bp, 9 predicted proteins | sample 17_EM_MG_FD_194513 | JGI IMG/M metagenome (GOLD analysis project Ga0307515, IMG submission 194513) | Populus trichocarpa ectomycorrhiza microbial communities from riparian zone in the Pacific Northwest, United States - 17_EM | ecosystem: Host-associated > Plants > Roots > Unclassified | place... | reverse complement strand
AATTAAAAAAGATTGAAATTAAAAAAAATTCAATTTCATTAATTATTTCAAATAAAATAAATAGTGATCAAAATAATAAAGATCAAATCTGATAAATTAAAAAATTAATTAAGAAAAAAAATAAGAGAAAACAATTTAATAATAAAAAAATATGGACCGAATTGATATAAAAATCAAATTAAATCAGATTTTAAAGAAAATAAGTAAAACAAATAGAATTTTCGCTCAGAAATTCATCAAAATAATATATATTTTTTATTTTTTTAAAATTATTTTTGACATTAGCATATTAAAATGATATAAAAACATAAAAAAATTAATTTAAAATAAAAAAATTCAATTTTTTTCAAAAATACTTTTAAAATACAATAACAGATCTTAAATATTTAGAAAAAACTAGGTTGATTACGCTGTGGGTAAAACCAAATATTTTTAAAAAACAAAAGAAAAAAAAGTCAGATGAAAAAAAAGTCTAAGCACAAAAGTCAAAAGACAACTAGAATGACTAATAATAACGTTGTTTTTTTTTTTAAAAAAAAAATTCAAGATGACCCTATGTTTTTAAACAATATATTGAGTTAGTTTAGATCAACCTGGATTAATCCGGGTTAAGTTTTTAAATCTATAATTCAGATCATATAACTGTGACAACTTTATTAAAAAAAATAATATTGGGATGGTTATTTAATGCCAGATAATTCTATATAAATCAAATTAAAATATATATAATAAATAATAGTTCAAAATAAACCAAATGCTAAGGATATAATTGAAAAAAAATTTAATATATATATATATGTGTGTGTGTGTGTGTGTGTGTGTGTGTGTGTTTATCTATTATATATAGATTTTATTTGTTTTTCTTGGCCCATTTACTTTTTTTTAATTAACTGTTTCTTTTTAAAAAGTTACAGCAAATTCTATTTAAATAAAATTATCAAGATTATATTTTAAAAAAATATTTTAAGTAATAAAAAATTAAATAAAACTATATTTCAAATATGACACACGGTGAAAAAAAAAAGTAGTTTTGTGCTGAAAATTATAAGAAGATTAGAACATGATAAAATGGAAAATGCGGGGATACAAACTATACAGTGAAATCAGATTGGGTCGGGCACATGGCTAAAGCAATCCATCTACCCATCTCTTTGAAGCCCATTTGTTTAGATGTCAAATTCGAAAAAAGAGAAAACCTCAATTAAGGCCAAATTATCAATTACATCCCAAGCCTATGAATTGTATCAATTAAGTCCTAAAAATTTCCTATATTTCTCAATCGTGTCCTTTTTTTAATTTGTTTCATAACTTAAGTTCAATTTGCATAATATATGTGCTAAAATGATGTCAATCTAAATCAATTTGACGAAAACAATAATTAAAGTTAATATTTTCAATCTAGTATGCATATTTATGCACTCGAACAACGTTAGTTTAAAGAAAATTACACAAAAATGTTGACAACTATTAACAAAAAGACTTGATTGAAAATATTTTGAAACGTTTAGGACTTAATTGATAAATGTGAGAGTTTGTAGGAATCAATTGATAATAAGAATATAAATATGGGACTAAATTAAGGTTTCCCAAAACAATTATCATATAGCAATACAGAAAATCTCGCTTCATAACATAAACGGTTTTTCAGTTCCAGAGCTACTCCGTCTCCCTCATTTCCACCGGCGCTGCCTCTCAACCTTCTCTCTAGCCCATATGATTTATATGAGCTATAATCACAGTCGTTAATTCCGGCGACTTTTGTTACAATGACTTCAATCACCTCCGTCGAATTGAATTACCTCGTTTTCCGTTACCTTCAAGAATCAGGTTCGGTTTACCTTTTTACGTTTTCATGCAATTTAGGGTTTATAATTTTGCTTTTATTCTTATTTTTTTTGTGAAATAACGAAGGTTAGGGTTTTGCTTTTAGAGTTTGGTTTTAAATGTAATTATTTAGAATTTTTAAGTCTTGCTATGTTCAGAGTCTGTAATTTCGGGGTTTTGTTCTGTATTTTCCACTAAAAAGGAGCCTGAGCTTGTAGATCTGTGAACTTGGTTCTTCTAGTCTTGTTTAATTTTATTTAAATATTTTTGTATTTTGTTAAGAACATGAAAAGCTTGTATACTCATTGGTTGCCTGAATTTACAATATGAAATTTAAATGAAGTATGGAGATGCAATTTAAAATTTATGAAAAAGATTGGGCCGCCTTGAATGACATTTTTAATTGTAAGGGATTTGATTTAAATGCAATCGAAAGCCTCCATTGGGCCATATTTATGTAAGAAATCTTTTAATTTTTTTTGAGTTTCCGGCAAAAGAAAAACAAAATAGTAAATGTGTTCTGGTAGTTATTGCTTTTAGCAGTGACATTGGGTAATGTTAGAAGGCAAAGGGTTATGAGATACGATTGTGAATTTAAAGATTAGTTTTTGAGATTTTTTTATGTTCCTGCAGGTTTTACGCATTCAGCTTTTGTTTTAGGATATGAGGCAGGAATTAACAAATGCACCATAGATGGCAATATGGTTCCACCTGGTGCTCTCATTACTTTTGTACAAAAGGGGCTTCAGTACTTGGAAATGGAAGCGAATTTGAGTAATGTTAGCATGTTTAAATCTTTTCTTCTCTGATTTTTTGGTTTTTAAATTAGTGTTTGTTTAGCATTTTTTGCTTTACATGCCTTGGGATTTATATTGATCAAGGTTTGTTTCAAGCTTGCCAGAGTGATGCAGATGTAGATGAAGATTTCTCATTTTTGCAACCTTTGGATCTTATCACAAAAGATGTGAATGAATTGCGGCAGATAATAAAAGAGAAGAAAAAAAATTTGCGCAAGGATGGAGAGAAGGAGAAAGACAAAGACAAAGACAAAGACAAAGACAAAGACAAAGAGTTCGAAAGGGAACATGAAAGAGAACGTGCACGAGTGAGAGAGAAGGAAAGACATGAAAGGGAAAAGGAGAATGAAAAGGATAGAGAGAGGTTAGAAAGGGAAAAAGAGCGAGACAAGCAGCATGAGGATAACACTGATAGCAGAATGATTACTGATACAGAAGATAAGCATGAAGAAAATGGGATTTCTGAAGGCAATTTCACTTCTGTGCTTTATTTATTTATTTTTATGTCCCTTTGCCATTTTTAGTTTCTTGAATTTTATCTTAACATCTTATTTGAGGTTTTCAAGGCACCTTGGCCTCACCTCATGCCTCCAAGGTGAGTGCATTGGCATCTTGTGACAACACTGCCATGGTTAAATTTTAAGACCTTTCTTGTATATACTACTGTTCTTTGTTCTTTTCCTAGGTTTTTTAAGCTTAAGCTCTAATATAGATTATCTTCACTTACAATTTTACTTCACTGCTTTACCATAGTCTGGAGTTCTATGCTGTCACAATGTCGGGATGGTGAGGCTACTGTTAAAAGTCATTTTGTTTTCCTTTTTCCCTTGGAATGTGGTGAAATGTTAGTTATATAGTGGACATGGATAAGTGATTATTAATTTTCAGTATTAATTTTCAGTTTTCTGTTATTTTCTTGAATAATTAGTGAATATATTGCATTCTTACTCCCTTTCTCTGCCTCTTTTTCTCACCTTCATGTTATATATTTCCTAAAATGTGAAAATCTATTATTTAGTTGGACCAGAGCCAATGGATATTTCTACAGCGTCAACATCTCAGACATGTGAAATTCCTAGTTCCGATGTGATGATTTTGGAAGGACATACTTCTGAGGTTGGAACATTTGCCATCCTTTTTGCTTTTTATATTAATATCTTGTTTTTTGTTTTCTCCATTTGCCATCCATGTGCTTCTTTTCATTTGCTTCCTTTCAGGTTTGTGCCTGTGCATGGAGTCCAACAGGATCACTTCTTGCATCAGGGTCAGTAATTTTTGGCTGAGACACTTCTTTTGTTGATAATTCTGTGTTTGCAACTCTGATTTATATGCCAAAACTTATTGTATCTTGATTCTTAGTTTTCTGTTATTTGGTAAAAGTTGCTCTATGAGATATGTCATTATGTTAACTTTATTAGTGACAGAACATTATTTAAACATAACAGGCTATGCAAGGTTATTATTCTTCTGTAAATATAAAGTATGTCAGGCTGAATGTTTTATTGGTAATTGGTTATATAATCCTCAAATAGGTAAAACTAATTTCACCAAGGAAATGAAGTGAGTTTAAATAATCTTTTAGATTTGATACAATGCGTTACATTATTTTTAAATGAAGGATACACATACTGGACAATTTGGAAAAAATAAGAGCAAATCATTTAAGTTTCTTGTCTTAAAAGAAATGTGTATCATATCCACTGTAGAGATTTTCTTTGCCCTCAGTTCCCTTGTGAGTATATGTTCTGCTTTATCTAGTGTCTTTATGAGTTCTGCTATTTCAATTGGTATTTAATTTCACTATCACATTCTATTTCAATATGGGAGGATATGATGGTATATAGATTGCCCATTCGATTTTTCTACTTTGATAGTGTCAACACTAATGGCCTTCAGTGGTAACGGGGTTTTCTGGACATTATGCAAGCATCTGTAATGTAACCTTTCTTAAAGTTGCAGATTACTTGTAATATTGCATGGCATCTATAATAGCCTAAGAAAATTGTTGGTTTTCCTTTCGTTACCCTACATCTCACACATCACTCTTTTTATCATAATTTCTAGTTCTGGAGATTCCACAGCACGAATTTGGACAATAGCTGAGGGGACCTCTAGGTCAGTTGCTCAGAATGGTCCTTTAAATGTGCTGGTATTGAAGCATGTAAAGGGAAGGACAAATGAGAAAAGCAAAGATGTGACAACACTTGATTGGAATGTGAGTTCTCTTAAAGGCTTTGATTGTCAAGAATAGTAATTTTAATGTTCTTCATATTGTTGCCTTATGAATTTACTCTTCATAAAGATTTTCATGTCATAAGAATATACTTCTTGAGGTATTCCCCTTTTTTTCTTTCCCCCTCTTAGCATAATGGAGGCTTTACGAGAAAAAAAATGACCTGCATATGACCACATGGTTCTTGTTAAACAAAATGTCCCAAGGAAATAAATAACGTGAGTTGACAAGAATTATGTTGGCTATGTTGAGAATTAGGTTAGCTATGTTGATTCCGATGGGCTTATGACTGTGTGTATCATATTATGTAATTTCAATGGAGAAGGAAAAAAGGAAGCTTAACATGGCAAGTCATTTACTCAACTTCAAATGGGCTCAAACTGAAGCTGATAGGCAGGGTGTGATGAAAATGGTTTCCTTTGTTGCAGGATCAAGAAAATTAATTTTACATGTCAAATTAATCTATTTTCCTCACAAGTACTCATAACTGTTTTGCCTCCTATTGTACAGGGCGAGGGAACATTACTTGCAACTGGCTCTTATGATGGGCAGGCAAGAATTTGGAGTACAGACGGTAAGATATTTCAAATGATCTGTTTCATTCCCTTCTATTTCAGGCTGAAAGTGAGCAGCAAGTCATATATGTAAAAATAAACAATAAAGGGAGCTCAGATATCTTTTCTTGTTTTTTTTTTTGTGTTCATTTCTCACTCTTAAGGGTAGGGTATGTTAACACAAGTGTGCCACTATCAACTTGTCACTTAGACAAACCAATGCAGCAGTTTTTTTTATAAAAATATGTGTACACACATATATGCATATGTTATTATTCTGTTGTTGATTGAAATCGTGCTTTTACTTCAGATTTTCTGTGCAATTTGGAACTCTGGCTTATCTTCTGGATCTTTTCCCTTGTCCAGGTGAACTAAAGACTACATTGAGTAAGCATAAAGGACCCATATTTACTTTGAAGTGGAACAAGAAGGGGGATTATCTGCTAACTGGAAGCTGTGATAAAACAGCAATTGTGTGGGATGTGAGGGCTGAGGAATGGAAACAGCAGTTTGAGTTTCATTCAGGTTTTAAATTGCTCTTAAATTGCTAGAATCAGTAGTCTTTTGTCAGAAAAAAGAAATCACTGATTATTGTTACATTTGTTTTCATATTGGTATTTGTTTTAGGTCCTACACTTGATGTTGACTGGCGCAATAATGTTTCATTTGCAACAAGCTCCACTGACAATATGATATATGTATGCAAAGTTGGAGAAACGCGCCCTATTAAAACTTTTGCTGGACATCAGGTTTGTACTATCTTTCTACAATTGCATATTGTTCATGCTGTTCTACTCAAACATGCCCAAAGTAATTTAGTCAGAGCCTTTTTATATCTCAAGTAAGCTGGCAGATTTTTTTTTAAAAAAACAATTGGGTCAGATTCTAGAGGGGCTGAGAATCCACAACCGAACCTTGTGTGTGTATGATATTATCAATGGGGCAATGCGAGACCAAGTCTGATTAATTTAGTAGGAAGCCACCAATCTGGTAAAATAAATAAATATAGAATAATTTCATACTTCAAATCAATGATTGACTAGCATTGTTATTTAATTGACCTGGATGCCTAATCTGACGAACCACCAGGTTGCACTGTTGTGGTTCTCTGGGCTACATAGAAAACTTGATGCTATTTATTGACTGGGTTATAACTGCAGTATTCAACTTAAAGCTTTGCAGTCAAATGAATTTTTCTTGAGCAACAATCAAAGCTTTTCATGATGCTTATATTTTTTACTTTTTGCAATTTCAGGGTGAGGTTAATTGTGTCAAGTGGGATCCTACAGGTTCATGGTTGGCATCTTGCTCTGATGATATCAGTGCTAAGGTTATTATCTGTGCCTTTTTTTTATGTCATCTATACACTGATTTACAATTTAGTTTTCGGGTATTATATTTGTTCATTTATGACTCATGAATGCCCTACACTAATCTCTGAGCTTTTATTTTAAACATAATCCCTTGATTTATCATTGCTTATGAGCCCTTTTAAGTCCTATTTCATTTCTTGTTAGCTTGCTATTTTCGTGGTTGGCAACTGATGAAATTGTACTGCAGATATGGAGCATGAAGCAGGAGAAGTATGTTCATGATTTAAGGGAACATTCTAAGGTACCGCCTACCTTTTATTTTTGCAGTTCAAGATTTGTTGGTGTTGATGCATTCTCTTTATATAGCACATTGGATTGCTATCATGAATCTTTATTAATCGTGTTGCAGGAGATTTATACTATCAGATGGAGCCCCACTGGACCTGGTACAAACAATCCCAACCAGCCATTAGTGCTGGCTAGGTAAAACTACTGCTTTTAACTTAAATGTTATTGGTGCATCTTCACTTGCATGCACAGACACGTGCATTACAAATTAAGTAGTTCTGGTTACTGTCTGACATTTGTCTTGCTAATTTTCAAGAAATCCTGTTAGTCTTAATCCCAGTTTTGTATAGGATCATGAAACATCAAGTTCTTGTATCACATTGTATGATTCAGGTCAACTTTGATGAATTGTTTTATGTTTTCTTTCTGATATTATGCGGTTCTGCTTTCTGTATAGTGCATCATTTGACTCAACAGTGAAGTTATGGGACGTGGAATTTGGGAAACTTCTCTGCAGTTTGAATGGACACAGGTATACACTTAACTTTTTCTCTCTCTTCATATTGAAGGATCAGGAGAAAAAAAGTTAGTTTCATTATCAGCTTCTAGGTAGTTGAATGCTTGAAGATTAAATGAGCCAATATTTGAAGTTATCTTAATTCATTGCTCTGAAATCTGACTTCCTGTGATATCAACCTGTTATTTTCTTTTGAAAATTCTTGACTTCTGCTCCAATTTTTCTCCTGACCTCATTTCTTTTTTATTAACATCAAATACTAAACTGATACTTGTTGAGTTTGGCTGATCAGTGCCAGATGGATCTGCAATCCTCTCTTGCTTTAGTCCCTGGAATTTCAGGGCTGCTCTAGTTAAAGAGGAATGCATTTTCGTTCTGTTATCCTGTCATTGAACAGATAATTGAATTTATGATTAATCAAATTGTTACTGCTCTATTTGTAGCTATTATTGATGAATGTCTTTTAATTGAATTTCCAGGGAGCCTGTGTATTCGGTAGCATTTAGTCCTAATGGAGAATACCTGGCAAGTGGATCTCTTGATAGATGCATCAACATTTGGTCATTGAGGGAAGGAAAGATTGTGAAAACATATGCTGGCAACGGGGGAATATTTGAAGTTTGTTGGAATAAGGAAGGTGATAAAATTGCTGCCTGTTTTGCCAACAATACAGTTTGTGTTTTAGATTTCAGAATGTGAAAGCTTGTGAGGTGCTAGGATCGGCTGGGATTTCTTGAAGCTTGTAGTAGCATTCTATTTAGCTGGTCTTCAGTTTCCCGTGGAAGTGAGCTTTCCTTCGATGGGGATGTGAAAAGTTCTTCGATTTGGTAGGTTTTTCATTTTATTTTTTTGGTAGTTATAGGTGTTACTAATTTGTAATTCAAAGATTGCTGCAAGTCGTAAGTGAATCTCCCCAGCAAATTTGTTAGCTAGGCATCTGCTCTGTAGGACATGGTTCGGGAACAATTATGTACAGAATTGTTTGCATTGGATCCTTTTTAGCGTCGTTTACATCACCACTATTTCTTATGAAGCATCCATCTTTCTGAAATTTCAGTTGTCCACTGTTTCATATCCTGCTCAGAACTGAAGAACATCTGGTGTGCGCACCAGCACCCACACATTCAATAATGGAATACTTGTGGTTTCTTTCTATAAACATAAAAGAAATTGGCACTTGTATAGTAGGCATACTGAATATCGAAGACGTGCAGTGCTGCTACCGAGACTGGCATGTATTCCAGTTTGCAGCGGGACTGCGCCATCTGCAGGCCAACGAGAACCACATCTGATCTCAATATGAAAGGCTTCTGTGGAAATATTCAAGTACATTAAAACAGTGAGATGATGATGGCCTGGAAAACATTTCTTAGAAATAACTGCTTTATGCGGCAATACAGGATCACAGATTTATTCACAATCCCAGGCTAGATGTACAATTTACCAATAGTCTCCACAAGAACATAAGCCATTTACAAAGTGGTGGAAACGGTTTCGATCCCTCATTACAACCTTGCGTCCGGTGATCTTCGAAATCAACTTTGTCACAGCATGACAATCCGCGCAGACCCTCAGATTCTTTACGATCTTTATTGTAGTGCCTGGTTTGGTTGTTATAAGCCCAAAAGCTAGGGCAAGTTTCTCACTGTGAACCCCAAGTGACCGCTCCTTTTGCGCATCCTCCAAGTCATGTAATACAATATCTGTCTGTGGGGTATAACCATGAGTTTTAAGCCAGCCATTTATCTCCTCCAACATTTCATAGATCTCTCTGCTCTTTGGATGTCTCAAATCTCCAGCCAAAAACTCATGCACCTTGTTATTCACTTCAATCGAGCTACACCCAGGCTCTTTCTCAAACCCACTCTCTTTCATCAAGGTCCTCACCCTCGCCACACCTTCCCAATTGCCAGCTGCTGCATAAATGTTAGAAAGAAGAACATAAGTCCCTGAATTTGCAAGATTCTGGCTAACAAGATACTCCGCTATTTGCTCTCCCAGGGCAATGTTGCCATGGAGCCTGCAAGCCCCAAGCAGAGTTCCCCACAATACGGGATCCTGATCAATCTCCATGTTCTTAACAAGTTCATACGCTTCTTCTAAATACCCAGCACGGCCAAGAAGATTTACCATACACCCATAATGCTCAACCTTGGGTTCAATCCCATATTCATCTTTCATTGAATAGAAAAATTTCCATCCTTCACTGACCAAACCAGCATGACTACAAGCATTTAATACACCAATAAACGTTATATCTGTAGGTTGGTATCCGATCATACACATCTCTTTAAACAACCGCAGAGCATCTTGGCTAAATCCGTGCATTGCATACCCAACAACCATCGAATTCCAAGCAACAACATCCTTGTTACTGATCCTCTCAAAAACCAACCGCGCATCCTCCAAACTCCCACATTTACTATACATATCAATCAAAGACGTACCTACTCGAACATTAATCCCAATCCCATTATTCTCAATATATGAATGAACCCACCTTCCCGTCTCCAAAGCCCCAGTTTGCCCACAAGCAGAAAGAACAGCCAACACAGTAACTTCGTTCGGTCTCACTTTGGCATTCAACATTTGTCTAAACAACAACAATCCTTCATTAGGTAATCCATGTTGCGCGTACCCATCAATCATAACGTTCCAACAAATGGCATCCCTCTCTTCCAGCCCATCAAACAACACTCTTGCCTCGTCAATCATCCCATACTTAGCATAACAAGTAATCATCGCTGTCAACGAAACTAAACTCTTCTCAGGCATTGCATCAAACAGCGTACGCGCAGAAACAACATCGCCTCCTCTTGCATATACGTCAACAAGACAAGTCCTCACATACAATTCTGCATCAAACCCAAATTTTATTGCTTGCCCATGTAGCAATTTTGCAGGTTCAATCGGGCATGACTTCAATATCGATGAGAAAGTAAATGCATTAGGGAATACATTTTGACTCAACATTTGGACATAGAAAAGAAGTGCTAGGTGATGTAGATTGTGAATAGTGTGGGCATGAATAATAGAAGTATAAAAAAAGACATTGGGGTTTTGGGTTTTGTTAAACAGTGCAAGAGAGCGGTTTAAGTGACCCAGAGAGGAGTAAGAACGTTGAAGCTTGAAGTTGAGGATTGGGTGGTCATGGAGATTGTGGCGGTAGAGAAAGGCGTGGACTTGGTTGAGATGGTTTAAGGATTTGGATTTGTCGATTAAAATTGCGATTTTTTCTGGTGGAGGGTTGTGCAGAGTGGTGGAGGAGCGGGTTGTGTTGGCGTGTGGTAGTGGTGGTGGTGGTGGAGGAGTACTGAAGATAGGGGTAGAGGACATGGAATTGTCCGTTTTCTTGTAGTCACGGTGGCTTAACAAGCTTATTCAGTATGTTCGCGAAATTATTAATCAGCAGCGGAATGGCTGAACTGAATTGTTGTTCTTTTTTAGATGAACATATCCGTTCGTTCAAGTTGAGCCATACTCTAACATTTGTCACTCACTTTTTCATAGTCCTTGTAGTTTATTAAGAATAATTAATTAGTCCCTATAGTATTAAAATAGTAATTGATCAATACATTGACGACTGATTTCCTTCTTTTAATGTTTATATTTTCCATCAAACTATGTTTCTTTTCTTTTCTCTATTTCATTATAAAAGAAAAGAAAAATTTCTTATTTAATATTTTAGTTTTTTAAAACATATATGACATTTTTAAAATACTCTATGAAACATCGATGAAAATAACTCTAAATTATAATTAAATTTAATAAATAGTTAATTAAATTATAATTATGACTACATTTGGTTTCATGCACTATATATAGCATTATATCCTAGTTCTAAAAAAGATCTAATATTTGTCATTTTAATAATTTAATTCATTTCACGTATCAATATTTTGTTGTTATAATCAATATAATTATGTATATAATCTCGTTTATGGTTTATCATATATATATATTAACTTGCCATCAATGTTTTAATATTTATTTATTAATTGAATTTAAATTAAAAATCTATGTCCTAAATATAAAAACTCTCGTTTGGTGGTTTTTTTTTTTTTTAAATCTCATGCC
>Ga0307515_10020998_pt1 | contig 11603 bp, 4 predicted proteins | sample 17_EM_MG_FD_194513 | JGI IMG/M metagenome (GOLD analysis project Ga0307515, IMG submission 194513) | Populus trichocarpa ectomycorrhiza microbial communities from riparian zone in the Pacific Northwest, United States - 17_EM | ecosystem: Host-associated > Plants > Roots > Unclassified | place... | reverse complement strand
TGATAATAGTTAATTTCAATATGAAATTCATTCCGTTTTATCATAATCAGCAGATAGGAAAGGGTATCTGACAAAAATAGGTTCGAAATAAAGAATATGAGTTACCACTAATTTTTTATTTCTCAAGTGTGATTGGTCAATTAATCAATTTTAACCAATATCTGAAATTTATTAAAATCGACATATTTTGATGTACACAAACCTTCTCCCACTCGGTTCCTTTTGCGAGAAATGAACAAGTCCTTAACCTCTTCCTTTTGCGAGAAATGAACAAGTCCTTAACCTCTCCAAATTTAACGAAGGATCTTCTTAGGGATTGATACTGAAGCTAGCAAGGAAATCTTTCAAAGTATATCTTCACAGATTTAAAACGTGGTTATGATTGGTATTGGTTGGTGAAAGCTGATCTTTTTGTGAAGGTCGGAATCGAGGGTCTTAGATAGGGGTGGTAATATGGTGGTGATGAGGATAATGGTTTGAAAGAAGTTGCTGCTGTAGTTTCAAAGAAGTTGGTGCTGTTGGAGAGGTCTGCTACAAGCTGCTGCTGCTGGCGTGGAAGGGGCTGTCGCCGCCGTGGAAGGGAATGCTGCTGCTACAATGATTTTTGTGAATATAATGCTATTAAAGAAGCATCTCAACTCAAAAGGTTAAGATGTTAGATAAAGTTCAAGAATAATTTTATATTATTCTCTAAAATATCCTCTAAAATGAAAATTCTTTGGGCCTAAACTTTTATAGATTCATACTACCTTGTGTGTTATTTTTTATCAAATAAAATAAAAATAATGAGATTTGAACTCGTAATCACTTGAGTAGATTAGTGATGGGATCCGTTGCTCTTGTTTTGCAGACCAGGTCAGGAGCCGGCTCAACTCTAAATGACGGTTTATATATCAACAAATAACTAGTCAGTACTATCCGAGTCATCAGTCGAGAAAAATATTGTTACCATCTACTGCCTAATTATCATTACGTACCAAACACAAGAAATAAACCATCTCATGCTCACCTACTTTATCATCTGTGACCTTGACATATTGGTTCCTTTGATCGTGTAAGCTCTTATGATGTCGCCTAATTAATTTTTTGAAACAGTAATGCATTTACAATTTGGAATATAACATGGATTGGTTTTGGATTTGATTCTATTGCGAGCATGAATATTTTTTGGCTCGATGTTTTACATTGATTCAAGAAATAGGTTTATATTTGTTATGTTATAGGTTGACAAATATGTGATTATTGCTCGCATTTTAGTTGCATTGATCAATGACATGAACTTCATTGCTAAGAAATGTTTGAGTTTTATTAGATTTAATTACTATTATTGTCGTGCCCTCCTCAAGAGAGCGATGTCACAATGACAATTCTAGGACAGTGTCTTTTGAAATGGTTTTTAGTTTGGTTGAGAGTCGTCACCTAATATTATATCTACTAGGAAACCTAACTAGTTTATTTTAAAAAATTCTAGGCAAGATACTGGTTGCGTAAAGGAGTGCATCGGTTTTTATTTGTTTGCTATGGTCTGATGAAGTCTATCTTTACTGACTTTACTATGACGGGTCTGCTATTATGAATAATCCTAATTTTCCAGGTCAAGAACTTGGTCTGGGAAGGTGAAATATGCTCAATTATTGTTGAGGCTTCTTTCAAGGGAAAACTAGAATTCTGTTTTTGATTGTCGCGTTATTCCCAAATAATATTTCAGATAAAATTCTTTCCGGATTTTATATTTATAGTAGAAGTAAATGAGTTGTATTATTCACAATAATATTTTGGATATTAACCTCATACAAGTTTCTTATTCTTATATTAAAGGTTAGTTATACTAAAAATGCCACAATCACCGACGCCTTCACCGACGGATACAGTCCGTCGACATTTTACCGAGAGTTGAAAAATATTTACTGGAACTGCCACAATCACCGACATCTTCACAGACGGATAGATTCCGTCGGTATTATACCGAGAGTTGAAAAATATTTACTGGATATGCCACTGTCACCGACGGAATATATTTGTCGGTATATTTCCAACGAGATTTTTTTTTTTGCGCACATTTTCAGTATGTAAAACCATTGGTAAGTTTTTTTTCCGACAAACTTAGCAACGGAATGTGGGATTACCGACGAAAGACATGCCGACGGACACTTTCTGTCGGTAAAAAATTTACCGATGACATCTAAATCTCACACCAATAGATTCGGTCCATCAGTAAAACTGTGAAATCTCAAAGTGAACCTTGAAAAAATATAATACAGCCCTTAAACATCCAATTGTGAATTTCTCTCCTCAAGTTGAATTTTCTTTGTCAATAGAGACTTCATCAATAAAAAATACGCTGTTAAATTTTTCAATTTTACATGCTTAATCCTCCTCAACTATTCTTTGGCAATTCCCCGGGCATTCAAATATACTCTTCTTAATGGTAAATATTTTGATATTCTTCCAACATGTTAATGATAAACAAATTTACTATATTTTCTGCAATAATTTTGCTTTTTAAGCATTATCTTTATGATCCTTGTGGATAGTGCATATATTATGTGAATATTCTCAACCACAATACAAGTAGAGAACTAGTCGATCAGCACGATTAAAACAAGTTGTGTGGGATGGCTAACTAAGCAAAAACTCTTTGCCACAGGACAATAATTTGTAGTTTTGTCGAACAAGAGGAGCACGCTTAATTAACTGTAACAAATATTCCAAATCTTCGCACTCGTTCAAGACATGAACTAGAAGGTGAAATAATGAGAATGTCATAACCACATATTTTGAATTTTTTTTATTTTTTATTTTTTCAAAAACTAAAACAATTGCAAAATACAACAAAAAAAATCCAAAAAAGACGTTCTTGATATATATATGTGTTTTATTTTCGATATTTTTAGTGTCTTCCTAAAATAATTCAAAACTCAAAATTTTGTTTCCAATATGTTCAGCTACTAACAAGCCCATTTTAAAATTATTGATTAATTTTTTAGTTGAATCAAGAAAGGTGTGTCCTGGGTTGTGTACAACGGATTCAACCCATTCGGGTTATTTGCTACTCCTTATTCTTCAACGCCAGTTATACTCACAATTTACAACTTGCCACCAGGGATGTGTATGAGGCCGGAGTTCATGTTTTTATCTACGTACATATCCGATCCTAACAGTTCAGGCTGTAATATAGATGTTTGTCTTCAACCATTGATTGATGAGTTAACACAGTTGTGGTCCTCCGAGACTTTGACTTATGATGTATCGAGAAAAGAAAATTTCTTATGAGGGCAACTTTGATGTGGACTATCAATGATTTTCTAGCTCATGGAATGGTTTCTGGTTGGAGTACACATGGAAAACTAGCATGTCCATACTGCATGAAAAACAACGAGGCATTCACGCTAACAAACGGGGGTAAAATGTTTTTTTTTTACTACCACCGACATTTCTTGCCAACAGATCACATGTACAAAACGAATAGAAGGATTTTTTTTATTGGTGGAGTTGAAAAGGATGTTGCACCCCCTACATCTTTCTGGTAAAGAACTGCATGACGTAGTATCAGAGTACGGTGATATTGTTTTGGTTTCCAATCCGATAAGCAGAAGTTTCTTGGTTTTGTTTTGATCCATAACTAGGTAAAGCAAAATATTTTCTGAGAACTTCCTTATTGGAGACCAATCTCCTCTGCCCTAACCTTGATGTCATGCACATAGAAAAGAACGTGTTTGAGAACATTTTTAACACGATCATTGACTTGAAGGGGAAGTCAAAGGACAACATCAAGGCTAGAATGGATATATCGTTGTTTTGTCACTGTAAAAATATGGAGTTGGTTTTTGATGAGTCACGGGTCATAAAGCCTAAAGCAAGCTTTGCCTTAGAGAAGAATGCACAACTACTAGTTTATCAATGGCTTAAGAGTCTGTGTTTTCCCGATGGACATGCCTCGAACATATCAAAGGTGGTTAATTTGGAGGAATGTAGATTGCATGGAATGAAGAGTCATGATTGTCTTGTGTATATGAAAACACTAATTCCATTAACTTATCGTGATTTATTGCCAAAGGGGATAGTGTTACAACGGGCATTTTGTGTTAAGGGATCGACTTGTAATGAGTTTGAAATTGACTATTTTGTGTTAAGGGATAGTGTTACAACTGATGGAAACACCAACGGTTTGTATCCGTCAATGTATTCTAGAGGCGACGAGAACTGTTCACATCCCATGTCGGTCGGTGATGTCAATTAAAGTCTTCTGAGTCAGTTGCAGGTTACTAATGGAATTACCGATGGACTACCGACGAATTGCGTATCCCAAAACACAAGTAATTAATGCATTTCTGACCGTGTGTACAATTTTAAATTAGCGAGGGAATTACCAACGAACTGCGAAAATTATGGAGGCTTTTTTTTGAAAATTTTAGTGCGAAAATAAAATTTTAAGAAGAATTTACCGAGGGAATCATCGACGAATTAATTAAAAATAATATTATTTAATATTATGTCAATGATTCCATTGGTAGAAAGGTAGTATAAAACCCAGCGAGAACGCCTTCAGTTCATTTTTTCCTCTCATTTGCGAACTTCACAATTCTCTCCAATCTCTAATTCTAGCTTCATCTTCAATTTAAAAGGTATGTATTGTGATTCAATTTACTTAATGACTTCTTATTTTTTGTCTTTTCTTCGGTTTATTAACACTATATATTTTTTTGTTTTTTATATTGTGCGTAGATAAAGTTTAAAAGTAAACACATTATTAAGGTAAGCATTTTTCATTCATAAAGCCTATAGTTGTTTTTCTATTAATTTGTTGCCTATTTTATTGTTTTTATTGCAATAATGACTGATTATTTTGTTGAATTTTAATTCTTATTGTTAAATTTGTAGTATAAATGTTAATTGAATATATAGGATTAATTTTTATTGTTTTATCTCAATTTTATTGTATATATTGCTCTAATGTTTGATTGTTTTGTTAAATTTTAATTGTTATTATTAAATTTATAGTATAAATGTTAATTGAATATATAGGAATAAATTTTATTTTTTTCTCCATTTTATGATTAGAAACATTATAAAATCAACTGGTTTGTGGCATATATTTTGAATATTTGCAAGTTTGAACATTTTGGGTAGTCTCCAGTATAGGGAAGGTGCTTCCGAATTGTTTTTTAAAAAATCAAATTTGATTATGTAATTATACATCAAATTTGTGTAGATTTGTAGGACAAAATCAATTCCATGTCATGAGCACATGATTGGAGCTAGTTCTTCTAGCAGCAATGATGACATGTTATTAGGTACCGACCAAGAAGAGGCACCTGTGTTGACTCACGACGCTACCTTTTCCAGCTTGGTTCCACAACATAGAGGCGGTGTCCCTTCACAACGAGGTCAATTCTCTCGCAAGTACGAGGCACATTGAAACGATGACCTTTAAATGTAAGTTTGTATTTAACAATTTGTGAACAACTGATATTTCATTAATTTTATTGTTTTTTAGGTTCACAAACATTGAGGCCACCCGAGTAATAACATTGGCATTTAAATCGTCGATGGAAATTTTATTGTTTTAATAGAGTCAGGTTTCCAAACATCCTGATTGGAAATCTTATATCGATGCACGGTTTAAAAGATTTGAGGTTAGTGTTAACTTAAAATTTTAACTATTTTTTTATGTTATATTGAAATTATTGATTTATTTTTTATACACATAACAAATTCATGTGTGATAGCGCAAATGATAATGTTGTGAGGATTGTATGGGACAATCACGCTACAAGTAGGTAACATCGAAAATAATACGAAAGTTTTTAAAAACATTTATATATTAAAATCTCATTTATCATTAACTCATATAAAATACATTTGTATCATGTAGGTTGCATGACTTTTAGTATGAGGCGAAAAAAAAAGCTAAAAAATATGCCAAAGATAACACTCTACCAGATTGGAATGATGTGGCGGTTTAGAAGAATTTCAGGCCGCCATCCAACTTGAATTTTATGTAGAAGGTTTAATTAGTAGGACTATCTCATTTGTCTAAATAATTTTTTTTTTTACAATTTATAAAACAATCATCATTTTATACTAGGACATGTAATCTCATTTTAAATGACCAATTCTGAGCATCACAACCTGAATTTTATTTGGAAGGTTTAATTAGTAGTTTTAATTGAAGTTATTTATAGAGTAGACTATTTTGTTTATTTTCGAGTTGTCAAGCTAACCAATTATTACACGATTAATGATTAAAACAATTGTCGTCTCAAAAGAGTATAGTTTATTTATTTATATTTAAGAGATTGAAATTTTAAGTTAATTGATAGGATCAAATATAACCTATTAAGCACGAGTAAAACACTTTTGTGGAATAAATCAAGTAAGCAAGAGGCAAGAGCTCAAAACCTATACGACAACTCTTTGCTAAAGGACTATAATTTGTAGTTTTGTCGAAGGTCAGCACGAGTAAAACACTATTGGGATGATTGAATCGGAAGGATTCGTTGTGACAACAGGAGGTGTTGATAGATCGAATCGGTTTAAGATAACCAAGTATGAAGGTGATAATAGTTTTTATCAGCTTTCTTTTTGTCCAATGTCCGAACCCTTCTGTGAATGTCAACAGTGACAAGCACTTGGCTCCCAATGTCGACCCTGTTCTTGTGATGTTTCAACCAGATGCATAGAGAGCACCTAAAATGGTGTCAGAATGATATTGATCAGTAATATTATCTGCTGCAATCCATTATGATGGAGTTCGATTGCCTACTATCATGTGTTGGGCATAAATAAAACTAAAATAAATAAGAAGCTTTTTAGCTTTGGCTTTTCCTTAGTTTTCATGGCGTCTCCATATTTATACTTCGTTTGTTGCTTGATCCTGTCACTAGAAAATCATCTGGTTGCTACAATCATTGGGTGATATCATCTAAATGTTCGGAACCAAATGTCAGTACAGGCTATTTGTTTTTACATATTTTAGTGGGTTTTTAGGTCCTATTGATATATTGGTCACTTAATCAATTTTAACAAATATCGGAAATTTATTAAAATCGACATATTTTGATGTCCACAAACCTTCTCCCACTCGGTTCCTTTTGCGAGAAATGAACAAGTCCTTAACCTCTCCAAATTTAATGAAGGATCTTCTTAGGGGTTGATACTGAAGCTAGCAAGGAAATCTTTCAAAGTATATCTTCACAGATTTAAAACGTGGTTATGATTGGTATTGGTTGGTGAAAGCTGATATTTTTGTGAAGGTCGGAGTCTAGGGTCTTAGATAGGGGTGGTAATATGGTGGTGCTGAGGATAAGGGTTTGAAAGAAGTTTCTGCTGTTGGAGAGGTCTGCTACAAGCTGCTGCTGCTGGCGTGGATTGGGCTGTTGCTGCCGTGGAAAGGGATGCTGCTGCTACGATGATTTTAGTGAGTATAATGTTATCAAATAACTATCTCAACCCAATAAGTTAAGCTATTAGATGAGGTCTTAAATATAATTTTATATTACTCTCTAACATAACTCCTCAAGTGAAAGTTTTTCGGGTTTAAAACTTGCACGGGTTCACACAACTTTATCCGTAATTTTTTATCAATAAAAAAGGAGGTGGTGAGATTCAAACTCATAACTACTTGATCAACAAGGCTCTGATACTATATCAAAAAATCATCTCAACCCAATAACTTAAGCTATTAAGTGAGGTCCCAAGAATAATTTTATATTACTCTCAAACAAATAATAACAGGGATTTTAGTGAGTATGCTGGTTCACGAACATTTTTTGGAATGACAGAGGTTGTTTTGCAGATCGGGGCAGTAGAATGAACTGGTTCTTTTGTGTAGATTGGTGGTGGGATCCGCTGGTCTTGTTTTGCAGACCGGGTCGGGAGATGATTCATCTCTAAATTATAGCTTATATATCAACAAATAACTATTCAATAGGATCCGAGTCATCATTCGAGAAAAATATTGTTACCATATGCTACCTAATTATCATTACCAAACACAAGAAATCAACCATCTCATGCTCACCTACTTCATCATCTAATTCATCTTTGGTTCCTTTGATCGCGTAAGCTCTTAAGATGTAGCCAGATTATTTTTTATAATAGTAATGCATCTACAATTTGGAATATAACTTGGATTGGTATTGGATTCGATTCTATTGCGAGCATGAATATTTTTTTGGCTTGATGTTTTACATTGATTTAAGAAATAGGTTTATTTTTGTTGTGTTATAGGTTGACAAATATGCGATTATTGCTCGCATTTTAGCTGCATTGATCAATAGTTTTTTTTTATAAATTCCAGGCAAGGGTTTGGTTGTGTGAAGGGAATGTATTAACACCCCTAATATGTTACAACTGAGGTAAGTTGCATCGTTTTTTATTTGTTTGTTATGGCTTGATGAAGTCTATCTCTACTGACTTACTATGACAGGTCTGCTACAATAAACGAATCCTAAATTTCTAGATCAAAAACTTGGTTTGGTAAGGTGAAACATCATCAATTATTGTTGAGGCTTCTTTCAAGGGAAAACTAGAATTCTGTTTTTGATTGTCGCGTTATTCCCAAATAATATTTCAGATAAAATTCTTTCCGGATTTTATACTTATAGTAGAAGTAAATGAGTTGTATTATTCACAATAATATTTTAGATATTAACCTCATACAAGTTTCTTATCCTTATATTAAAGGTGAGTTATAGGTAAATTACTATCCCTAATAATATTTTTGGTATTATCCCCTTTGTAGGTTTTTTTTTTATCCTTTACAAAAAAAAATTCAAAAGAAAAGGTAAAAAATATGGTTATGACAATCTCATTATGATAAATGACCCGAATAGGTTGAATACATTGTACACAACCCAGGACGCACATTCTTTGATTCAGTTGAAAAATTAATCAATAATTTTAAAATGGGCTTGTTTGTAGCTGAACATGTTGGAAACAAAATTTTGAGTTTTGAATTCTTTTAGGAAGACACTGAAAATATTGAAAATAAATCACATATATCAAGAACATCTTTTTTGGATTTTTTTTTTGTTGTATTTTGCAATTGTTTTGGTTTTCAAAATAAAAAAAAGGTCAAAAAATGTGGCTATGACATTCTCATTATTTCACCTTCTAGTTCATGTGCTGAACGAGTGCAAAGATTTGGAATATTTGTTACATTTCATTAAGCGTGCTCCTCTTGTTCGACAAAACTACAAATTATTGTCCTATGGCAAAGAGTTTTTGTATAGGTTAAAAGCTTCGGGACCACTTTGCTTAGTTAGCCATCCCACAAAACTTGTTTTAATCGTGCTGATCAAGTAGTTCTCTACTTGTATTGTGGTTGAGAATATTCACATAATATATGAACTATCCACAAGGATCATGAAGATAACGCATAAAAAGCAAAATTATTGCAGAAAATATAGTAAAATTGTTTATCAGAAATATTTGAAGATTCAATTTAAAGAACCCTAATATATACTCCCATCAAGTTGCTAAAGGTTTTCTATTCACATGGTATCAACTGGGAGTTGATATTTGAAAAATTATAGCCAACAATCTTTAATATGGATATGGCACAATGCGTGTTTGCCAAGTGGTTGTGATTGTGAATAATTATATCTAGGAATGAAAGCATATAGACATACATATTCCATAATTTTTCTTCATGAATTGCCCAATGCAAGCATTAGTAAGAAAAATATAGGACAATTCATTTCTACCATATATATTCAAACCTTATTATTGTCATATCAAACTTATAAAGATTGAGAACCATGGAACCTGTAAAATTGTCCTGTCAAAATCCAACAGCTCACTATAAGTAATCGGTATGGTGATTATTGTTGTCACTCATTTTTTTTTTCTGGGCCCCACATAAACAAAAGAAAAAGAAAAAGGAAAAAATATAAAAAAATTAAAAATATATTGGTAGAATTGAGTCTGGTTGAGATTAGGATTTTTAATTTAGGATTTGTAATTTTCAATTCAGTCTCTGTTTTTCATCTAATTTCACCCCTGTCGAACTCAATTATCACCCCCTAAGGTGGCTGTCTTTTTCATTTAGGTCTCTAGTTCTGAATGTTTACATTTTGACCCTTAATTGATCAACACACTTCTATTTTGTTCAATTTGGCCCCTAATGTGGTCAATTTCAGCCTCTACATTCATGTGCCTTTTTCTAATTTGGTCCTTGGTTTTTTATTTTTTCAATTAAATCCCTAATTGCCTATCAAACTTTTATATTTATGTAATTAAACCCCTGATTTGATCAAATTAACTCTTAAAATTTCAATTCAACCACTAGACTTTTATTTTTTCCAATTAAAGTCTAAATTGATTAACAAATTAATTTTTCTTGCAACTAAGCTCTCAATAAATTCAATTAAACCTTGAAAAAAATCTAATTGAGCCCTTAAACATCCAATTTTTCATTTATCTCCTCAAGTTGAATTTTCTTTGTAAATAGGGTCTTCATCAATCAAAAATACATTGTTAAATTTTTCAATTTTACATGCTTGATCCTCCTCAATTAATTTTTGGCAATTCTCTAGGCATTCAAATATACTCTTCTTACTGGTAAATTTTTTTTTATTCTCCAACATATTTTTAATTTTTTTGTATTTTCTCTTTCCTCTTTTTTTTTGGTTTATGTGGGGCCAAAAAAAAAGAGAGTAACAACAATAATCACCATACCGATTACCTATAGTGAGCTGTTGGATTTTTACAGGACAATTTTATGGGTTCCATGGTTCTCAATCTTTATAAGTTTGATATGACAATAATAAGGTATGAATATATATGGTAGAAATGAACTGTCCTATATTTTTCTTACTAATGCTTGCATTGGGCATGCAATTCATGAAGAAACATTACGGAATATGTGTGTCTATATGCTTTTATTCACAATCACAACCATTTGGCAAACACGCATTCTGTCCGCCAAGTGGTCCCGAAGCTTTTAACCTATTTGATCAGCACGATTAAAACAAGTTTTGCGGGATGGCTAACTAAGCAAAGTGGTCCCGAAGCTTTTAACCTATACAAAAACTCTTTGCCATAGGACAATAATTTGTAGTTTTGTTGAACAAGATGAGCACGCTTAATGAAATGTAACAAATATTCCAAATCTTTGCACTCGTTCAACACATGAACTAGAAGGTGAAATAATGAGAATGTCATAACCACATTTTTGACCTTTTTTTATTTTTTTAAAACCAAAACAATTGCAAAATACAACAAAAAAAAATCCAAAAAAGATGTTCTTGATATATGCGTTTTATTTTCGATATTTTCAATGTATTCCTAAAAGAATTCAAAACTCAAAATTTTGTTTCCAACATGTTCAGCTACTAACAAGCCCATTTTAAAATTATTGATTAATTTTTTAACTCAATCAAGGAATGTGCGTCCTCGGTTGTGTACAACGGATTCAACCTATTCGGGTCATTTGCTTCTCCTTATTCTTGTTGGGCAGTTATACTCATGATTTACAACTTGCCACCAGAGATGCGTATAAGACTAGAGTTCATGTTTTTATAACGATCATACTCGGTCCTAACAATCTGGTTCAGGATAATAGTGGTGTTTGTGTTAAGGGATCGACTTGTAGTGAG
>Ga0307515_10020997_pt1 | contig 11604 bp, 10 predicted proteins | sample 17_EM_MG_FD_194513 | JGI IMG/M metagenome (GOLD analysis project Ga0307515, IMG submission 194513) | Populus trichocarpa ectomycorrhiza microbial communities from riparian zone in the Pacific Northwest, United States - 17_EM | ecosystem: Host-associated > Plants > Roots > Unclassified | place... | reverse complement strand
TGTCCTAGAAAGATGACGTCCTTGCATTACCTGTCCAAGTTTTGCCACATAAGATATTCGATTAGTTTTTGTAATTTAGGCAATTAATCAATTGGTGCAATTCTTTAATTCTTTTTCATCAATCAATTGTTTTTAATGTAATATGAATCTGTAGTATTTCGATGAAAGTAAAAGAAAGATTCCCAGCTTTCTCCTTGCCACTAAAATCGTGATGAGTTTCATTTTTGTTGGGTTTCATTCTCAACGAAGACAAATCAAAATGAGTATGGTTTTATGTCTTCATGCTTCCACTGTTAGTAGTAGGAGGTAGCAAGAGGCAAAAGGGTTGTTCGTTTAGAAACATTGATGATGTCTTGTCTTCTTTCAATCACATACTTTATCATTTGCCTTCTATAGTCGAATTTACTAAGTTATTATAAGCTCTCGTTAGAATGAAACATCAGTGAACCGTGCTTTCTTTTTCCAAACAAATTGAACTGCTGAAATCAAAGTTCGTATCTATACTTTTAACATCTTGATCAATTGCTTCTGCCACTTACACCGTGTCGATTTTGGGTATTCTTTTTTGGCCAAAATCATTAAACTTGGTTCTGAACCTATTGTTGTGACCTTTTCTACCTCGATCAATGGGCCTTGTATAGAGAGTAAAATTGCTCAAGTTGTGGAATTCTTCAATGGCATGGTGGAACGAGGATATAAACGTAATCTACAATGCTTATAACCATACGATTATCAATGGTTTGTGTAAGATTGGAGAAACCACTGTAGCTGCTAGATTGCTCAAGAAAATGGACAAGGCAGGTTGTTATTATTGAATGTCATGATAAGCAAGGGTTGTTCACCTGATGTTTTCAATTATAGTATTCTAATCCATGGATACTGTAAGACCAAGAGAATGGATGATGTGAAGCAGCTTTTTGATGAAATACTCATCGAGGCTTAATTCCAGACACTATTAGCTACCAACACTCTTAAACGTGGCTTGTTTCAGGCGGGGAGAATTTTGTAAGTAAAAGAGCTTTTCAAGGATATGCATGCCCAGGGCTATTCCCCATATTTAATTACTTGCTCAACTTTTCTTGATGGTTTAAGAAAACAAGGGCATCTTGATTAGGCCTTTGACTATTTCGAGAAATGCAAAATAGTCATTTGAATCCTGATTTGGCAATCTATAATATCAAAATCGATGCCATGTGCAAATCTGGGAAGCTTAAAGATACAATGGAGTTGTTTTTGATACTCCCTGTTGAAGGGTTGTAGCCTAATGTTTGGGTTTGGACTCTACAATAATCAATGAACTTTGCAGAGAAGGATTGCTAGATGAAGCACACAAAGCTTTCAGACAAATAGAAGAGGATGGCTGCCCACCAACACGACTTCTCTCAAATAATGTGCCAACGCTACCGACTAGCCTTCTCAGTATCTAGAATCAAGTTATACTTTTCTTGTTTATTGTCTGCGACTGGGGCATCAAGACTAAAGCTGTTGTTACACATTTTGCATAATGTTCAAGTGGATAAACATCTCACATCCATTTTGTACAAGAGAAATGCAATGAACCCAGAGAAAAAGTCAGATCAAATCATCAATGAAGCCGAGGAGTATGACAAGAAAATGTGAAACCAACAAATCTCAAAACAGAGCAAGGGAGGAGGTGAGTGTTTGGATTGAAAAAAAAAACACTTTTCCATAATCCCCTCCCCCCCAGCATTCACTTTTGATCATGTGTTGGTGCAGGCATGCATATAATGATTACAATTCATGTTAGGATATCGAGTTGTTGAATAATTTCTCAACTAAATGTAGAATCTTCTAATGTCTCTGTTTGTTCTTGTCCTGATCAAGTATCCTGTATCTGTTGTTCAAGAGAAAACAACCATCTTGTGTCTCAGGTTTGGTGTTTTTGCATATGTGGATAAACATCTCAGATCTATTTTCTGCAGGCAAAATGCAATGCAGCAGGTTGAAAAGGAGAAAAGAGAGGTGAGAGATCAGATCATGAGTGAAGCTGGAGATTGTAAACATAGCGCAAGTGTTATATTTAATAGATGATTCTCGTTGATGCTGGAGTTCTTTATACTTGTTTCTGTGTTGCTTTTTTGTATGATGGATCCACTTGTATCAGTTTTCAGGTGGTGATTTCGGACTCTCTCGAGCTTCTACTTCAGTATTTATCCTGTCGGGTTCGATAGAATCTATGCTTTATTTTTATTTTATTTTTTTCTCTAGTTTAGCTTCTAATTTGCTTAGTCTTTCTTTCGAGGCTGCTTTGTTATTTTATATGCTTTTTGCCTCTTTATCCAATCGTTGTTCTTCACTCAAGTTGTCAAGGCTAGAAAAATAGTTTTATTGTACGAGAGACAAATCAGTTTAAAAGGAACAAATTCTTAACTCCATTGTTAAGGCTTATTTAATGTTTAGGTAACTTAGAAACAACCTTCTGTATGATTTGGATAGCAGAGAATTAACCAAAAAAAGTGAAAGAAGAAGTTGTGCACGACCAAGATAGTTGGTCAATCGCGATTAGAAATCCCATCGGAATGATAGATAAGTGGGAAATCAACAGCAGGAAGGTGCCACCACCATAGCCCACTGGTTTGCAGACGAAATTTGGATGATTTATGATCGATCGGAAGATGCATGCTTGTCCCATAACAGAGGCCGTCAAGGGAGCACAGCAAAACAAGGGTGTCAAAAAGGGTGGTGGTTAGCAAGTCAAGCACAATTGAACGGTAAAGCCGATCACCGTGGCAGTCAATAAAAGAAGAAACCATAGCTGGAAAGAAGCGAAAGGCAGTTCACAAATCATGACATAACAAGGAGACTGGAAAGAAGCAACTCAAGTTGAAGGTTAACAAAGTATGGACCATTTGGACCATCTCTTAAGAGTCACTTGCAGATACAACATATGAAGTCATTTATGCTTCTACTACCAGACATGTTCCCCTAAGCAGTCAACAAGAATGGAAGGGGTGTTCAACTTAGAAACACACACACACACACACACCCCTTGTGAACTCAAACTCATCTATCATTCACAGAATGATGATATGATCAGAGAACCATCTTGCAGGGTAACAAGTAACAAAGCAACTTACTGTACAGGTGACTGTACAAAAAGGTTCTTGGATGCCGACGTCAAACCCGGAACAACTGGGCCTTCGAGACTTCCAAACCCAACTATTCCATGCAGTCCTAGACATACACAATAATAATTCATGGATAATGAGGCTTGACATTAAAACCTATCTACTCATCATCATCATCCAGCTCAACAAGCTGTGCTCGCCTCTCAGCAGCTTTCTTCCTAATAAAGAACCCCCACCTCATTGCTGCCTTGATCTTCAACCATCCCACAACAGCTTTACCTGGACGTGAGCGGTCCTCGTCATAATTTGGCATAGGAGATGCCATGTAAGGTGGGTAAGAAAAGCCATCTTCAGGTACATTGGCATGGCCCCCCATACTGAAGAGTCGGAGCAAGTGTTGCATATCTTCATTCTCAAGCATCTCATGACTTCGTATGCGAATCTCTTCCTCTGAAAAGAATTCGTCAGCGCTCTTGTCTCGGTTGCTGGTCCAGTCATCAAAAGGATTAAGATTAGTTGGCTGCATGGAAGAACCAATTGTTTGAAAACCTGAGGTAGATGACTGTGGAGGACCAAGGGCCAGGCCAACAGCACTGTTATCATTTCTAGTGCTTAGGAGTTGTTGAGGATTGCTGATCAGTTGTTGATGTGGTGCGAATGAGTTACTGCCAAGCTGTGTGCGGGAATCAGGATTTACAAGCTGTGACTGCATTGAGTATCCCGATACCAAATTATCATTGTACCCTGTTGCCAGAAAATCAGAACCCAATGATGAGAAAACAGTAAACAATTGAGTTAACAATTAAAACATGATTTTCTGATTTGACATCTGCAGTTGATAGCACTTACCTCCTGCTTGTAGGGCTGAATGAACAGAAGACTGCTCGGTTGGAATTGAAGCTGGCAAGCGTGGTAATTGCACTTGGTGGCCTGAAGGATTAGAGTAACCTATTTGATTGATCTGATGTTCATTTTGGGATACACTTACCCTCCTATTTTGATTGAAGTTCAGAAGTGACTTGCCATCATACTCAACGACCATATCCCAATTGTCATATGCTTTCTTCACCAATGTATCCACATAGATCTGGAATTAATTTTCAGTGAGCGAAATTATTTTAAGTGAGATAATCAAAACAGCAGTAAAGAGCAGCCCTTGCCAGAAAGAACAAAAAATGCGAAGAAGTTTATAGCTGCAAGCTCAAATCAAATTTGAAGCAGGCCCAAGGAAAAATTGCCTTGCCATTACATTAACCTCAAACTTGCCTACAAGAAAAACCAGTTTATGAACACATAGACTTGAGATTGATTAAACAACATAATAGTTGGAAGTAAAAATGGAACATTTAGAGAACTATGTGCTTATATGAAGTGATTGGGATCAATCATGCAGGAAAAAAAAAAGGAAAAAGAAAATTTGAGAAATTGTTTAAATAATCCCTAACATGGAAAGTCATCTACTATGTTTACACTTTCTAACATAACCAGAAGTGATTTCTTCAAAAGTACAACCAGGTAATGTTTACACAAAACAAGTAATGTCCATTGAATCACACTAATTACTGATTACTCTTCTTCATCTCTAATAAATCTGATTTTACACAATATTTTGGAATCTAATGATAGGCTTGTAGATAGATTGGAGAGAACCTTAAATTTATGACATGCAAAGTACTCGCTTTTCTTTCTTTTCTTTTCTTTTCAACAAAAAACGTACTTAGCATGTACAGAAAATGCTAGCTAATGATTTTGGAAATGTATGTTACTCACAAGAACAGAATCATGAGCTATCAAGGAAACACTACTTCAGGAGGGACAAAAAAAATCAGACAAGGCATTAGCAAATTGTTATCTGGGACAAGAAAGAAGAATATGATAATGAGAGAAGAAGTTTGGGGGCATTTGATATATGAGAATAACTTCATTATACTGCCATTCACAGTGATTCCTACCTGTTTTTGGAAAAGGTTAAGTTGTATAAATCCAAAAAATGTACAAGATGCGAGGAACCGGTTGACTGGTTCTGGGTTTTCCAGAATCCATAAACAAAGTCATAAGGCACACATTTGAACTGAATGTTTAATTTGGAAAACCATGCAAGATAGAAAACATAAGATAGAGGTGTTAAATGATATCAAGTACTATAACAAGATATTCCAAGCTCAAAAATTGAGTCGTTCTCAACTAGCAGTTTTTACATATATTTGCCATGGTAAAGCAAGAGGACAAATAAGTAAATGGAATTTAAAAGGGGGAACTATGATTGAAACTACTGGGTTGATAGTACTATATGAAGGCTGTTAAGCAATGTGTTCATATACTGCTCCTAACAAATATGGAAACATGAAACAATACATTCTATTTTTTTATTAAAAAAAATAAAAAAGGAGAATGCATGATGAGGCCAACCTTTTGCTCATCAGAAAGGGAATTGGCTGCATAATACTGTTCCTCTGAAATAAGGCCATTCAGCTCAAAGATGTTGTTGAAGACAGCACCAACATTTCTTGAATTGTCAGGATAATAAACATATAGTTTTCCGCTAAGAACGCAAGTCTTTGCATGCTCCAAGAGAGCATCCCACATCTTATTTGACATGCCACCTCCCAGAATCTACATCCAACAACTTTCTATATTAGAAGGTAGGTACAAAGTGTAAAATTCATAATTCAATAACCGAGTCTCAGTCTCACTTACATTCCGTAATTTCTGAGAATCTTTGACTGCAAGACGAAGGAAGTCTTCAACTTTAAATATTCCTTGATTATTTAGCCTCTTGTGGAATGAACCATCCTTGCCAATTTTCTCCAATCTCCATACATCATCATCCAGTGCAGGTGGATAGTGTTTCTTGTATACTGTCAATTGGGAAAAAAAAATGCATATTCAAGAAGAGTTAGAACAGGAAAAATAATGCAGGGCAAAGCCATGAACTAACATTCCCCTCTATGGTCTTTAACAGTAAAAGCTTCTGTCTTGGCCTCACGAATGTGTATGCCCTCAGAATACCCAGAAGCAACCTTCAAGCCAAGCCTGAACTTCCTGCTCCTTATCCAACTTGAGTTATCCGTAAATGTGAGATCTCCCAAAGATCCTACCCCTTCTTTAAGTGTTACTTGCAAGTCTCCAGTCAACAATGGTCTCTTTCCTTCACGCTCTTTTACAACATGGCTTTCAAATTCTTCTTGTGTCCAGCCTTCATCAGCTTCATTGTTGAAATCACCTTCAAGAACTACAACATCTAGTTTAACAGAGGCTTCTGTGCCAGAAGTTACAACATGTCCAGTGCTCGCATCAACCAAAACAACATGGATTGCGGCACCCTGCTCCCCCTCTACTTTTCCTCCTGTGAAAAGGGGAAGAGACAACCTAGACCTAAAGTGCAACTGCAAGTTCCTTCCATCTGGGCCTTCAATTCGCTTCGGGGAAGACCTGTCACACATAAGAATAATAAACCACCCCTAAGGATGAAACCATACATTCTTAATTCTTACAGAAAATGAAAAGGACACAGTGGTCGTTGCTTATATATCAGAGTTACTAAAACAAAAAAGTTGTATCTACCAAATTTTACAAACAAGATAAATTTGCTGCATTCATGACATCATCAAAATTTTGCAATCAATTCAATAGCAACAATTCTGCTAATATACTAAATAGTGTACACGCTTTGTTAGTCAACAAACAAGACTTGAAAACATAAAACCACCAGAGATTTCAGTGCATCACCTTTTTAACAAGAACTCACATGTAAGTCACATACACAAGACATGATTCCATTTCCAACACCAATACTTGATTTTCCTATTACTAAGTACAAGTTTAGTCAAAAATGAAAAATGAAGAAGAAAATCATAAAATTTTGGCTCGAAATTCAAAAAATATAACTCATACATCACAAAATGAACTACAACCAAAGAATGGTCAAAGATATAGTTTACCTTCCAATCTGTCTAGCAGGACCTATCTTTGCTAAAGCACGCTCCACTTCCTCACTTACCTGTTTGGCATAAATAGCAACACTGCAGTAAGAAGCCAATAATAGCTGAGCAATCAAAGTTGTCCTAGAGGTGCCCATTGACTTGGCTCTATAGCTGGAAGGAAACTCCCTGGCTATTAGGGTCAATGATGGTAACTCTAATTCATTATTCTGTTGCTACAAGACCTTCAAAAGTTCATAAAGAAAAAAAGAAAAGAAAAACAGTACTCAAGCAGAATGACTAATGCAGAGAATTTAGGAGCTTGACTGATCAAGAATCAAATTTTTGCAGTATGAGGGTTTGCTTTCTTATTTGTAAGAGGTAATGTTCTGATGCTGTTGGGGAGGGGGGGGGGTTTCAATACCAAACTGCTGTGTTAAGAGCTCCTTTAATGAATGAAACAGCTGGGCCTTGACAGTTCTTCACTCTCAAGCACCTCAGCTGCATCTTATCTCTTTCAGGGAACCAGCCTTGATGCATTGTGAGTGAGACAAGATAGCACATGATCAAAGTGATGCATCTTATCTCCAATGTGATTCCTGTGATCCTGGTAGTGATTTTAGAAACTCTAGTGTAGACTGGGGACTTTATCAAATTCTCCTTATCAAAATCCAAACCCTAAACTCGGATTTGATTTCTCTGCCTCTGCATTTTGAATCATATTTATCTGGGGTAAGTACAAAAAATAAAGGATATAAATCTTACAACTCTACGAAGAATTGGTTCCAACGATGAGCAGAGCTTCTGTAGACTATCCACCTTGAGAGCTTCTACAATTACACTGCAGAAAGCATATAAATTTACGTTAAAATCCAACTCAAAGGGAATGTCATGCAATGAGATACTTTAGATTTATCGTGTTTCCCAGTAATCACATATAGAAACCAATGAAAATAAATAATAGGAAGCTGCTCTCAACAAATGTACTTCAATTCAAAACAAAAAAGTTCAATTTATTCGGGAAAGATTTTGGTTTGATGAGGTAAAAAGCATTTAGAGATGACGCTCCTTTGTGGCAAGCCTCCATTTAAGTATCATTGGTATTTACCAATGTGCAATTCCAACATCAGTCATCCTAGAAACCACGATGCATGTGCATCCGAAAATCTGTTCATTGTCAAATACACAAGATAATGTACTTAGTGTGTGGTTTTACTCATGATTCTCTTTATTTAATTCTAGTTCTGTTAGTCCGAGGAAATAAAGGTTTTACTAGTTCTGTTACTACCCATGAGATTAGCATGCAACAAGATCTATATATGGTTAAGTATATATGTAAACTAGGGTAGAAATCAGTCTATAAGGTTAGTGTTGACAGCTCATGAATGTCTCAGTAAGCTCCAGGAAAATTCTAAATTTGCTGAAAATGCATGCCCAAAGGAGAAAAGATCAGATACTTTCAGTAACTATTTATTGCAGGGAACAGTGCATAAGAGGATACTGTGTCCGGAATCTTCCGATGAACATAAAAGTGAAGGTAATTGGTTTTGGTTTCCCTTTCAATCCACTCAATGTCAATCAAAGAAAAGGCTAAACAGAAATCATATTTCAAGCTTCGTTGAACTTTAGTAGAAGAGAAAGATTAACCCACTCATACCCTAGATTTTGTTAATCCAGCTTAGAAGATTTACTAACCAATTCTCAGAAGAAAAAAAATAATAATAATAAAACCAGGTCAATAGGCTTTCGCATCTTTCAATCTTGACCACCATTTCAAGCATCCAAATATACAGCTATGCTGACAACTTTGAGAGATAATCAGGTCAAAAAATGATCCAGCAGAACAGAACCCAAAGTAGCAGGACAGAACCCATGTTTACAGTTTTAATGTAATCAAACGAACAGCTAAAATGAGAGTCAACGCAATTCAACAATTAATACAATTTTCCAATTACACCAACATTAGATTAAAACCACAAATTTCAAAATTTAAACTGAAAAATTACTTAAATTAACATTTAAAATCAACTAATATTCAAAAGAAAAAAAACACACAATTTATAGTCATTTATTTTAAAATTTACCTAGCTAAAGCAGGTCTTTTACGCTCTGGCTGCTGCTGCTGCTGCTGCTCCCCCTCCTCTGCTCCACCACCTTCTAAGCCCCTTTTCCTTCTAGCCATGCTATTAGTTCTCTCCATATACCTAGTGTGCATGTCTCAAAACCCTAACCCCTTCTTCCTTCTTCTACTTAAATCTGCAAAACACCACTTACAATTTCACGCTATCAATCAATCAAAAATCCTAACTAATCAGACAGATCCACACTACCACAGTAATCTAGCTCAATTTCCACCAGAAAAACACACACAAATCCAAATTTAGAAACCAACGATAACGACTGCAAAAGACAAAGTAGAAAAGACAGTGATTTTTCCTCTAATTTTCACGCAAACCAAACAGATTTTGCAACTGAAAAAGTAATTATAGCGGCAAGGAGAACCTGACAGATAATTTTGGACTGCGAAAATAAAATGATGCGTGTTTGGTGAGAGCAAAAAAAAAAAAAGGTTATATCGAGAAAAACGAAATCATAGAGTACTGTTGATTAATTTAAATAAGTAAATACACATAAATAAAGTACTTCAGATTGAAATGGACTTTTTTCTTTCTGTGCATTTTTCTTTTTTTTTTATATAGTAATTTGAATGGTATTTCTTTTTCACCCCTATAGATTCATTGATTCCACCTATTATCCCTGGAGTTTAAGATTTTCCAATATTATTCTTCCAGTTTGGAAGATTCAATGCTACCTTAGTCTTTGAATATTCTACTTATTCAATTTTTTTTTTATTTTTTCTATATTTATAACATTTTATGGGGATTTGAAAGGAAGAAACGAGATATAATTTAAAAAAAAATTAAAAAAAATAAACAAGTGTGAGTTTTTTCAGTAGTTATTAGTAACAAAGAGTGAAATTGAAAAACATTTTAAGGCTACAGGACTAGTGTTGAGAAATTATAAATTAAAAGTTAAAAGTGGTAATTAATGAATCTATAAGGATAGAAATGTAGTTTACCCCAATTCTGGGGGTATTGTTTTGTTAGCATGTTGGTCTTCTTTGGAGACTCGTACTTAAGCCACAGAAGAGAGAATGATCACGTACTCTATGCACTGCTGTAATCCTTATTATTCTAATCCAATTACGTCACTGGGATGACTTTTCGTATGAGTGGTCTATTTTTGTTAAAGTATATGTAGCCCTTATTATTTTATGATTTTCCACTTTTATCTTTTTCTTAGTATTTCCACCTCATTTATTAAAACCTAATGGAAGAAAAAATCCACTTTCTTCGTCTTTTTTTATTTCATTTTATTAATTTCCTCTATTTATTTCATACCAAACCATGCCTGCAATATTTAAGAATACATAGTTTTTTTTATAAAATAAAGCTCACTTGTACAAAATAAAAGGAATTATTCAAAAATTAAATACAAAAAATATAAAACAACTAAAATTATATAACAAATTATAATTTAATGACTAAATTGAAAACAACTAAAGTTTTGTAATATAACAAAGGATGGCAATAAAAAATTAAAAAAAAATGGCTGAAGATGACAAATCTAAAGAAAAAAGGACAAAGATGCATTTTCTCTTGAAGAAAGAGAAAAGAAAGAAGAGAAAAAAAAAAAGGACCTCCAACAAGAAACCGATTATAAAATGTTGATATGCGCCATCTTATAAGAAAGAGGACATAGTGGCGCATCAAATGACATAGCGGAAGGGCATGTTTGGCCACCTGATGGGTCTGCAAATATCACCTAAACACCGCGGATGGCACCCACTCGCTATTGAGTGAATGTGACGCTTCAACACCTTTTTCAAATAAAATAATTGTTTCCCAACATAAAAATACCAAAATGCCCTTCATGAACCTGAGAATCACAAAAAAAAAATCATAGTGAAAGTACACAGAAGTCTCTAGACGCATGCCTTGATTTTTATCTTTTGTAAGGATATAATAGTATTTTTATTATATTTCAAAATACCAAAAACCAAAAAAAGCCTCGGTTAACAACTCAATGTAAATAAGTATTTAAATTGTTTCAATGTTTTTGAAAAGACTAAAAAATCCTTAAACAACAACTCAAGAAATTGTTAAATCTAGGGACAAAATCGTATTTTTACGAAGCAAAAATATAAAATACTAACATATCCTTAAACAACCTTTTTAATTACTAATGGACTAATTGTGAAAATCAAAATACCGTTTATATCATTACATTTTTTTTAACTCAAGATAGAAAGATAATTTTATTGTAGTAATTCATAGTAAATCGTGTCTACTGCTATAATTAAAAAAACCCACATGGGTTAAAGTTTTTTTTAATTTAAGTATAGAAGCTAGTTGCATAATCACATGACACTTTTGTATATTTATATTATTTAAAACAACCATGTGACGTATCAATGAGTTAATATAAAATTATTCTAGGTTAAACTTTTAAACTAATATTATATCAATAATTTAATAATTAAAATTCTAAATCACATGACTCTCGCTCTTCCCAAGATAGTGGTGGATTATGCA
>Ga0307515_10020996_pt1 | contig 11605 bp, 11 predicted proteins | sample 17_EM_MG_FD_194513 | JGI IMG/M metagenome (GOLD analysis project Ga0307515, IMG submission 194513) | Populus trichocarpa ectomycorrhiza microbial communities from riparian zone in the Pacific Northwest, United States - 17_EM | ecosystem: Host-associated > Plants > Roots > Unclassified | place... | reverse complement strand
CGAATTCGGCCCACTGGATCTGGTTCTTGAATTCGTTGAAATTGACGAAATCGAGGCTGTCGCGAATGGCAGTGCCCTTGATGACCGGGCCGATCTGGATGCGGACATCAGCCTTGCCGTCGCCATCGACATCGGTGTCGAGATAGGCGGCGCGGGATGTCGTCTCGGCCTTGACGATCGTGCCGGATACTTTCGCCGCAAAGGTCCAGGGCGCACTGCCCTCTTTCTCCTTGTGGCCGTATTTCGCGGCGGCGGCATTCAGGTCGGATGCGGCAAGGGCGGCGACCTCCTGGAAGGTGCCGGCGCGTTTTTCGAGGAACGGAATGACTTTCGCATCCCAGATTTCGGCGACCTGACGGTCGGGATTGAACCCGCCGCTCGCGGCTTCCGCAGCCTCTTCGGCCGTTGGCGTCCTGATGATCTTGCAACCGGGCAAAGCCAGCACGATGGCGAGCGAGATTGCGGCGGCTGTCGCGAAGTTCGGCATGGAATTCTGCTCCGTCACATGGAAAGAAACGCAGGGCGGAGACGATCCGCCCTGCGTGCATCCTTTGGGAGGATCAGTTGGTCAGCGCGAAGGTTTCGAGCTTGGCGGAATTCTCGCCGTTGATCAGCACGCAATCCATCAGCTGCTTTTCCTCAGCCGGGCCCTTGCCGGTCTTGATGAAGGTGTCGGCCTGCTCGACCGCCATCTGGGCCTGCGCGTAAGCCGGCTGCAGCACGGTTGCTTTGATGCCGCCTGCAGCAATCGAGTCACGCACATCGTTGGAACCGTCGAAGCCGACGACGATCACGTCCTTGCGGCCGGCAGCCTGAAGGGCAGCGATCGCGCCCATGGCCATCGTGTCGTTGCCGGAGATGACGCCCTTGATGTCGGGGTTTGCCTGCAGGATGGTCTCCATCTTGGAGTAACCTTCCGTCTGGCTCCAGTTGGCCGACTGCTGGGCGACCATCTTCAGGTCCGGATATTCGTCAATGATGTCATGATAGCCCTTCGAGCGGATGCCGGCGTTGAGATCGGCTTCGCGGCCGAGCAACTCGACATAGTTGCCCTTCTCGCCCATCAGCTTGACGAATTCTTCGGCGCCGAGCTGTGCACCCTGATAGTTGTTGGAAACGATCTGCGAGACAGCAACGCCGGTGGCGTTGATTTCGCGGTCGATCAGGAAGGAGGGGACGCCTGCGTCCTTGGCCTTCTGGACGGCGGCGATCGAGGCTTCCGAGCCGGCATTGTCGAGGATGATCGCCTTGGCGCCACGGCCGATGGCGGTATCGATCAGCTGTGACTGCTTGTTGGCGTCGTCATCGTGAACGAGAACAAGGGTCTCATAGCCGAGTTCCTTGGCCTTGGCTTCCGCGCCGACGGCTTCCGCCTTGAAGAACGGGTTGTCGTGCGAGGGCGTGATGATGGCGATGAGATCGGCGGCGAAGGCCGGCATGGCGACGCCCAGCGAAAGGGCGCCGGCAAAGGCGGCAAGGGTCAGTCTGCGTGTCAGTTTCATGTGGTTCCTCCCAGGTGAATTGATCGGCCCCGTTCCCGGCGGGACCGATGGATTGTCAGGCTCTAAAGCCCGATGGCGGTTAGGTGATGCGCCGGATGCTTTCAGCGATCTCCTCGGGTTCGAAAACTTTCTTCCAGTCGTCGCGCATCAGCGCGGGGATACCGAATTCGATGGCCTTGTTGCAGGCATCGGAGAACACGCCCTGAACTTCGCCGAAGATGACGGCGCCGAGTACGTTCATGTGGCCGAGCAGGAAGTCGCGGGCGGCCTCTTCCGGCACGCCGCGCTTGACGCATTCGTCCATGGCCTGCTTCATGACGACCAGCAGCGAGGCGGCAACGGTCTCCGACAGGCCCGGCTCCAGCATCGCCATCTGATCGACGGTGACGCGGTGCGAGCGCATGACCGGCGCCCAGATGGTCTTGGCGATTTCCTCGCCGAGGCCATAGGCCTCTTCCGGTCCCTGCATCAGAGCGGAGACGATATGCTGCTTGGCAAACAGGCCGCCGAAATGGTCCTTCTTCGCCTGCATGTCCGTCTCGTCGTTGAAGATCGGCGGATGGCAGGGATGGGTGACGAAATAGGTGAGGTCGGCACGAACGGGCAGATGACCGGCGAAAGGTGCTGCGGCATCGAGAGCCACGACCATGGTGCCGGCTGCGAGCTTGTCGACGATACCGGCCGCGACCTTGCCGATGGCGGTATCCGGCACGGCGAGTACGACGACGTCAACGCCGGAGAGCGCCGTATCGACGTCGACGCAGGTGAGGCCGAGATCATTCTGAAGACGCGCCTTGCCGGCGTCGCTCACTTCCACATGGCGCACGTCGAAGCGCGAGCCCTTGAGGTTCTTGGCCAGCCGGTAGCCCATTTTGCCGCCGGCACCGAAGAGTGCGATTGAAGTCATGTTTCCTCACTGCGCGTTTGTTTTGCGATGATCTATAGACAACTGGTATAATGAGTCAATCAGTATGTCATATTGTGAGGTGGTTTTTTGGCGGCTGGCAGCGGGTTGTCCAATATTGACGTGCAGCGCTTTCAAATATACGTATAATACGTATCTTACGTATATCGCGCAGAAGAAGAGATTTCCCATGAAGCAATTCAGCTTTTCCGATCTCAATCGCGGATCCGGCGAGATACTGGATGCGGCCATGCGCGAACCGGTATCACTGACCAAGCGCGGCAAGGAAAAACTCGTGATCATTCCAGCCGAGGATTATCACCGGCTTGTCGGCAGACAGCGCGCCTATCGGATCGAAGAGGCTCCTGACGACATCCATGCGGAACTGATGAGCGGTGTCGGCGGCTTGCTGGGCGACGGCGAGGATGTTTAAGCCGGGAGATATCCTGCGATACAACTATCTCTGGGCTCGCCAGTTTGATGCGGGTGAAGAATCGGGCAGAAAGGCGCGGCCGGTCTGCCTTGTCGTCAAGACACAGACCAAGCCCGCAAATCTGTTCCTGTTTCCGCTCACGTCGCAGCCGCCGGCGCAAGACCGCGTCGCTTTTGCGCTCGGCGAGATCGAATGCCGCCGCGCCGGCCTCGACTTTCCGACATGGCTCGTCGTCGATGAGTATAACTATCTCCGCGAGGATGAGCTCTTTGATCTGGAAGCCGCCCGCCCGGTGGGCGCGCTGAGCCCCGCCGTATTGCGCAAGGTCGCATTGTTGATCAAGCAGGCAGCCGAAAAGCGACGGCTGCGCGCCATTCATCGAGCGTAGAGCGACGTTGACGGCTCTACCCCTGCAAACCATCCCTGATCTGCGAGAAATAGCCGTCCGATCCGACCTGTCCGCCTTTGAGCGCGATCTGCAGGCCGTTCGTGGCGGCATAGGTCCCGTGCGCGGTGCAGAGCGGAGAGCCGGGGGTCTGCGGCAGCGGCAGCAGGGTGCTCAGTGCTTGGACGTGGAGTTCCCGAAGCGCGTGGCTGGAGGTGTCGCCGCCGGCGATGACGGCGCGGGTGAGGTTCTGTTCCTCGACAAGCCGTCGCAGGATGGTGCCCAGCAGCCGGCCGAGGCGATGGCGGCTGCCGGGGATTTTGTCGATGTCGCCGCCGCGATCGGCGGAGGGGCCGAGCGCCGTGTTGAGGACGACGCTGTTGCCCTGCTTGAGGCTGTCGAAGCCGGCATGGACCGCCTTTTCCACAGCGGCGCTGCCGTTCTCGCCGAGGAGTTCCAGCGGATCGAGATCGATGCCGGCAAAACCGTTCCGCGTCGCGTGGCGGATCTGCCGCTCGGTGGTGGGCGAAACGCTGCCGGAGACGACGGCGATGCGATCGGCCTTGCCGGGCAGGGGGAAGGTTTTCTTGCCCTCGATCAGCCCGGCGGAATTCCAGGCGGTCAGCAGCGCATATTCGACGCCGGAGGAACCGGTGACGAACCAGCCGCTTTCGGGTTTCAGCCGCCAGATCTGACGGCCGGCCTGGATCTGGCTTTCCGGGCTGTCGACATCGAACAGCACCATGCCGTCCGCATCCACGCAGAGCGCCTCGATCCTCAGATCGGCATCCGGGGCTGAAAGCATGGAGAGATCGGCAAGCTTGGTCTCCAGCACCGTCTGCGCCTTCATATGCAGGCGCAGGTCGGCCTCCGCCATCGGCGTGACCGGGTGTCGGCTCATCACCGGGTGGCGATCGATGCGATAGACCTCGCCCTGATAGGCGGCAAAGAGATGGCCGAAGGCAGTGTAGCGCTTCAGCTGCGGGGCGCCGACCAGAACGGGAACGTAAGCCTGATCAAACAGCGCCTTGCCGATTTTGACGGCCTTGCCGATATTGCCGATCTTCGGGCTACTGTCGAAGGTCGAGCAGACCTTATAGTGGCAGATTTGGGCGTTCAGGCCCTTCAGCCAGCGGAAGGCCGTCGTCAGGTTTTCGTCCATCCAGTCCGGCGTCTCGCTGCGGCTGGTGCCGGCAAGGCCGATGGCGCGGCAGTGGCCAAAGCGCGTCAGCAGGGCATCATCCGGCACGTCCATGAACAACACGGTTTCGACGCCATTGGAGGCGAGCGCCTCCATGACATCGGTGGAGCCCGTCAGGTCGTCGCCATAATAGGAGAGAAGAGGATTGTCTTGCATGAACGTCACTCGCTGGCACTGCCGAATTTCTTGATGGAGGCGGCGAGCTCCGGATGGTCCTTGGCATAGGTTTCGAGCGGGATATCGGCGACTGCCGCTTGCCAGGCCTGCTGCACGGCGCGCACGCCGGCGGCGGGGCCACCGGGATGGCTGACGATGCCGCCCCCACAGAGATAGAGCAGATCGGTGGTGCGACCGGTGCGGCGATAGGTTTCCGGCGCCTGCCCGCCCCATTGGCCGGAGCCGGCGACAGGAAGGGCGCAGTCGGTTTGGTCGAACAGCGGCGTGGTGACGGCCTTGAAGCTTTCGACAAAGCTGTCGTCCGGCTCCCAGTATTTGACGCCGATGCCGTTGATCTGGAACTGGTCGACGCCCAGAAGTCGCCAGAACTGCTGCCAGACCTTGAAATCGAAGCCGATGCCAGGATGGCGGGTGAGCACGTCCCAGCCGTTGCGATGGGCATGCAGGACCAGCCCGGAGCGCTTGCGCAGGAACGCCATGCCGCCCATGCCGATGGAATTGATGTTGACGACGGCGCAATTGCCGCCCGCTTCCAGCACGAGGTCGTGGTTGCGCATCATCTCGTCAGGATCGGTATGGGAGATGCCGAAGGCATACATGACCTTCTTGCCAGTCTTCTGCTCATGATCGAGAATTTTCGGCATGATGGCGGCAACGCGCTCCTTGAGCGGCGAATAGGCCGGGCTCATCAGCTTCTCGTCGTCCTTGATGAAATCGACGCCGGACCCGATCAGCTCGCCGACCAGCTCGGCGGTTTCATGCGGGCGCAGGCCTAGCGCCGGCTTGACGATGGTCCCGATGATCGGGCGATCATGAACGCCGGTGAGCCTGCGACTGCCGGGCAGACCGAATTGGGGGCCGAGATAGGCGGACTTGTATTCCTGCGGCAGCTTCAGATCGACGACGCGCAGGCCGGTCATGCCGCGAATGGAAAAAATGCCGCCGACCGCGATGGTCATCAGGGCGGAGAGATCGGTACCGATGGCATCGAGCGGGAAGGCGATATCGACATCGGCGCGGCGGATCGGGCCATGGTCGGCCGGCGCTTCGGGCCAGCTCGGGCGGTCCGCGTCGGCAAGCGGGCGGATGGCGAGCACGCGGGCGGCAACGCGGGCTTTCAGCTCCGGCGTTTCGCCGGGGACGGGCACGAAGGTGCCGGTCGACTGGTCGCTGGCGATCTTTTCCGCCATGGCCTCGACGCTGCCGGCCGTTTCGATTCTGTAGGTGACGACGATCATGAGCGTGCAAAATCCTCCCGGCTTGGCAATTCCCGGCCAGTTCCGGCTGGCGCGTTTTCGCCAACTGGTATAATGAGCATATCAATTAAGCAAGAGGAAGCTTGCATCAGCAACGATGAATGTGGACGGTGAGCGGCGCAAGGCCATGCGTCATTTCCTTCGCAAGCAGAGCGGTGCATAACGATTGCGAATGTGAACCAGCGAGACACCATGGGCCAGCAGACCGAACAGATCGTCCGCCGCAAACTGTCCGACGAGGTTTTCGCGCGGCTGAAGGCGATGATCACGTCGGGCGAGTTGCAGCCCGGCGACGAGATGCCGTCGGAGCGCGAGCTGATGGAGCGCTTCGGCGTCGGCCGACCGGCGATCCGCGAGGCGATGCAGGCTTTGGCGGGCATGGGGCTGGTGGTGATCTCGCATGGCGAGCGGGCCAAGGTTCTGGAACTGACGGCGCAATCGATCTTCCGGCAGATGGACATGACGGCCAAGATCATGCTGGCCAAATCGTCGGATTCGCTGGAACACCTGAAAAGCGCCCGCATCTTCTTCGAACGCGGCATGGCGCGCGAGGCGGCGCTCAAGGGTGACGCCGGCGACATCGCTGCCTTGCGCGAAGTCCTCGATCGGCAGCGCGCATCGCTGGGCGACGCCGAAGCCTTCATTGCCGCGGACATGGAATTTCACACGCGGATCGCCCGAATCTCGCGCAATCCGATCTACGTCGCCGTCAGCGACGCGATGCTCGCCTGGCTGAAGGAATACCACACCGAAATGCTGATCTGGACCGGCAAGGAAAAGTTCACGCTCGCCGAACATGAAGAGATCATCACCTGTCTGGCGGCGCGCGATCCCGATGCGGCCGAGCAGGCGGTGCTGAAACATCTGGAGCGCTCGCGGGCGCTGTACGCGGCGAAGTGAACGAAGCCGCGTTCCATGCGGGCTTCGCCGGGCGCTTTCAGCTTTTCCAGCATGAGCAACGAATGATGCCGCAGAAATTGCCGCGCTTGTACGTCTTGTCCTTGTCGGCAAGCACATCTGCTTTGACGTTGCCAAACGTCGTGTCCGGCTTGTGCTTGATGCCATCGTAGAAGGCCTGGATGATGTCTTCCTTGAAATGCGCGGTGCGCGGATGGGCGGCGACTACGGCCTCACGTTCTTCATCGCTATATTGTTTGTAGGTCAGCCCCAGCACGTCCATCTCGACGCCGGCGGTGACTAGCGCCACCACCGGATGCATATGCTGCGGGATGCCGGGCGTAGTGTGCAGCGCGATGGCCGTCCAGACCGTGTCGATATCGGCCTGAGCGATGCCATGACCCTTCAGGAAATCCCGCGCGGCGTTGGCACCGTCGACCTCGAAGCGCTCATCGGGACTGCCGTGTGTTTGGGTCAGCCCCATGTCGTGGAACATGGCGCCGGTATAAAGCAGTTCGGGATCGTATTTCAGCCCGCGCTGCCCACCGGCGATGGCGCCAAAATAGTAGACACGGCTGGAATGGTTGAAGAGCAGGTCCGATGCGGTTTCGCGGACGATCTCCGTCACCTCACGGGCGAGCTTGCTGTCGGGAATGCTGACACCAGATATGGCCTTCGTCATGGATTTCTCTCCTTCGATTTCATGTGGGGAAATTATCATCCAGATCGATATGTCAGCAATTGACGTAGTACGTCGAATTCTGCCAAAATGCTTTCCCTAGCGCCGTGAATACCGAAAGCGGGCAGATGCGCACGATTACCATGCTGGCCCTGCAGGGCGTTCAGATGCTCGATGTTGCGGGACCGCTCGATGTTTTCGCCGAGGCGAATGTCCAGAGCGGCCGTGAATTCTATACAATCCGCGTCGTCGCCACTGAGTCCGGATCGGTACGCAGTTCGTCCGGCGTGCGGTTGATGGCTGATTTTTCAATCAAAGATGCCCCGCCGGAAAAGGACGATACGGTGCTGGTGGCGGGGTGCCCGCATGCGGGCACGATCGAGCCGTCGGAGGCACTGGTCGGTTGGCTTGCCACCTCATGTCATGCGGCCCGCCGCTACGGGTCGGTGTGCACCGGCGCCTTCATCCTTGCGGCTGCCGGATTGCTGGAAGGCCGCCGGATCACCACGCACTGGGGAGCGGCCGAGGAACTTGCAAAAACCTATCCAGGCATCTCGGTCGATCCGGATGCGCTCTACGTCCGCGACGGGCCGGTGCGCACGGCTGCCGGGGTGACGGCCGGGCTCGACATGGCGCTGGCGTTGGTCGAAGAGGATCTCGGACGGGAGATCGCTATGAAGGTAGCGGGACAACTGGTGATGTTTTTCAAGCGGCCGGGCGGTCAATTGCAGTTCAGCCGCAAGGGCGAGGCGGAGCCGGGAGGGCGTTCGGCCCTTCAGGAGGCGCAGCGCTTCGTGGCAGCCAACCCGGCGGCGGATCACTCGGTACCGAAGCTGGCTGAGCGCACCGGGCTGAGCCCCCGGCATTTTGCCCGTATCTTTCAACAGGAGGTCGGCACCACGCCGGGCGCCTGGGTAGAAGAGGCACGTATCGTGGCGGCACGGCAAATGCTGGAAAGTGGCCGAAAGCTGCCGAAACAGGTGGCAGTCGGTTGCGGCTTTGCCGATGCCGATACGCTGCGGCGTGCCTTCGTACGCCATGTCGGCGTAACACCGGCCGAATACCGCCGGAGGTTTCTCTAAGCGTTATCGCGGCGGGATCACCTTCCCCGGATTCATGATGCCGTTGGGGTCGAGCGCCGCCTTGATTCGGCGCATGACGTCGATTTCGGCTTGGCTGCGGGAGTGATCGAGGAAATCGCGTTTCAGCGTGCCGATACCGTGTTCGGCGGAGATCGAGCCCTTGTATTTGCGGACCAGATCATAGGCGATGGCGTCGATCTCGTGCAGGTCGTGTTCGCTCGGCATCTCTATCCAGACCGCCACATGCAGATTGCTGTCGCCGACATGGCCGAAGAACGACACGTGGGCGGCCGGAAAGCGGGCGAGCAAGGCCTTTTCGCAATCGCCGGCGAAATCATCGAGCTGGCCGATCGGCAGGCTGACATCGAGATTGATCAGGCCGGGCATGAGCTGATCCATCAAATGACCTTCGCGGACCGACCAGAAGGCGCGGGCTTCCTTTTCCGACTGGGCAATCAGCGCATCTGTGACGAGGCCGTCCTCGAATGCCTTGGCGAGGACGGTTTCGAAACGCTCCTTGTCCTCGTCGCTGCCATCGACATCCTGTTCGATGATGACGGTGAAGGGATAGGTCTTGTCGAAGAAGGTCAGGTTCAGCGCTTCGGCGTTGAAGCGGAAATAGGTTTCCCACATGGCCTCGAAGGCTGACAGGCCGGAGAGCCCGCGCTGGGCGGATTTGAGCAGCGAGACGACGCTTTCGTAGGTCTCCACAGCGCAGAGCGCGGTTAGCCGGGCGGCGGGCAACGGGCGCAGGCGCAGTACGGCGCGGGTGACGATGCCGAGCGTGCCTTCCGAGCCGATGAACAGCTGGCGAAGGTCATAGCCGGTGTTGTTCTTGACCATCCGGTTGAGCGAGGAGAGTACCGTGCCGTCGGCCAGCACGGCCTCAACGCCGAGCACGTTGTCGCGAGTGACGCCGTGGCGGATGACGCGGATGCCGCCGGCATTGGTGGAAAGATTGCCGCCGATCTGGCAGGAGCCACGCGCGCCGAGATCGATCGGCAACAGGAAGCCGGCGGTTTCGGCGACCAGTTGCGCCACTTCCAGCGGCGTGCCGGCAAGCACCGTCATGGTACCGGCGGCCGTGTCGACGTCCTCGACGCCGGACATTCGCTCCAGTGAAATTGCGATATCGCCGGCGCGTGCATTGGCGCCGCCGGCAAGGCCGGTGAGGCCGCCCTGCGGCACGACGGGCTGGCGATGGCGGTCGCAGATGGCAAGAGCAAGCGAAACTTGTTCGGTATTCGATGGGCGCAGGACGGCGAGCGGCAGGGATTTGCCGGTGGTGCTGGCATCGCTGCGGTAGCGTTCGCCGATGGCTTCGCCGGTGAGCACGGTTTCGGTGCCCAGTGCTTCAATCAGGTCATCGACGACGGTCATGATGGTATTCTCCTGATCAGGCGGGAACGGGCGCGTGGAGGAAGGACGGCAGGTCGGCAATCGTCCTGCAGCCGAGCTGGGCCATGGCGCCGGACAGTTCCGCCTTGAGGATATCAATCAGGTGACCGCCGCCGCCAGCACCCATCGCGGCACTGGCGAAGATGAAAGGGCGGCCGATGAGGACGAAATCGGCACCGAGCGCCAGCATGCGGGCAACGTCCAGACCGGAGCGGATGCCGCCATCGGCTGCGATCAGCACATCGGGGCCAAGAGCGCGGCGGATACCGGGCAGGACCGAAGCGGCGGTGGGGGCGGCATCGAGCTGGCGGCCGCCATGGTTGGAGACGATCAGTCCGTCGGCACCGAGTGCCAGATAGGCTTGCGCTTCCGTCACATCAAGCACGCCCTTGATCAAAAGCTTGCCCTTCCAGGCCTCGCGGATGCGGCGGACGCGCTCGGCGCCGATGGGACCGGTCATGACGCGGCCGACGAACGCGGCGGATTGCTTCAGCGACGAACCCTTCGGATAATAGGGCGACAGGTTCTCGAAATCGGGAATGCCATGGCGCAGCACATGGCTTGCCCAGTGCGGATGGGTGGCGATCTGGACCATCGTCTTCAGGTCGAGGATTGGCGGCACCGACATGCCGTTGCGGATATCGCGCTCGCGGCGGGTGGGGGCGGGGATATCGACCGTCAGTACCAGCGTCTTGTATCCGGCCCGCTCCGCACGGCCGATCATGTCTGCTTCCATGGCGGGCTCGTTGGGCGGATAGAACTGGAACCAGCCGTTGTCGCCGACGATCGGTCCGATCGTTTCCATGGCGCGGTTGGCGAAGGTCGAGAGTACATGCGGGATGTTGTGGGCCCTGGCCGCCTGCGCCAGCGGCACCTCGCAACCGGGCCAGAGCAGGCCGGCAAGGCCGAGCGGGGCGACACCGAAGGGCGCTTCGAAGCGCTTGCCGAACAGGGTGATGCTCATATCCGGGGAAGGAGCTTCCGACAGATAGCGGGGCATCAGCTCGATCGCGTCAAAGCTTGCGACATTGCGCCGGACGCCGCTTTCGCGTCCGAGACCGCCGATCAAGTAATCATGCACGAACCCCGGCATGCGCCGCGCAGCGGCCGCCTCCATATCGGGGATGCAGGGAAAACGTCTGTGCAGGGTCTTCATGCTGGCCGGATACTCCTCGATTCGATGGCGAGCTTAGCGGGTTTGGTGGGATGGTCGAAAGTCCCCTGTTCCTGACTTTGCACCGCTGGCCGCCATCTCCATGGACTAGCTTTCATGCCACGCCTCCGCTTGCGGGCTCGGCGCGGGATTTGCGGAGAAGATAGAGGCCGTAGAGCGGCAGGACCGATGCCAGAGCGTAGAGTTCGGCAGCGCTCCAAAGCTGGCCGGCGGGACCGGCATCCAGCATGAAGATGCAGAAATCCCAGGCGGCATGCAGGGCGATCACGGGATAGAGCGAGCCTGTTCTGATCCGGATGGCAATGAACAAAATTCCAAGGCCAAAGGTGAAGACCGCCTGCGGGATCGCTGCGGAAAAGCCGATCGAAAAACCATTGAGCAGATGAACCGCACCGAACAGCAGGCTGGAAATCCAGACGGTCGACCGGATCGACCAGCGTGACCGCAATGCTTTGAACAGGATGCCGCGGAACATCAGTTCTTCGGACATCCCTATCAGGAGAGTGTTGATAAAAAT
>Ga0307515_10020995_pt1 | contig 11605 bp, 10 predicted proteins | sample 17_EM_MG_FD_194513 | JGI IMG/M metagenome (GOLD analysis project Ga0307515, IMG submission 194513) | Populus trichocarpa ectomycorrhiza microbial communities from riparian zone in the Pacific Northwest, United States - 17_EM | ecosystem: Host-associated > Plants > Roots > Unclassified | place... | reverse complement strand
GGGGGGCGCCCCAGAAACAGCAAACAGAGCCTCAAGCTGAGTTGGACATTATACAGCCTAGGTGCCTATAACTGGACGCCACCTGTATAATTATCGTGTAAGCAGCTGTAACATATATTAACCCCGTCCATCAAAGCTGTTTCCCAAGCTACTCTCTCACAGCCCCACTAGAAAAAAATAAATAAATAAATAAAATACCGTCTCCTTTAACACTCAGTCTCCGGCCGGCCAAGCCTACACCGGCGGTGAATCTTTCCTCTCTAACCCTCGCATAATCAGAGTCCCAGAAACCTTTCCTCATGCAGGTAGTTACCTTATATTTTCTAATTGTTAGGGTTTAGGGTTTCAATTTCAATAGTAGGTTTTATATCTTGAATTTTCATTTTCATTCTTTTTCTTGGTAACTGTATTAGATGTCAAAATGCTATGCAATTTCAATGAATTCACATGGTGAAATTCCTGTTTGGTTGCTAAAGTTTTCTTATTTTTGCTCAATCTTGAATAATTAATTAATTTATAGTAGTTTTCTTTCTTTCTTCGATGCCATTATGTATATTATTAGAATCTATTTAGGTATCGCTTTCTGTTAATTTGGAAATAAAAAATTAATAGTAAAACGAATTTGTTTCATTGAGATGAATTTATTAATGATGGGGTGATGACAATCGAAAAGCTAAGTAATAGACTGTTATTGTGTTGCAGGTCACATTAATATGAGTCCTGATTTGGAAATTAAAAAACAAACGGATTATTTATACTATAAATATTATTATTTTTATTATAATTTTAAATATTTATATAAAAAATAGTATTATTTGTGTTATAAATATTATTATTTTTATTATAACTAATATTTTTAATAAAATAATTAAAAAATTAAAAAAATTATTATTAATATTAAAATACATTACTTTTTATATTATAATTTTTTATAAATTTTTTTATAAAAATAAAAAATAAATCCATCGCATAGTGGTCACAGGATCTAACTAGTGAACACTAGGCAAAGGTAGCATCTAAAATTATAGATAATATATTTTTTGATGATATATGTCATCGACCCAAAAGCTCATGCTAACTCAATTATCATCTTTGTAAGATTTGATCATATTGGATTTTTTAGGTCAACTTAAACATCAAAGGTCTTTCTAGGCTCGAGGGGCTTGTTTTATTGGTTATGTTTGGAGTGGCCCATCATATCATTAAATCGAAGAAAAAGCAATACCCGAGGAAACTGGGCCTCATCAGTAGGTAAAATAATTAAGTAATAGCATCTGCTAAGCTAACATCGGATAATTTGACGTCGGCAGGTAAATGAGTTTAATCCAGGTGATGTAATTTGTGCATGAAAATCAGTTGTTGCAAATCCCTTTCACTTTCACATGCATATTCAATTCAGAATTCAACCCTTTGAACCCATTTTGATTACTTGTATCGCTGAACAAACGTAATAAACGAGGGCCTAGAAGGAGCCTTGGAAACCCACCGGCCATTACAACAGGATCAATCCTTGCTAGAGGTGGCAATGGCTGAGCGGCTCAGCTTCAAACCAAAGTAAACAGACTGAGAATGAAAAGGAGCTGCCGAGCGCCTAGACGTGAAGGGGCAACGGACATGTCCACTCACCAGTTCTTTTTCCTCGTAGGGCCTCGAGTACTTGAGCTTCTCGACTTGACATCACTTTTCCATGAAGAAAAGGATTTTGTTTCCCTTTCTTGCTGGTAAATACAGGCACTTGACAACAGCACAATGGCATGCAAATTGCCAAAGTCAAATTGAGAGGGCCCAAAGCGGCCGCAAAAGGCAGTAGCTTTTCGCTAAACATAATAAGGGATTCCTGATAATTGGCAGTTGAGCCATTAACTAATTCTACTAATTTTCGCAGTTGCTTGTGAATTATATCAACTTGTTTGAAAAAAGCAAAGTACTTTGGTTACTCTCTAGAACGTATCATGTTTCTTGTGACTCTGTGGAGAATATTTGCTTTATGGAGTTGCTCTCGATGCTGACTGCTGCTCTCGCACTTGAAACGTTTAATTTACTGTGTTTCACCTGTTTATGATTCTGTATAAATTTAAGAATCACACTCTCTTTTTTCAAGGCTTCGGAGAAAAAACTAACACTAAATATTATTTTAGATTAATGTGGGTGTCCGGGTCAGGTTGTGTGTACTTTGACTAATCTCATGGATCCTGAAGTTAATTACCATGTAAATCTCTAATGATCGATCCTAAGATTTATAAAATTTGAATTAATAACTTCTGGAAAGCAAATCTAAAACTTAAACAGTTGAGTTACATCTTTTAAGATTAACTAACACTAAATATTGATTAATGTAGCAATGTGTTTTCAGATTTTTTTTTTGTCGAGATAATATAATCTATTTTGTTTTTGATGAGATTTAGATTATTAATTTTGAAATTAATAGTTTTATTTCTTTCAAAATAGTGATTATTATACTAATCACGTGTGATTGTTTTTTAGCACTGAACAAAAAAAAGTACTAAGATATGTTTAGGGAACAAACAAATGAAGAGTGCAGCACAAGACAGGAACCTAAAGGAGAATTAGTGCGCCCTTCAACAACCCAATATGCCAAAGAAAAAAAAGTGACAACAGAACCACCAAAAACCATAAGCATCACTTTCAGCATTTAATTAAACCAAAAGAAAGGCTAGAGAGATACCTAGAGTAAGTGGAATTACTAATCATTATCGATGAGTATTGCGGTAATAAATGTTTTTTAAAATATTTTTTATTAAAATAATATTTTTTTATTTTTTAAAATTTATTCTAGATATTAACATATTAAAATAATTTAAAAACATAAAAAAAAATTAAAACAAAATCAACTTTATATCTTAAAAATATTTTTAAAATACAAAAAATTAATCTACACCTTAAATCAAGAGCACTCACCTTGTCTAATGTCAGATCCGGACATAAAGCAGCAACATAAGACAGCAGCTTCTACATCCCTTCATCTCCTTGTTTTTTTCCTCTTTATATTAGTATATCTTTAAGCAATCCTTGTACGCTTATTCCTCACGTTATCATGGAAATAAAGCTTTGAATTAAAAAAAAGATTGATATAAAAAAACTTGTCTAAAAACATGCTAATAATTGACTGAAACCCCAACATATTTTAAGCACACTTTGTGTGATTTTTTTTTTTTTAAAGGGGTTGTTAAGATGACAGGGATCACTTCAACAATTGTATCTTTTAGGTATTTGATAATATTTATTTTTTAAAATATTTTTTTATTTAAAAAATATTAAAATAATATTTTTTTTATTTTTAAAATTTACATTCAATATCAGTATATTAAAACAATCTAAAAACATAAAAAAAAATAATTTAAAACAAAAACCTCAAATTTTTTTTCAAGTACAGTTGAAAATTGAGACACCATTTCTGTTCTTAGAAGCAATCATGGTCAATTAAAATCTTTTTGTTTTTTTTAAGGGTGTTTAGACAAAGCATCAAGTATCAAGTAAACGGAACTTTGAGGGGTGTATCTCAACTGGTTAGCCTCCAAGTTTGTTCACTAGAGGTCACTAGTTCGAGTCCCACAAATCTCAGGGTCACTGGAAGCTTACATGATTGTTAACTTCAAAGCCCGTGAGATTAGTCGAGGTACGCGCAAGTTAGTTCGGATATCCACATTAAAAAAAAAGTATAAAGTAAACGACTGTCAGGAATTGGTTATTGTGATAATAACCTATTTATTTTTATATTTTAAAAATGTTTTAAAAAAATAATATTTTTTATTTTTTAAAACAATTTTTTTAATAATTATACATCATTATTTATAGGCTAATATTAAAATATATTTTTAAAAATAAAAAAATATTATTTTAATATATTATTTTTAAAAAATAACAATATGTTACTTTTATTTGCCGCACGTTGTACTCACATTTCATTAAATGTGGGATGGGACAACTTACATTGGGTCACACAGTGCAATTATTTCAATTGCAACCGGTGATAAATCCATGACTACTGAATATCTGGGGCTAGGAATCAATTAAGTTTGCAAAAAATATTTTTTTATATGTTTTATATTTTATCTTTACAAGCTTCTCAATGTTTTTTACATGAAGTAAATCAATATTCTCCTTATATACACCAGCATTTTTATTTATATAAAATATTAAAATTATTTTCTTATATTTTTATATTTGGCTAATTTCATAGATTTAGCTTTTTATTATACATATAATATAAGAATTAATTACTTTTTTATTTAATATCTAACTTTTTCATGATTGTTTTTAATTTGAATAATATAAAGTAATATCTTTTATTTAGATAATCACAAATATGTGTAAAAAAATGGAGGTTATGAATTATGATTTCATTCCCCCCCCCTAAAAATAGTGATAATATTGGCATATTATTTCTTATCTTTTTCATGAAAAACTTATTTTTTTGTTTTCAATGAATGGACTTATTTTATGTTTTTATATTGGCTCTAAAATTTCTACATATATTTATGAAAAAAAGCATTATTGTATGTTACATTACCTTATTTGAAAATTAAAATAAAAAATCAAATCAAGTCTCAATCTTCCAGAACTTTATTGAAGTGCATTTAAAGAAATACATTTATCTTGAAAAAATATTAAATTATATATATTTTTTTATAGTTTTGATGTGTTGATGTCAAAAATAAAAATAAAAATTATTTTGATATATTTTTAAATAAAAAACATTCTTGAAAAACATCTTATATTACAATACCAAAATCTATTACCACAAGTTAAGATATCAAATAAAAAATTAAATTACTAAAATCTATTCTCAACTTCATATCAAACTAAACTCAATTTTAAATTTTTTATTTGAATATCAGAAATTATTTTGTGGTTAAAAATAGATTTTTCTATCTAGTTTTCTATTTTTTTGTCAATATTTTTTTATTTTTCAATCAGATTTTTTTATAATAGGTGTCGTGTCCTGTTTTTTTTTTAAATAGTTTAAAATATTCAAATTAAAAAATTGAAATTCAAGATTAAATTTAGTTTAATTCAAAATTAAAAAAATAAAAATAATTAGTGATATAGCCCAGACAAAATCCATAAATAAAACTTACAAGTACTTTGACTTTTCTTTAGGAAAGCCAAGGTACAGTGTCCTTGCAGACACACGTACACAAATGTTCACAGAGTCTTTATTTCTGTCTACAGTACGGACGTTATTTTTCCAATTTACAGACTTACAGTGAGACAGTGTTGTCTTAATTTCTCTCTTTATCTTTCTCTTCTTCTTTGAGGGCTCCCCTTCGTTTATTATATTTGTCGGCAGGATCATAAGCATTGCACGTTGTGATATCAATTGTGTTTCTGTCTTGCATTCTCTTCTCTTTATTCAGAGCTTCTTTTCTTTCTAGTTTTGAGTTCCATTTTTCTTCAAGAAAATCTGATCAAGTTTTCTGTGCATCGATCAAGATGTCGACATTTCATGGTTTAATGATCCATGCATGTTAAATGTTTTTAATGGTAGGAAATCTTGTTTTCTTTATATGTTCTAGTCTGTATTATATAAGATAAAGGGGGTGTTTGATGGTTCTTAATCTTGTTTTTATTTGCTGCAGTTCATGAAGATTTCTAGTGATTTGAAGTGCTGGCTGTAGTGAGTGAAGTCATGGACCATAAAACATGGCTGTGGAGGAAGAAATCTACAGACAAGATTGTTGCTGCAACTGATCCTAAAGTTGAACTTTCTTCAAAAGAAGAAGAGGTAAATCACTGAAATTCTGGGACTCCTATTCAATTCTGTATAGTAATGCAATCTATTAGAATCATCAGTTAATGCAATTTTTTATTCTTTGATCCCACAATGTATGTTCTTTGTGAGCAGAAGTCTCAATTATTCTTGAAAAACCCCAATCAATTTCCCCTCAAATATACACTAAAAAGATCACCTTTTTTCTTGTGCCTGATTTTGATCAGATAACCAAATTATTTTGCTTGTTTAAAGATCAGATTTTGCTGGTCTAATTGTCTTTGCATGTCATATACAAGAACACAAATCGCTGCTTTTCTGATTTACAGGAGTCAGCCTTCACTGTTCACTGTGGTTGATTTCATTTGATAACTCCGGTGACTCTGACAATTAAAACTTGTTGCAATGTTCTATTGAAGTTCACCGTCAAATAAACCAGCCTCGACGTTTGGTCCACAATTAATCCAGATTGGTTTAGTAATGCCTTTTACAAAAGTTTAGTTAAGACAGTGGAGATGTCATCCTGCCTAGGTGATAAGAATTCTCCTCGTATGCTAGTGGAGACTTGACTTTGAAATCCTTCATTGTGCTAGCTTAGAAAAATCTAGACATTATCCTGATTTACTAAATGACTTGAAAGAACAGTTGAAACGATGTTCCCAAACCAAAAATTCAAAATATTTGCTGTCTGTGATGTTTGAAGAAATGTATTCCAGGTGATGGTCAATGACAAATCGACATGGTTATTAGTTCCCTGATTTTATTTTTCTGATAGGGATGGGATATGGAGGGAAGAGTTGATCACTCTCTTTGAGGAGAGTCACCTGCTTACTAATTCTGATCTCAATTCCGCGTACTGAACCATGATTCACTTCAATCCATAAAGCCTGTCAAGGAAGGGATTTTCTACTCCAATGGGACTCTTCTGTGTAAAACTAGAAATAATTACTCTTGTGTTATGGTGTTTAGTGATTTATTGAGGTCAATCAAGTGAGTTCTCTCTAGGTTTAGTGTGTAGAAATGTGCATGGAAACTTTAAAACTGGTCACAGAAGAGAGATAAATCAGCTTGGCAAGTCCTTGCTTGCTGGAAGTTCTACAAATAAATCACATTTATTTTTGGAAATGATTTAAATTTTGGATGATTACTAACAAATTTGGATGTTTTAGATACAGACACTCTTGGATAATAAGGCAGAATTGGAGAATGATCTGAAAATTTTGAGTGAGAGGCTTTCATCTGCCCTGTCTGAGTGTAATGCCAAAGATGATCTTGCAAAGAAACAAGCCAAGCTGGCAATGGAAGCCATGGCAGGTAAATTACCAAATATTATTACGTCTCAGTACTTTAGTGGTAAGGTTCTTATGCCCATTTATCAATTCACATTGTCAAAGGTCTACTTAACCTTGTATGCTCTATGATTATTGATTGTTAATAGTCCAAGAGAAAGCAGAAGCAAAAGCACTGTCTCTAAAGCAAGAATTAGATGAAGCCTTACAGCAAAGAGCTGCTGGAGAAGAAAGATTGACTCATCTGGATGCAGCCCTCAAGGAGTGTATGCAGCAGCTACGTTTCGTTCGAGAAGAGCAGGAGCGAAGGATTCATGATGCTGTGATGAAGACATCCAATGAGTTTGAAAAGTCCCAAATGATTTTGGAAGAGAAGCTGGCAGACACTGGTAAAATGCTTGCGAAAATAGGTATTGAGAAGGCTAATCTAAGTAAGGCTTTCTTAGAAAAAGAAAGGTTGGTTGAAGATTTAAGTAAGCAAAAGGCTCAGGTGGAGGCAGATTTTATTGCTCTGATGGGTAGGTTAGAGTCCACAGAAAAAGATAGTGCTTCTCTCAAATATGAAGTACGCGTGCTAGATAAGGAGCTTGAGATCCGAAATGAGGAAAGAGAGTTTAACCGCAGAACAGCTGATTCATCTCACAAGCAACACTTAGAGAGTGTGAAAAGAATTGCAAAGTTAGAAGCAGAATGTCAGAGGCTGCGTCTCCTAGTCCGCAAGCGGTTGCCTGGCCCTGCTGCCGTGGCTAAAATGAAAAGTGAAGTAGAAATCCTTGGAAGAGATTCAGTTGAAGTGAGCAGGAGAAGGTCAAATTGTAGTCCTATTGGTTTAGTGGTTGACTCAGCTGTTGGAAACTCTGCTGAATCTCCCAGCAAAAAGATCAACTTTCTGACTGAGCAGTTATGTGCCATGGAAGAAGAAAACAAGACTCTTAAAGAAGCCCTTGATAAAAAAACAAATGAGCTCCAAGTATCGAGAACCATGTATGCTCGCACAGCTTCCAAATTATCACAGGTTGAGTCACTTTTTGATGAGTTGCCAAAAGGACAGATAACCTTAGAGCGATCGAGGAGCGTGCGTATGCCACAGGAGCTCTCTCTGGCTTCAATGTCTGAGATTGGCAGTGATGATAAGGTTAGTTCTGCTGAATCTTGGGCTTCTGCTTTGATTTCAGAGATGGAGCACTTCAAACAGGGAAAGCAAAAAGGGTCACCAACAAACAGAACCATAGGAGTTTCAGATATATCCCTGATGGATGACTTTGCTGAAATGGAAAGACTTGCAATAGTCTCAGTTGATAAGCAGCTCGAAAGTCCTCATGCTTCTTCTGACAATGTTAATGCAATTGGTCAGGAGATAATTCCAGTATCAGAATCTCGCTCTGGGGTATCAAACCAGGTGATCAAGTCTAAAGACAAAGCTTCCGGTTGGCTACAAGACATTCTGAAAGTCGTGTTGGAGCAAAATCGTGTCACACAAAGAAAACCTTGTGAAATACTGGAGGATGTTAGAATAGCTCTGGCAAATGTAAGTCATGCAAGCCCTGCAGAATATGTTGATACAAGGCAAAGCTCAACACATTCAAATGGATTAAACTCCCCTCATGTTGGTGGATACATCTCATGGAAACCTATGTATTCAGTGACTGATTCACCAGGTGGAGTTACTGAAGCTGAGGCCTTGTCGATGGATAAGAGCCATCAGCAAGTCCAGTCAGATCTCGGCAAATCACTCTGCAAGATTATTGAGCTTATTGAAGGGATCGCTTTCTCATATGCTGATTATGGTAACTCAGAGACCTTGACCAGAAAGGATGGGGATTTTTTTCCATTTAAGAATACAGAAACACCTCCAGGCTACATGGTCCGTGTTTTGCAGTGGAAAACGTCTGAACTATGTGCTGTATTACAGGAATTTGTCCATGCTTGTTATGATCTTTTGAATGGAAAATCTGATGTGAACATGTTTGCCCAAGAATTAGGTTCTGCTTTGGACTGGATTATGAACCACTGCTTTTCCATCCAAGATGTTTCAAGCATGAGAGATGCAGTTAAGAAGCATTTTGATTGGGATGAATCACGGAGTGAGTATGAAGCAGAGGTTGTTGCTTCAAATGGACATCACAACTACTTTGAGAAGAAGGATGTAAGTGATCAATCTACTATCAGAGACGAAAATAGAAAGATAAGAGAGGAGTTGACTAATATTGACTCTGCAAAGAGAGACTTGGAAGCGAGGCTCCAGTTAGCTTCTGATAAGAGTGAGTCCTTGATGAATCAACTTAAGGAATCAGAGAAAACCATTGAGAGCTTGCAAACAGATTTAGAAACTTTGAGAGGTTCGAAGGCAATGTTTGAGAGCCAAATTGAAAACCATAAGTTGATGAAAGAAGATGTTGATACAGAGCTTACAGAGGCCAAAGTTGAATTAAATAAGGCTCACCAAAAATTATCTACCTTGGAAATGGAACTTGAGAACAGGAAGAGTTGCTGTGAAGAATTGGAAGCCACATGTCTTGAACTACAGATCCAACTTGAAAGGTATCGGATTTTATTTTTAAATGATTTCCTTCTTTTGAAGATAAAAGCAGGCCCACAACATTAGATGAAGTTAACATAATACATGCTAGATAGAATTAACTAGTTATCCTGCATTTTAGGATGCCATACTCTTCATGGCCCAAAAAGTTGTCTAACTTGTAATTTTTCCTCAAAAAATTGGCTGATTCTTAAAAACAATATATTAATAGTAATAATAATAAAAAAAAAAAAACAATTTACCTGCATTATTGAGAAATCTCATTTATCTGATATTTTTTATTTTCAGTATGATGAAAAATGAAATCCCGAACTCTGAAGTCCATCAGGATGAGAGCCAACTCCGGACTGTAAGTTCATATCATGCCACCTTGTGTATACAAATTATTTTCATTTGCTAATGCAGTTTAAGCATTTTTTTACAGAGCTTTTATTTATTTATTTATTTACATATAGACAAATAAAGATTGCCTTTATATTTAACTTTGCTAACTTATAAAATCTCGTAGATAATGGCAGTACTGCTTGGCATAGAGAACATACAACTCCTTAAGAATTGTACTTTCAACTCTCTAACAAAATACTAGATTTTTCCCAAGTTCGCGTGCAATTTGCATATGGGGTCAGTTGAATCCTATTAACCCTTCTCTTGGAAAAATGAGGCATTTGATCTTCTGCTTTACCTGAAAATTAGCTTCAGCTCATTTTCCTGAGTTTGGATGAAGTTCTGTGTATAGTTATGATTCCCATGAAGAATACGAAATGTTAAGCCGTTGGGATTTACATTGAAGGGTCATTGTCTAATGCAACAGAAAAAGTCTCGGCTTACATTATTTGAAATCTGTAAGCTTCTACTTCATGCAAAACTGCTGAACTTTGCCAAAACCACCTCACCTTTTTAGTATCAGTGAAAAGAACAGAAACTGATTTTTTTCTGTCAATATGCAGTACATTCTCGTTCTTCCCAAAGGCAGAAGGAATAGCTAGAATATCTGAACAATTATTCATTCCAATTATGTGCTATCTTCTATTCTACTTATATTATCTGTGCATCTGATGTTTGTTACGTATAAATTCTCTAAATTACATGTACACATATCTCATTGTTGAACCAAGGGCTTCCTAAATCTTGCAGGATTGGGAGATAACGGCTGCTTCAGAAAAGTTGGCTGAGTGCCAAGAGACAATTCTAAACCTAGGGAAGCAGTTAAAGGCATTGGCTTCGCCAAGCGAAGCAGCCCTGTTTGACAAGGTCATCTCTACGTCCACTGACACAAATACGATCTCTGTCACCACTTCCACAAGCACAGCCTTGACACCCAAGAACAAGGTACTGATCCAGAGGTCCTCTTTGCTAGATCAGATGCTAGCAGAGGACACCGATAAAGTGAAGGACACCAAATCAGTCAAGTGCAAAGAAAGCGATAGCAATACCAGTTCCAACGTCATTTCCAATAAGGTGATCGAGCCTCTTGAGAAGATACTCGTTTTGAATGGAATTAAACACCAGGATGATGGTGTTGCAACCAATTCTTTGGCCATTGTACCTAGCAAGAAAAGGGGAGGTGTAAATTTGTGGAGAAAGTTTCTATGGAGAAAGAAGAAATCAAACATCAAGAAACCATCCTTTCCATTTGCCCCGTAATAGGTCACCATATATGATGAAAACTTGTAGCACAGGGTTCTGCTTGGTGGTGGCTCTCGATTTTGTTGTATACTAGGGATCGAATACATTTAGGTTTGCCTCGTTGTTTTGAGAGCTCTTTTTTTGGCTTTTTTGTGTGTTTTCTACTGTACATATAACGGTTTGGCCCAGACGAGTTCTTGCACTTTAGTGGGATATAAGAGAAAAAATCCATGGTTGTGAATTAAACCACCTTCCATTCCTTTTAATTTCTGGTCAATGCGTTCTAATTCCTGAGGGGGTCTATGCATAGTACAATGATTAAGATCTTGGGTTTTGCAGTCACTGAAGCACAAGACTACAAGTCCAAGTTTTCAGAGAAACAATGACTTGATGGAAAACTAAAATAGTTTCCAAATTCCT
>Ga0307515_10020994_pt1 | contig 11605 bp, 8 predicted proteins | sample 17_EM_MG_FD_194513 | JGI IMG/M metagenome (GOLD analysis project Ga0307515, IMG submission 194513) | Populus trichocarpa ectomycorrhiza microbial communities from riparian zone in the Pacific Northwest, United States - 17_EM | ecosystem: Host-associated > Plants > Roots > Unclassified | place... | reverse complement strand
ACTTTAGCCACAATTAAACTTCAAAAGAACAAGATATCAAACAAAGTGATGGCTGTAACTCGAACACAGGTCTCTTTCATTTAATGTTCCATGGAACCCGGTGAATTTTGACACTGTTAGATGTAAAGCAGAGAGATTAGCAGTGCCAGCACTTTGGAAATTATTTAAATCTGATAGAGCTCTTAATTGAGATTACGGTACAAATAAATATTGGCTAAATTTTATTTATTTCATTTAAAATTAATTATTTTATATATTTTTAAATTATTATTTTAAAGTGTTGATGTTAAAAGTTAATTTTTAAAAATAAAAAAAATATTATTTTAATATATTTTTAAGTAAAAAACACTTTAATTATATTTTTTAAAACTTGAATTATAGCTTAAAATTTGCTAAATTGTGATGAGATGTCATGTTAATATTAGTTAACTCCACTTTTTTGTTCTATCCAAAAAAAATAAATGTTGTTTTAGTTTTTTTTTATTATTATTTTTTCTGCAAATTTAATTAAGAGGCCGTTTGTTTGCGTGGTTGCTTCTACGTTTGAAGCAACTACAACAAACATTATGTTTGGTTATGTAAAGAACACAATTTATTCGTGGTGGGGCCCATGATAATTCACGTTTTGAACGTAATTTTGATGAAACAGCTCCTGGCTGCTTTTCTCCATCAGCGTCTCATGGAACAGTGCAATAGAGTGAATTAAATTCACTCGCATTGTCATGTAAACAATTTTTTTCTCTCGAAAAACTAGTATAGAGTGAATTAAATTCACTTGCACTGTAATATCAAATCAATTTTATTCGTGATAATATTTTATCTAATTTTATTGCATGCTCAAAAAATTATGAAAACTGTAGTTCTTACCGGATGAATTTTGTACGTAATAGAATTGTAGATGGTTTAATGAAATAATAAAAAATATTTTATATAAAGTATTATTTATTTCATGATGTTATATCAATAATTAAATCTACAATATTTAAATTAAAAATCATCAATATTAATATATATTTTTTTAAATTATTTTATAACCTCAATTTCAAAAGTATTCTTAACCAAATACATTAAATTACTTTTTGTTCAACCTCAATTTCAACCATAGTTTTAACAAAACACCTATTTTTTCAAACCAACTGCAACTAAAAATACTTTTTATAAAATAATTTTTTTTAAATTATAACCACAACAACTATCGTAATACTAAACACACTCTAAACCGAGTTAGGGTCAAATTACAAGGCGTGGTTAAATTGACTTGCTCTTATTAAATTTCTTATGTTGGGCCTTCGTACCGTGGTGCCATGAGCAAAGCCACCTTAACTGAATTTCTTTTTATTTAAGCATAACGGCAGTGAAAAATGCTAAAAAATAATAATAATAAAAAAAGACTTTTGGGCACTCCAAGCCTAAAGGACTTTTAAGCCTGGCCTTGGACCTCTTCCCCTCGTACAGATGCTCGTTGCTGCAACCCATCTCAACCACGGAAAGAGCCTAGCTCAAGCTTGTAAGCTAGACCAACCCATCTGAAAACATTTACACAAGTCACAACAATTTTTCTTTTCATCCTCATGTCTACTGAAAATAGGACTTGTACTGGGCTGGCCACATCCAGGCCCATCCAAGCCTGATTCGACCCGTAAACAGTTATACCGAAGGTATCCTAAAACGACATAGAAAGGGCACGTTTTGATGGATTAATTCAGAGCGCGCCTTTAACCCGCAGGAGAGAACCTCATCGGTCAGGTGCTAAACGTACTTTAAGCTACGAATTTCCTGCTAAAAAAAATCCAGAGAAAGAGAGGTAAACAGAATCAGCGATCGCTTCAACATACATAGATCATCATCTCTAATCGGATCCTTGTTGCGTTTCAAAACCCTAACTCTCAAGAGGTTAGCTTTCAAGATTTCTTTTTCTGTACGCTATTATTATGTTTATTTATAGTAATTCATTTACTCAATTTAAATAAAATCTTAACGGTTCTTAATTTTCTTTGCTTAAGTTCTGTTTGGTTGCCTGGAAAGCATGCAAAAGGAAATGTTGAGCTATAGTATTATTTTATTCATTGAGCCTTGATTGATTTTGTTTTTTGCCTAAATTGATTTTGTTTTTTGCCTAATATTTGATTTGTTCATGTCGTACACGAGTGTATTTGTAAAGTATAATTTACTTACAAAATTAAAAAAAGAAAGAAATTTAGCGAATATTGATTTTCTTTTTGGTTATTAAAGTTGTGTTGTTTTGGTTTTCAAAACACAGGTAGGAGAAAATAACTGAACTGATTAAACTCAAGATAATTCATGAGCTTGAGCCCTAATTGATGCCGATTTGTCAAATGTTTGATTAGTTTTTGGATCTGCAGGAGAAATAGAATATAATAACTGATGGAAGGAAATGGGGGTGATGCTGCCAATGTGGTGGCACCTCTTGCGAAGTGGAGAAATGATTTCTCTCGGGCATTCCAGTTCTATCTGGACCGATCCACACCTCACCCGACAGAGAGGTGGCTGGGAACTCTTGCGGTTGCAGCAGTTTATGTGTTGCGTGCTTACTTTGTTCAAGGGTTTTACATCATCTCGTATGGTCTTGGAATTTATATCTTGAATTTGTTGATTGGGTTTCTGTCACCCAAGGTTGATCCTGAACTTGAAGTTTCGGATGACGCTTCTTTGCCAACTAAAGGATCGGATGAGTTCAAGCCCTTTATCCGGCGCCTTCCTGAGTTTAAGTTCTGGTAACCAAGAATTTCTTTTGTAACTTGGTAGATGATTTTGCCTGTTTTGGTATGTTAGCTTTTGCTTAGGTGTAATGCTTGAGTAGGTTATGCAATTGATTTTCCATGTTCTTTGTACTCCAGCCTGTTTTTGGTGTTTTTGCTTTTATTACTTGTCACTAAATTTTCTATTTGTCCATGGACTTTAGTTATCCTATTAAGCAGGTGTCGATTTTTTGCCCCGCATGGGTTTTGGTTATGAGGATTGCTATTGTCAATTTTAATTATTGAAGCATAAGTTATCAGAAATACTGTTTAGACTAAAAAGAGCAAATCTAAAAGTTAAACCTGAGGTGTTGTTTTCATCTGTCGGTGTGGTAGGAAATTTGATAGAAGAATACCGCGTTTTCCATAGAGATTTAGCGCATTTCATTTTGCTGGCCTTGTACATGTCAGCTATAATTTCAGAGGCATGCATTCATGTTTCATGGCGTTGGTTTCCTTAATGCCTCATGATTTCTACACTTGTAATATGCATGCTGTATAAGATAAGAACTTCAAAAGGGTATTAACACATGGTGTGGATGTGGACAATCCGTTTTGCATTTAGTGGATTGAAACCAGTTTGTTAACAGCAAAAACAAGGACTGAGCCAACTTTCAAGCTTGCCATTTCACACATTGCCAAAATATGTTTGAGGCTATGGATCTGTAGTAACATCTTTGTTTGCCAGCCGTTGGCTTAAATTATACTTTGGATCAGTTTATTTTCAGTCAGTATTTATACTGTTAAGATCTGGCATTAGAAGGGAACTTTATAGGAAAAAAAGGTTCTTTTAACAAGTTAAGCTCTTAGGTTTTCAAAATCACACCGCCTGTGGAACTAGAAACTATTGCTAAGAGGCTTTAAAATAGTTTTTTTTAGAATCCCATTGGCATGGGACAAGCTAAGTGTGCAAGTTGACGAAGAAAGATGACAAAGAGCTTTAACAACATACATCATAGGTTACTTAACAACAAAAGGATAATGTTGTTCGTAAGCTTTAGTGGCTTGTGGGCCTAAATCTTGCAAGTCACGAAGAAGATTCATTTGTCTGCCTAACATCATTACCTCTGACAATGCCCCATTGTAAGGTGTTACTGAATGAACAGAATCCACTTCACAACGTGTACTCTGATCATATATTTATTTTCTAAGAATTCTAGAGCCCAAAAATGAGTTGTTATTTTGGTTCTGGTTTCAGGTACGCCATCACCAAGGCTTTTTGTGTGGCCTTCCTTATGACCTTCTTCTCTGTATTTGATGTCCCTGTTTTCTGGCCCATATTACTCTGCTATTGGATTGTTCTGTTTGTCCTCACAATGAAGCGCCAAATCATGCACATGATCAAGTACAAATATGTTCCATTCAGCAGAGGAAAGCAGGTATGAGCTTTGGAGAGTTTTCTAGTAACCATCCTGCCCCCACCCTCTCTTATTTCACTCTCTTTTATGTTCTCTTTCTGTGATGGTAATTCTATTGGTGGTTTGAAATTCTGGGTGTTTCCTTTTCTTTTCTAGTTAAAATGCAGCAACTCCTTTCCCTGTCTTTTTGCAGAGGTATGGCAGGAAGAAGTCTGGTGCAAGCAGCAGTGGCTTGATGAGGGACTAAGCTATGACATGTCCTGCAGCCTTCCAAATTTCGTGCCTTTTTAGTTTTAAGAAGGTTTGCCTGTCAATTTCAAATACATAAGCCAAACTAAAACATAGGTGTTGAAAATTTCATTTTGTCTTATATTTTAGTTGTAGCAGCCAGTAGCATGCATTGGATTCACACGTTTTCTACGTTTACTGGAGATGTACTTTCATACTTCAGAATCCTTCTACTGGTATTCTATTTTTGTAATGAATAAAATTGAGCAGATTATGAGCCACACCACCCTAATTTGTTTACTATTTGAAGGAGTCTAAACTGTCAGTTTGTGTAAATTGATGTTTGAGCTGTACATTGATAGAGCAATCCCACTTGTATGATTTTAGACCAGTTTAGTATTTGAAGAAGTCTATACTGTCAGTTTGAGTAAATTGATGTTTGAGATGTACATTGATAGAGCAATCCCACTTGTATGATTCTAGACCAATAGCGAGGCCTGGTTGGAGTTCAAGTACATACTTCGGATACATTTTTTTTTTCTTCGTGACTACAGTTTATATCTATGAGTCCAAAATTGTAAATTTTTCAAATTACAACTTCGCACCTCCTTCCCCGCCCGTTCCTTTCACCTCTGCTGTCCATCTCTTTTGATACCGTGTTTTTTAAATTTTCATAATTATTTTTATAAGTTTGCAGGAATATCATTTAAAAGTCTACTGTTTGTGATCGTTGATGTTTGGTGAGGTGACTTTTGTGAATGAATTGTATTTGGATTTAGTGTTTATTTATTTCTGTTGCACAGGATGATTTTTAAATTTTCTTTTTAATTTAGAAATGTTTAAAAATAATTTAATTTTATTTATATTAGCATATTAAAATCATATTAATTCGATATTTTTTTAAGATAAGTACTAAACAACTCTTAGTGTTTCAGGATCAGCTTCAATTAATTTAAGATTTATAAAAGAGCAGTGGAGTAATGTAATTAGAACTTGTTTGGAATAATTTAAAATGGTTTCAAATTAACATTTTATCAATCCAATAAAAAGCTAGACACGAACCTAACCCAAAGCATAAACAGGGATCGAACCAGGTTAAGGCGTTTGTGGACTCGGATGCATGTCAGCCGAAGGCGAAACCAAGATGGTCCACCAATTTGTCTCTTGTAGCTCATCTTGATTCACGGATCCATCATGTCCTGGTGTTGCTAGGGAAAATCTTATGATTTCCCAAATTAATCAGTTTAATTAAATGCGGACAGATTGGAGGTCACATTCGGGGTAAATTGTATGGTACTTGGCGCAATTATTGACATATTATTAATAACCTTTTGTATTTATTTATAAAAAAACAGACAGATAAAAAAATAATAAACAAAACCCATGACAATAAAAAATAACAAGAATATTCTTACCTCGCCTACTTCTCTTTATTTTTTTTACACTTACTAGCTATTCCTAGCTTTCTCCTTGCTGTTTGGAATTAAATGAACATCTATGGATTAAAGTTTCCTCAGCGGATCACCCATGAAGCAGCGAAGAGCCACAGCCAACACGAAGGAAAGAGGTTGCTCGTGATTTTTGATAATAGAATATTTCAAGCAATAACCATTCTCAAATATCACCTGGCTGCTCCATGGCTACACGGCTAGAATGAATGAGTGGGGGTGAGGAACAGAAGCAGGCCTGAGCACGTATTGTATTGACCAGGGCCATGCCAATGATGCCAGGTGGATACGTCTAATCATGTACCAACTAGTATAACAACTCTCCAACAACTGAATAATAACAATCGTCTCAAATATGTTTTTTGATGCTACTTGACTTCAACATTTAAAGACAAAAACATATAAAAAATTGTACTACTGCTTCGATTAATTTTATAATGACAACGTTTCTCAAACATGGCCAGCTAATTGAAGGCACGAAAACTCTCCCTCTGTGTTTAGAATAAAACTCTCAGATAGAATTCAACTGTGCCACTTTTCATTCCCTACAAATGAGCGGGAGGATTTTTCTAGTGATTTTCTTCTTCTGGGCTCTCCTCGCAATTGTCACCCCCACACTTGTTCTCTTGTCAGAATCTTCAAAGCCATACTTGGATGATGGTAAGAGTTGTTTGACATGTACATGTTAGGTGAGTTGTTGAGCTTCATTTCTTTAATTGTAGGACTCATAGTAGTTTGCGTGCTTCTGCTTGAAATGTTGCAGTTGAGAAGAGTGAAGGATTACTGAAGCTTAGGAGAATGATGGGAAGCTTGGAGAAACAACCAAGAGTACAAGAAATAGCCCTGGCACCAATTTTGCAGGCGCCGACACCAGCTCCAGACCCGGAGCCAGATTCTGGAATCCGAGAGGCTATTTTGACAAGGGTTCTTAAGAATGGATGAGGCCGGTGACCAGACTTGTTCTCATGGCTATGTAGGTTTGATTTCAGATTCTTTGGTTATTTAAACAAACTCCTTTGAGGCTCTAATCTTATTCGATTGTCATCGAAAGAATCGAGTGTAAAAGTTGAAGGCGGAACTTGTAGATATAGATATATACATACCTGTGCCATAGAAGCAATTGCATCAGAAATTTTCCATGTGCTGTAAATCAAGTTTTATAAAAGAATAAAAAGAGTGGCAGAATTATTCCCATCGTAGACAAATTTTCATTTGGTAATCCAGAGGCGACAGCTTTCTTAGAGAGCAGAAGAAAAGGCAGTCTCTTCAAAATTTGGTAATAATGTAGAACAATAGAATTTCTATTGATGATTCATAGTTTCTTGTATGGAAGCTGTCTGAATAGGTAGAGGAACTGGATGCGGCAATGTCTGACGGTCTAACCTTTCTTTTTCTCCCCCACTTCTTTTAACTCAATTGACACTATAACTACCTCTAGAGGCAGGAACTTGTCCAAAATTTCAAGAAATTGTCAATGCCAGGTGCTAGAAAGCGTTTTGGGTGATCAGTAGAGCGATATGATGTCTGAGGATGAAGATATTTCCTTTGATGTTATTTTTTTCACAAGCAACCTAGCAAATTATGCCCATCCAACAGCACATGACAAATCAATCCCACAATGTTGTGAATCCTTCCTTTGTTATAGATAGGTAGATATCAGAATTGCTTTAAATTTTGGCTGGATGGTGATTATAGAATAGAAGAAGAAACTAAGGCACATTAATTATTCAAGCGATTAGAAATAACTAGCCTGGAGCCTTATCAATCGGTGCCTGTGCTGATTATGGCCTTCATTTTGCTCATCCTGTCAGCTCTTAGGAAAAATTGCAATGGAGATTATCATTTTTCTATTGGAATGATAGCAATGGAGTAAAGTCTCTCATGAATATCATAGAAAGCAAACCCATTTGGGATGTCATGGGGACCAGCCCTTCTTCTTCCATCCATTGACAACTTTTCTCAGTACCTATCTAGCGTATTGCTGGTTTAAGCTAGAGAAAGAAGTGGAGAAGATTTTTGTTTATATTAATCATATATCTTTTACATCAATAGATACAAACCATGGCATTTAACCAGAGCAGAGCGACATTTTACAAGGTTACACTGAAAGATAACTCATTGACTACGACAAACACTCATCTGCAAGATACATCCAGATTTCTAACTATTCGACTGTTTATTTCATTGATAACTGGAGAGCAGGAGATGTCAATGCCTCAGACAAACTGATCGAGGTACTCTTCCACGGTGGTATATTTGACATCTGGATACAACTCAGAGGCCTCAGCCCCCCATGATGGATCAATGTCAAAGTTGGTCATGTCACCGTTGAAGAAGGCTGAGTGGTTGATTGACAGAAGAATATTAATCGGAATCGGAGACTCTGCAAAAATCAAGAAATGGATTAAAAATCAGATAAAAATCACCACCAACATGGTTTCTTCGTTGGCATCCTGATTTATAGAGGAGAATTTCAATGACCTTGGATGTCCTTCAGAAGTTTCTCTTCAGGAACATAGGTTTTTTCGAGGGTTTTGCCAATCTTTTTCTCCCACAGGGCAACAAGCTCATTGAAAGAGTAAATGTTCTTAGGAGGCTTGATTAGGACAGTCTTGTTCAATGTTCTAGAATCATCCACTGCTTTGATGGTGTAGGTTCCAATATCATCTTCCTTATTGAAAACAGCTGTTGGAGCAAAACAAATGTCAGAACCATGAGGCTAATTCGTTTCCCACCTCATATTTCACAGAGAGAGTTAACAACAGCATATTGTTTATTACCCTTGGCATTGCCATCTCCTAAGATAGTGATTTTGTCTCTAGGAGGAGCAGTAAGTCCAAGCTGTGCCATCGTAGCGAGATGATATGCAGCAAAGCCGTTGGAAGACACATAAGTGTAGGGGATCCCCGCAGCCTCAATGGCACGCCGAATCTGAGCCTTCATTGCGAATGCAGTTTTTGCAGGCTCTACAGCATTGACATGATCCACATCCATTGTAAATTCTGAAGGGAAAAATCTCTGAACACAATACACACGAGGATTTCACTGTTATTGTTATTAAAAATAAAAATCCCATGTCCCATGGATGATCTTCCAGACAAATTGATAAAAACAACAAGAGAAATAAAATAGTCTCCATGATTATAGTATTCAGTGATTTAAGTTTTATCTTTGCCAAAATGGCCCCCAAACTGTATGGTAGTCTCCATTTTGCCCACATACAAATTTTTATATCAATTTTACCCCCATTTAGAAATTCTCAATTAAATCTTTTCATCGATATTTGATTTTTAATTTGTAATAAATGACCTTTTTTTGTATTAAGATTAACTTTTTATTTTGATAAATTCTAATAGAAGGCCCCGATTGTAAAATTAAAGTTTTTTGGGCCTTTACAATGATTTGTCGGGGGCAAAATTGACAGCGACACAATAATTAAGGATCTTTTTGAGGCTTGCTCTTTCATCTGTAGAAGTAGCTACTGAAGAACAGAGTTAAGCTCACTTGATTTACCCTTCACGCAAATATTTCAATGTCACGGTTCTAAGGTTAAATATAATGGGATAACTTGATCAGAAACAGAAAGTAAAATATGATCATGGACCAACCTTAACATTGCCAGCTTCTTTAATGGCAGCAATGATCTTGGTTTGATCTGCTATTTGCATGTTCCCCATTGCTGATATCACCACATCCACCTGCTTAATTGACTTGACCAAATTGTCATGGCCGTCGATATCTCCCTGCAAATGCCCCACAGAGTATAACACAGTCAATACATTTCCTTTTCTGCAAAGAACCAAGAAAACAACAGCAGAAAAAACATGGCAGAAGAAGTTTATATGTGCAGTTACGTACATCTATCAAAGTGACGCCTAAGTTCTTGAAATTCTCGACAAGTTTTCTTTTGACAGGATCAGAGACTGTGCTCTCTCTAACCAAAGCGAAAGTGGGGTGACCGGCCTTGGCGCTTGCCTCCACGATGAATTTTCCTATGTAACCAGTGCCTCCAATGATCAAGATCTTGCTTTTGTCAGCCATTGTTGTGAAATTGTTTCGGAAAGAAACCAAGAAAGTTTTAACAAGGAGAAGAGAGCAACGTTGTTTTGGAGATGTGAACCAGTGCGAGCACAATTTATGGACAAAACTGAAGGATAGTTGTCAGTAACAGGGGTAAAAACCGGTGGCCATATTATGGGTTAATGGTCATTTCAAGTTACCTAACTATTTTTAAATCTAATTAATTTAATTATTTATCAAATCAATTCGAATCAACTTATTAACTCGAGTTAATCTACTCAACATCGATAATTTAATAATTTTTATTAAAAATAAAATTATTCTTTTGATGCTCAATTATTCTTTTGGGTTTAATTTGTTATTTTCAATCTAACTTTGAATGCATCAAAATTAAATCCTTCTCTGGTTGGTATTCAAAAAGAGAATCCATTATCATACTAGTAAATCCTTTTCTGGTTGGTTGATTGATTCACCTGTATTGTCCGAAAAAAACACAAGCCATTAATTCTGTTAAAAAAAACAGAGGAAAACATCGTCGCTTGATGTTGAGATAGTGAAGGTCGATGGTTCCCTTTCTTCACTGGATTTTGGCTTATCTACACTCCGTTTACTTCGAAGTTTAACATGGGATTGAAACAAATGGTCGAGATTTTTAGAGATAATTTCGAAATTGAGGATTTAGAGAGAGAGAGAGATCACCGTGCTAGAATTTGGAGGCATAACTCGGAGGAACGTTCAGGGCAAAGCAGGATAAGCAAAGGTTCAATCAACTTGTACTGAATCTTTTCATAGATTTTTTTTTAAAGAAAAATGTAGGGATAAATTTGTGTTCGTTACAGATGAGTATCCGTTTGGATTTTTTAGCTCAGGTGATCTTATCTTGTTCCGACAGGAGGACTTGAGGTTTGATATAGATCTTTGGATTTGTGGGTGTAATAAATGGATGGTCCAGATTTATTGGGATTGTGTGATTGATTTTATCATGTTCTTCCAGCTCAGCCGATGGAGGAGGAGGAGGAGGAGGAGGAAAATAAAGGCGGCATTTTTAGGATAAAAAGTTGCTGTGCAACTTGTGTGATATAATAATTTTTTTAGGATTAAAAAATAAATGAAAAGACAAATTAGATATAGTTTACATAAACTCAAGGACAACATTAGCTAATTTTATGATATAACGACAGCTTGGTTGAAAATTGAAATATTTTGGATTATTAATTTTGAGAACATCAAGAAGATTGTTATCTGTTAGAAAATAATATAAATTATATTTTAAAACTTCATATAAAAATTTAAGTTATTGAATTAAGATGGTTCTTTGACATGGTATCAGAGTTTTAATAACCAAGCGGTCACGAGTTCGAATCTCACCATCCCCATTTATTTAATAAAAATTAAGCACAAGGTAATATCGGTATGTGCAAGTTTCAAGCCCAGAAGACTTTTCACTTGAGGGAGTGTGTTAAAGAATAATATAAATCATATCCTATAACTTCACCTGGAAATTTAAATTATTGAGTTGAGATGATTTTTTAACATTATCATAATTGTTGTGCAAAGAAAATTACGCATAATTACATGCTTGAAACTTCAAAGAACATTATAAAGAAAAGGGCTTGCCGTGTTCGTCCGCGGCTATAAATTATTGTTTGTTATAGTGTTACCAAAAAAATTTAAGTTTTTTATTTTAAAATATATTAAAATAATTTTTTATTTTTAAAATTTATTTGTAATATAAGTATATTAAAATAATTCAAAGATATAAAAAAAATATATATTTTTTTTTAAAAAAAAA
>Ga0307515_10020992_pt1 | contig 11606 bp, 11 predicted proteins | sample 17_EM_MG_FD_194513 | JGI IMG/M metagenome (GOLD analysis project Ga0307515, IMG submission 194513) | Populus trichocarpa ectomycorrhiza microbial communities from riparian zone in the Pacific Northwest, United States - 17_EM | ecosystem: Host-associated > Plants > Roots > Unclassified | place... | reverse complement strand
CGTCGGCCGGCTCACGAGCTGCCTGCGGCGCATGGAGCAGGCGCTGGCGCGCCACGAGCTCGAGGCAGGCTTCCAGGCCAACGTCGAGCTGACCGGCGTGCTGCATCGAGACAGCGGCAACCCGGTCCTGGCGAACCTGCTCGCGCAGCTCGACAAGCCGGCCCTGCGCTACCGCCACTGGGCCTACCTCGAGCGGGCGCAGATGCTGCCGCTGGCCATACGCGCCAACCGCAAGATGATCGCCGCGATCCGCGCCGGCGACCCGGCGCGCGCCGAGGCCGTGGTGCGCGACCTGGTGGCCCGCGCCTGGGCCATGACGCGCGAGGCCTTCCTCGCACATCCGACGAGCGTCGACCAACCGACCCGGCTGAGGCTGCACGACGGCGCCCCGAAGCGCGGCCCGGGCCGGCCGCGCACCGCAACAACACCTTGAAAGAAAGGAAGACTCCGGTGTCCATTCCCGTGATCGATCTCGAAGGCAATCTCGACATCGGCATCGCCACCGCCGGGCGCGCCGCGGCGGCCCTGTACCAGGCCTTGAGCACGATCGGCTTTGCCTACATCCGCGGCCACAGCGTCGCACCCGCGACGACGGCCGCCGCCTTCGCGGCGTCGCGCGAGTTCCACGCTTCGACGCCGGCGCAGAAGCAGTCGATCGCGATCAATGCGTTCCACCGCGGCTACATGCGCATGGCGAGCTCGACCATCGTGACCTCGTCGGTCGCGCGCGTGACGCAGCCCAACATGAGCGAGTCGCTGATGCTGATGCACGAGCTGCCGCCGGACGACCCGGCGCTGCTGGCCGGCGAGCCTCTGCAAGGCCCCAATCAATGGCCCGATTGGTTACCCGACTTCAGGCCGCGCATGGCCCAGTACCAGCGAGAGGTGGACGCGGTGGCGCGCTACCTCGTGCGCCTGATCACCATCAGTCTGGGGTTACCGGCACATGCGCTCGATCACCACTTCGAACGGCCCACGACGTTTCTGCGGGCGCTCCACTATCCTCCGCAGCGACGCAGTACCGATGACCAATTCGGCTCGGCCCCGCACACCGACTACGGCATCATCACCGTGCTCGCGCAGGACCACTCCGGCGGCCTGCAGGTGCGTCCGCGCGGCGGCGATTGGATCGACGCGCCGCCGATGGACAACACCTTCGTGCTCAACGTGGGCGACATGCTGGCGCGCTGGACCAACAACCGCTTCGTCTCGACACCGCACCGCGTGATCAACCGCTCCGGTGGCGACCGCTACTCGCTGCCGTACTTTCTTGACCCTGGCATGGACACGGTCATCGAGTGCCTGCCCACCTGCACCGATGCCGCAAACCCGCCCCACTACCCGCCAGTCCGGTACGGGGACTACCTGCTCGAACGCCTGAACAAGAACTACAACTACCGCCGACCGGTCGACGGCGGAGGTACGCCGGAGAGCTCCACGTAGCTCGCCCACGCCGGCACGCCCTTGCACCTGGGCGCTTCGCCGACCGGCCGTTCAACCATGAGCACTCCCGCGAAGCAACAGGCATCAGTTCCGAGCCTTCTGGCGTTCTTGGACTCTTCGCCCTGGTATCTCCCATTGCAGTGAGCCTCGAGCCACGAATTGATGGCATTACAGCGCGTCTGGCCGAAGTTCGGCCTTGCGAGTGAGTTCAGTCGTTCAATCGATACACGAGGCGAGCGTTGCCGCCGAAGACTGCTTCGCGCTCGCTGGCGGTGAACCGAGCGCAGACCCCGTTCGATAGATTCCACCAGGACTTGTAGCAACCGGCCAGTTCCAGCACCGGCCAGTCACTGCCCCAGCGCACGCGAGCCGGACCGAAGGGACTCGAGCACGGCCTCGATGGCGAGGCTGTCCTCGATGCTGCGGCGCGTGCCGTCGCCGCCGTAATCCCAGCGCTGCGCGAAAGGCAGCACGTCGACATAGCTGAACTGCTCGTGCGGGGCGTTCGCCGCCGGCGTCAACACACGCCCGACCTTGCTCGACCAGCACGAAGCCGTCTCTCACGCGCGTGCGCAAGGACTGCCCGAGGCGGTGTTCCGACAAGCGGTTGCCGTGGTGCGGCGCGGTGTCGAAGCAGCGGCAGCCGTCCGTCCACGCCGTTTCGACGAGGGCCGATGCCTGTGCGTCATCGAGCGCCGCGAAGAGATTGCCGAGCGGCGCGCCGCCGAGCCCGAGCCGCAGGTCACTCCCTCGCATCGCCGGGAACAGGGGGTGCGCCACGGTGTCAAGAAATCGTCAGTCGTGCGCCAACAGCGAGTCCACCTGCGCCGCGGACGGCATGCCGCCGATCGCGCCGCGGCCGGTGACCGACAGCGCGGCCGCGGCATTCGCGCGGCGTACCGCGAGCTCGATCTCCACGCCCCTCGCGATCGCCGCGGCAAGAACTCCGGTGAACGTGTCGCCAGCACCGACGGTGTCGACGACGCCGTCGACGCGCCGGCCGGCGATGTCCAATGCCGGCAGATCGCGGCGCATCAGCCGACAGCCGGCTGCGCCCAGCGTCACGACGACAGCCCGCACCCCGCACTCGAGCAGCGCGCGCGCCGCGTCGTCGAGCGAGGCTCCCGCGGGTGCGCCAGCCACCGTCCGCAGCTCGCTCTCGTTGGGCGTCAGGACATCCGTCAGCGCGAGCAATTCGTCCGCGAGCCGTTGCGCCGGTGCGGGATTGAGCAAGGTGGTCACACCGGCAGCGCGAGCGATTCGAAACGCCGCCAAGGTCGCATCGAGAGGAACCTCGCACGAGGCGATCACGACCCGACAGGCCGCGATGGTCTGGCGAGCCGCGGCGACGTGGTGCGCGGCGAGCCCGGCGCCGGCGCCCGGCGCGACGGCGATGCTGTTGTCGCCGTCGTCGTAGACGAGGATCTGCGCGACGCCGCTGCGCTCTCCTTCGGCCTGCTCGACATGCTGCGTCGCGATGCCTTCGCGCTGCCACAGTGCGAGCCCCATGCGGCCGAAGTCATCCCGCCCGATGCGTGCGATCAATGCCGTTGCCGCACCCTGCCGAGCGCAAGCCACCGCGGCGTTCGAGCCCTTGCCGCCCGGGCTGATCTCGAACGAGAGGGCCAGCAGCGTCTCGCCGCGCGCGATCGGACGCGGCACCCGCGACACGAGATCGGCGTTCCAGCTCGCGACGCAGACGACGTCAGGCACGGGGTTCTCGAACCGATCAGTCGGTTGTCGGGTCAATGCCATAGGTGCGGATCTGCACGGCCAGGCGCTCGTACTCCGCATCGCTCAGAGCCACCAGCGGCGGCCGCACGCGAAGCCAGGCGCGATCGTTCTGCAAGGTCGCCATGATGCCCTTCAACGCGGGGATCAGGCCATAGCCGCCGAGGATGTCGAGCAGCGCAAGCACGCGTTGCTGGTCGCGCGGCGCGCCAGGAGCATCGAACTGCGAGACCAGGCGCTGCACGAGCCGCGGCATCATGTTGGCGATGCCGCTGACGGCCCCGCTGCTGCCGCGCGCGCCCAGCGTCTGCAAGTCCGGCTCGTTGCCGACGTAGACCATCACGCGATCGATGAACGCATCGGCCAGCGCCAGCGAATGGCCGCGCTGGCAGCCGCTGTCCTTGATGCCGACGATGGTCTGCGGGTAAAGCTCCTTCAGCGCGCCGATCACCACGTGGCTCAGGCCCACGCCCGAGACCTGCGGGATGTGATACAGGTACAGGCGCAGCCGCGCGTCGGCCACGGCGTCGATGACCCAGCGGTAGGCGTCGATCACGCCACGATCCGACACGCCCTTCAGGAAGAACGGCGGCAGCATCAGGCAGCCATGAGCGCCGATCTCCAGCGCATGGCGCGTGAGTGCCACGATCTCGGGCAAGGCGGCGCAACTGGTCGAGACGAGGATGCGCTCGACCGCGACACCGCCGGCGACCAGCGCATCGACCGCCTCGCGGCGCTCGTCGAGCGAGAACGACGGGCCTTCGCCGGTGGTGCCGAAGGGCGTGACGCCTTCGCAGCCGGCTGCCAGCAGCGCGCGCGCATGCGAGGCGAACTTCGGCTTGTCGATGTCCAGCGACTCGGTCAGAGGCGTCAGCATGGCCGGCCAGATGCCGGAGAACGGGATGTGCGCAGAGGTCATGTGAGGTCTTTCGTCAGGGGTGTCAGAGACGTGGGCCTTCGGGCCGGAACAGCGCGGCCTTGGCAGGGTTGAAGGCCAGGCGGATCGGTGCGCCGAGTTCGGGGCAGGCATCGCCGGGCAGGCGCGCCACGAGCTGGTGGTCGCCTACGCTGACGTTGATCAGCGTGTCGGCCCCCAGCGGTTCGATCAGCGTGACGCGCCCGTTGATGGCCGGGCCGTCGGAGCCGACCGACAGGTGCTCGGGGCGAATGCCGAAGTCGGCCTTGCCGGTGTAGTGCCGGTCGGCGCTGGCGCCGGCGAGGTGCCCGCCGCCGGGCAGGTCGAACGAGCCAGCGGCCACCTGCACCGGCAGGAAGTTCATCGCTGGGGAGCCGATGAAGCTGGCGACGAAGCGCGACTGAGGCGCGGCGTACAGCTCGGCGGGCGTGCCGACCTGCTCGATGTGGCCGTCCTTCAGCACGACGATGCGGTCCGCGAGCGTCATCGCCTCGACCTGGTCGTGGGTCACGTAGACCATCGTGGCGCGCAGCCGCTGGTGAAGCTGCTTGATCTCGGCACGCATGTCCACGCGCAGCTTGGCATCGAGGTTGGACAGCGGCTCGTCGAACAGGAATATCTTCGGATCGCGCACCATCGCGCGGCCCATCGCGACCCGCTGCCGCTGCCCGCCGGACAACTCGCGTGGCTTGCGGTCCAGCAGATGGCCGATCTGCAGCACGCCGGCAACATAGTCGAGCTTCTTCTGCACCTGCGCTGCGTCGACGCGCGCCATCCGCAGGCTGAACGTGATGTTGGACCGCACCGACATGTGCGGGTACAGCGCGTAGTCCTGGAACACCATCGCGATGTCGCGCTGCCAGGGCCGCAGGCCATTGACGACGCGCTCGCCGATCGCGATCTCGCCTTCCTGGAATTCCTCGAGGCCGGCGATCATGCGCAGCAGCGTCGACTTGCCGCATCCCGAGGGCCCGACGAAGACGACGAATTCTCCGGCGTTGATGTCGAAGCTCAGGCGGTGGATGACTTCGACGGCGCCGTAGCGCTTGACGACCTTGCGGATCGAAAGTACGGACATGGTCTTTATCCCTTCACGGCACCGACCGCGAGGCCGGACACCAGACGCCGCTGCACCAGCAGCGCGAGCACGAGAGGCGGCATCGCGATCATCGAAGCCGCGGCCATCAGCGCGCCCCAGTTGGTCACGCCCTCGCCGACGAAGTTGAACGACGCGACGATCGCGGTCTTGGTGTCGAACCCGGAGAGCGCGAGTGCGAACAGGAAGTAGTTCCAGGTGAACACGAAGCACAGGATCGCCGCCACCACCACGCCCGGCACGACCAGCGGCAGGACGATGCGCAGCAGGATGCTGTGCGGCCGGCAGCCGTCGATCTGGCCCGATTCGATCAACGCGCGCGGCACCCCGTCGAAGTACGGCAGCAACGTCCACAGCGCTACCGGCACGGTGATCGCGCTATGCGTGAGGATCAGCACCGTGTAGCTGCCCACGAGGTGCAACTGCGAAAAGAGCACGAACCAAGGCAGCAGGAACAGCGTGCCGGGCGCCATGCGCGCGAACAGCGTCAGCGTCGCCGGCCAGGTCATGCGATGCCAGGAGATCGCGAACGCCGCCGGAATAGCCAGCACCAGGCCCAGGACCGTAGCGCCGGCGGCCACGACCAGGCTGTTCCAGGTGTTGTGCAGGAAATCGGTTCGGACGAAGAGCTCGCGGTAGTTGTCCAGCGTGGGCGCATTGAACAGCCTGGGCGGCAAGCTCATCACGTCGACGCTGTGCTTGAACGAGGCCAGCAGCATCCAGGCGATCGGCAGCAGCACCACCATCAGCATCAGGATGACCTGCAGGCGTCCGGCCAGCAGCGACAGCGCGCTGCGAGGGCGCAGGGGGGACGCGGAGGAATGACTCATCGAAGACCTCACCACGAGACCGCACGCCGCAGACGGGCGAAGACCATGACGGTGCACAGCACGACCAGCGACAAGGTAATCATCGACGCCGAAGCCCAGCCGAAGCGCGAGAACTCGAAGCCCTGCTGGTAGGCGTACATGTTCATCGTCGTCGAGGCATTGCCCGGGCCGCCGCGCGTGGCGATGAAGACCAGGTCGAAGAACCGCAGCAGGTCGACCGAGCGCAATACCGCCGCGGTCAGCAGCGTGGGGCCGAGCAGCGGCAGCGTCACGAAGACAAAGCGGCGCCAGCCGATCACGCCGTCGACTTCGGCGGCTTCGAACACGCTGACCGGCAACGATTGCAAACCACCGAGCACGAGCAACGCGACGAACGGCGCCCACTGCCAGGTGTCGACCAGGGCCACGCTGGCCAGCACCCAGTTCGGATGAGCCAGCCACAGCTGCGGCGGGATGCCGACCAGGCCGATGATCCAGTTGACGATGCCCACCGAGGGATCGAGCAGCACCATCGCCATCATCCCGACCACCACCGGTGGCAGCATGAACGGCGTGATCGCGATCGTGCACACGAGGTTGCGTGCCCACTTCACGCTGTTCAGCACCACGCCGAGCCAGGTACCGAGCACGAGTTGCATGGACAGCGCCGCCGCGTAGAGCAGCCAGGTCACCTTGAAGGCATTGCGGAACTCGGGGTCCTGCATCAGGCCGAGGTAGTTGCCCAGGCCGACGAAGCGCGGCTCGGCGCCGAGCGAGGCGTCGTACAGCGAGATCCACACCGCGTAGACGAGCGGGAAGACGATCATTGCGCCGACGAACAGCACCGCCGGCCACATCATCCAGGCCAGCGACAGGCTTTGCTGTCCGAGCGCGCGGCGCAGCGCGGGGCCGGCTGCACTGCCCGCCGCGACGGGCGTGGTGGCAACGGTGCTCTTCATGGCGCGACGCCTACTGCAGCTGCAGCTTGGCCAGGTCGACGTCGGCAGCGCAGGCCGCATCCTTCGCGGTCTTCTGGCCCAGGACGACCTCCTGCACCGCGCGGCCGATGATCTCGCGCGTCTCGGGGACGCGGTCGGTCGGTGAGGCGTAGTCGCCGGTGCCAGTGCGGCTGATCTCGCGCAGCGCATCGACCCATTGCTGGCGCACCGGTTTCTCGCTCGCCCAGGTCTTCATCGCCGGGCCAGCGAACACCGAGGCGCGCGGCGGCGCCACGCCCTTGGCCACCAGCTTGGCCTCGATCTCGGCCGAGGTCGCCCACTGCACGAAGTACCAGGCCGCGTCCTTCTTCTTCGAGTACTCCGAGATCGACAGACCGAAACCGAAGGCTACCGGCTTGGAGATGCCGGATTCGCGCCCCTTGGGCAGCACCTTGACTTGCAGGTCGCCGTCGCGGCCCGCGTACTTCATGACGTTCGAGAATTCGTTCGAGGACTCGTGCGTCATCGCCACCTTGCCCTGCCCCAGCAGCTCGACGACCTGCGGAAAGCTGTGGTTGGTGGCGCCCACTGGGCCGTAGTTCTTCAGCAGGTCCGCGTACATCGAGATGCCGGCGATCGTCTTGGGCTGGCACAGTCCGGGCTGCTTTTTGTCGGCCGACTTGAAGTCGCCGCCGCTGTTGAAGACAAAGCCGGCCATCGCGTAGGGGATCGCGTTGCGCACGCCGCGCGACGCCCAGACGCCCTGGTTGGCATCACAGGCCTTGAGCTTGGCCGCAGCGACCGGAATGTCCTCGAGGAAGGCCGGCACCTCGACCTTGCACTTCGCGAAGATGTCGCTGCGCCAGTAGAACAGGGGGCCTTCGACGTTGATCGGCAGCGCCACCAGCTTGCCGCCGAATGTCGCGGTCTTGCGCAGGCCTTCGCCGAAGTCCTCGAGATTGAAGTCGGGCGCGGTCAAGGCGTGGTTGCTCACGTACGGGGTGAGATCGGCGTACCAGCCGGCCTTGGAGTAGACCGCGCCTTCGCGGATCTGCAGCGAGTTGAAGACGTCGATGTCGGCCGACTTGGCCTGCAGCAACGTACCCAGGCGCGCGCGCTGCGGGTCCTCGTTGAGCAGTTCGATGCGCAGCTTGATGCCGGTCTTGGCGGTGAACTCCGGCGCGAGGTCGCGGACGGCGTTCGACCAGGGGTGGTTGTTCAGCAGGACGTTAAGCGTCTCGCCGTCGAAGCGCTTCCATTCGAAGGTCTGCGCGCCTGCAGAAGTTGCCACCAGCAGGGCGCCGGCGGTGGAGCCCGCGAGCGCGAGCATTCGAATCACAGATTTCATCTCAGTCTCCTTCGTGACGGCGCGGCCTAGACGACCTTGCCCGGGTTGAGCACGCCCTTCGGATCGAGGGCGTTCTTCAGCGTGCGCATCAGTGCGATTTCTTCCGGCGAGCGCGCATGGCCCAGCCAGGGCTTCTTCAGCGTGCCGATGCCGTGCTCGGCCGACACGCTGCCGCGGAACTCGCGCACCAGCCCGTAGACCACTTCTTCGATCTCCTGCTTGGGCTGTTCGGCAGCGCCCGGCAGGTAGACGATCAGGTGCAGATTGCCGTCGCCGATGTGGCCGTAGTACATGCTGCAGCAACCGGGAACACGGGCTGTCAGCTGCTCGCGGCAGCGCCGTGCGTACTCGTCCATGCTGGCGGTGGGCAGCCCGATGTCGAAGGGTAGATGCGGCCCGATCGCCTGGATGAATTCGGAGCACGCATCGCGCACGCCCCACAAGGCAGCCGCGTCAGACAGCGACTGAGCGATCACGGCATTCGGCACATGACCGGCGTCGAGCTGGCCCTCGAGCCAGGCTTCGAAGCGGGGCACGTCGATGGCCGGATCGGTGCCGAGCGCCTCGATCAGCACATACGCGCCGTAGACGGCGACGTCGCCGTCGAACGGATTGCGAACGCCCGAGACCTGCTGCGTTGCCACGTCCCAGTAGTCCGGCCACATGACCTCGAAGGCCGACAGGAGCGGGCCGAGGTCGCGCCGTGCCGCGGCCAGCAGCGCAAGCACGCCGGCGTAGTCGTGCAGCGCGCACATCGCGACCATCGTGCACGCCGGCTTCGCCTGCATGCGCAGCACGGCCCGGGTGATGATCCCCAGCGTGCCTTCGCTGCCGATGAACAGATGCTTGAGGTCGTAGCCTGCGTTGTTCTTCAGCATCTTGTTCAGGCTGGTCACGACGGTGCCGTCGGGCAGCACGACCTCGAGCCCGAGCGTCATGTCGCGCGCCATGCCGTAGCGAATGACGCGGTTGCCTCCGGCGTTGGTCGACAGGTTGCCGCCGATCGCACAGGAGCCGCGCGCACCGAGATCCAGCGGAAAGAAGAAGCCCGCCTCGTCGGCGGCGCGCTGCACGACTTCGAGCGGCGTGCCGGCCAGGACCGTCATCGTGCCGGCCGCAGGGTCGATCTCTTCGACGCCGACCAGGCGCTCGAGCGACAGTGCAATCGACTGCGGCATCGGTCGCCCCCCGCCGCACAGGCCGGTCAGCCCGCCCTGCGGCACGACCGGCACGCCGAACTCGTGGCAGATCTGCATCGTTGCGGCCACCCCCGCGACATCGGCCGGCCGGACGACGGCCAACGGGCGCACCGGCGGTTGCGGGCTCCAGTCGTTGGTGTTGCGCTCCGGTACGTCGTCACCGATCAAGACGGCCGCCGGGCCAAGACGCGCCTGCAGGGCTGCAATGGCGGAGGGGCTGTTCGATTGCATTTGGAGGGACACCTTTGCCGATTGCTAGTATTCTTATATGTAAGGTACTAGTACGCATCAGTACAATCCCTGAGTCTCACAACAAGGGCGTCACCACTGCCGGAGCCGCCCAAGCCCCACAATGAACACGGTGACAAGCTCGAACAAACCACTCCCGCCCGAGAAGCGCATGCAGTCGTTCCAGTTGCAGCCCGCCAAGTCGCTTGCAACGCAGATCGCCTCGCGCTTGCGCCAGGCCATCATCGACGGCGAACTGGCGCTGGGGTCGCAGATCCCCGAAGAGTCGCTCGCACAGTCATTCGGGGTCAGCCGCACGCCGGTGCGTGAAGCGCTGAACCAGCTGCAACTGCAAGGCCTCGTGAATGTGAAACCGCAGGTCGGCAGCTTTGTTTTCTACCCGAGCGTCGAAGACGTGACCGGGCTGTGCCAGTTCCGCTGCGTGATCGAGCCCAAGGCCGCGGAGCTGGCCTATCACCACGACAAGATTGCGACCGTGGGCGCCATCGAGACGGCGATTGCCGGGATGGAGTCAGCGCTGAAACTGCGCGACACCGTGGCCTACGGCCGTGCCGACACGTCGCTGCACGAGGCCATGTTCGCGCACTGCGGCAACGTGTACCTTCAGGAGTCGTATCGGCTCGCGGCCGGCAAGATTGCGGCGCTGAGAACCAACCTCAGCTCCCCGATCGACGTGCGCAACCCGGACTCTTTTGCCGAGCATCGCAAATTCCTGAAGCTCTTCCTGAAGGGCGATTTCGAGGCCTTCGAGGCGCTGACGGTCGTGCACGTCAAGGGATCGGGGGACGCCTACGTTCGGGCGCTCCAGGCAAGGGCCCCGCGCTCCCGTCAATCCGATCAGAATGAGTGACCGCCGTGTGGTCGAGCCCTCGATCAGATCGACTTCGATCGAGCCCAGCACAGGCGATCCCTTGGGAACGGCGTGATCACGGTAAACACTGTCTCGGTGCACTCCACCTCGCGATCTGGCTGGTTGACCTTCGCTTCCGCAGAGCCGATGTTCGCAAGCGACTGCTTCTGGCCGACCGCTGGCGGCACTTGCGGCCATACCATCGGCCAGAAAATTCGCCATGCCAACGCCCGGTTTTAGAGTACAGCCGCCATAGGCGGACGACCGCTCGTTCTGGACGGGCCTGCGACCGATGACGCCTGACGGCACGCCCGTGGTCGGCGCGACACCAGTGCACCAGCTCTTCACTAACACGGGTCATGGCACGCTGGGCTGGACGATGGCTGCCGGATCAGGGCGCCTGATTGCCGATCTGGTCTCCGACCGCAAGCCAGACATCGATCCGGACGGGTTCGGCATCGACCGCTATCGCCCTGCAGCGCGTACGCAGCGGTAGCCCGCGCCTCCCGGCGAATACAGTCTGAAATTACCTGGAAGTCGACAGTGAGGGCTTGGCATTTGTGTTCGTTCAGCCGGGCCGATCCGGCATGACATCGCGATCCGGACGCCTGCCGCAGGCGCAAGCTGCCGAACTGAGTGCGAGCCCGGATTTCGACTGGCACCACCGGGCGTTTGCGCACAACAATGAAGGCAGAAATCAACAGGAGAATGACGCGATGGCTGCGACGACCGCCGCCCTAAGTTCCGATGGCGTGGCCCTGCGTGCAATGACCACGGCCGACCTGCCCGCGGCCCACGCGCTGACCGACGAGCTGCGCTGGCCGCACCGCCCGACCGACTGGGAACAGGCCTTCCGCCACGCCGAAGGCCTCGTCGCCGAGCGCGACGGCCAGGTCGTCGGTACCGGGCTGCGCTGGCGCTGGGGGCCGAAGCAGGCGACGATCGGCTTGATCGTCGTCGCCCCCGCCTGCCAAGGCCGGCGCGTCGGTCATCGCCTGATGACAGCGCTGTTGCAAGGCCTGGAGGG
>Ga0307515_10020989_pt1 | contig 11607 bp, 10 predicted proteins | sample 17_EM_MG_FD_194513 | JGI IMG/M metagenome (GOLD analysis project Ga0307515, IMG submission 194513) | Populus trichocarpa ectomycorrhiza microbial communities from riparian zone in the Pacific Northwest, United States - 17_EM | ecosystem: Host-associated > Plants > Roots > Unclassified | place... | reverse complement strand
CGACCACACGCGCCAGTGCGCCGCCGCCGCGCTGGGTCGCCCGCTGATGCTGCACCCGCAGGCGCGCGACCTGATCCTGGAGCGCATGCGCGACACCGCGGCGGAGCAGGGCATCGCGTACGAGCCGGACCGGCCCGACAATGTGCACCGGCTCAACATGGGCGTGTTCCCCGAGGGCGCGACCATCATCCCGAACCCGTTCAACAAGATCGCCGGCTTCAGCGTCGGCTCGGTGCACTTCGTGCCGGGCTTTCCGGTGATGGCCTGGCCGATGATTGAGTGGGTGCTCGACGAGCACTACCGCAAGTGGCAGGGCCAGAACACGCAGCACGAAAAATCGGTGATCGTGTTCGGCGCGATGGAGGCCACGCTGACGCCGCTGATGGAACGCGTCGAGGCCGAGTTCGCGGGCATCAAGGTCTTCAGCCTGCCCAGCGTCGATCACCCGGAGTGGGGCCGCCACATCGAGCTCGGCGTGAAAGGTGAGGCGGCGCGCCTCGATGCCGCGTACCGCGTGCTGCTCGACGGCCTGCGAGGCCACGGCGCGAAGTTGGGTCCCGAATTGGTGCGATGATTCGCCTGTTTGTGGTGCGACGATGCGCACCAGTATGGGCGCAACTTCTGACCGGCTGCACGAGGGCTGTCAATGTTTCTCCAGCCCGGTGCGCAGCTCCCGCGGGCATGCTTTCTGCTACATTCCTGTGCGCATTTTTGGGGCCTGCGAGCAGGCCTTTTGAAGGCCGATTCCCGCTTTGTCCCACCCCTCGAACAAGCATTCCACCAGGAGTTCCCAGATGGCCAGCAAGACCGTTGCCGACGTGATGAAGATGGTGAAGGAGAACGAAGTCAAGTTCGTCGACTTCCGTTTCACCGACACCCGCGGCAAAGAGCAACACGTGACCGTGCCCGTGTCGCATTTCGATGAAGACAAGTTCACCGGTGGCCATGCCTTCGACGGCTCGTCGATCGCCGGCTGGAAGGGCATCGAAGCCTCGGACATGCAGCTGATGCCCGACCCGAACACCGCCAACATCGATCCGTTCTTCGAAGAGCCGACGATGATCCTGACCTGCGACGTGGTCGAGCCCGGCGACGGCAAGCCCTACGAGCGCGACCCGCGTTCGCTGGCCAAGCGCGCCGAGGCCTACATGAAGGCCTCCGGCCTGGGCGACACCGCGTTCTTCGGCCCGGAACCCGAGTTCTTCGTGTTCGACAGCGTGCGCTGGGGCAACGACATGTCGGGCTGCTTCTCGAAGATCGAATCCGAAGAAGCCGCCTGGAACACCGGCAAGGAATACGAGCACGGCAACTCCGGCTACCGCCCGAGCGTGAAGGGCGGCTACTTCCCGACACCGCCGGTCGATTCGTTCCAGGACATGCGCTCCGAGATGTGCCTGGTGCTCGAGTCGCTGGGCATCCCCTGCGAAGTGCATCACCACGAAGTGGCCACTGCTGGCCAGATGGAGCTCGGCACCAAGTTCAGCACGCTGCTGCAGCGCGCCGACTGGGTCCAGCTGCAGAAGTACGTGATCCAGAACGTCGCCCACAGCTACGGCAAGACCGCGACCTTCATGCCCAAGCCCATCGTCGGCGACAACGGCTCCGGCATGCACGTGCACCAGTCGGTCTGGAAGGACGGCAAGAACCTGTTCGCCGGTGACGGCTATGCCGGCCTGAGCGAGTTCGCGCTGTTCTACATCGGCGGCATCATCAAGCATGCGCGCGCGCTGAACGCGATCACGAACCCGGGCACGAACTCGTACAAGCGCCTGGTGCCGGGCTTCGAAGCGCCGGTCAAGCTCGCGTACTCGAGCAAGAACCGCTCGGCGTCGATCCGCATCCCGCACGTCGCCAACCCGAAGGGCCGCCGCGTCGAAGCGCGCTTCCCCGATCCGCTGATGAACCCGTACCTCGGCTTCTCGGCGATGCTGATGGCCGGCCTCGACGGCGTCGAGAACAAGATCCACCCGGGCGAAGCCGCCAGCAAGGATCTGTACCACCTGCCGCCGGAAGAAGACAAGCTGATCCCGACCGTCTGCCACAGCCTGGACCAGGCGCTGGAGTACCTCGACAAGGACCGCGCATTCCTGACCAAGGGCGGCGTGTTCACCGATGCCTACCTCGATGCCTACATCGAGCTGAAGATGGCCGAGGTGACGCGCTTCCGCATGGCCACGCACCCGGTCGAGTTCGACATGTACTACACGCTGTAAAGATCTGTCTTTCGGCACATTTTCGGCACCCAGGGGGACGGCGCAAGCCGTCCCTTTTTCGTTGATATGCGCGGTGCGAGACAATCACGAGATGGCCAGGAGACTTTCCGCATGACGATGTTCACCCGCACGATCCCAGCGTTCTGCCTCGGCCTGGGTGTTCTCGGCAGCTCCCACGCTTTCGATGTGACCTACAAGTGCCCGAACCACGTCTACAGCAACACGATCAGCGCCAAGGAAGCCAAGGACAAGGGCTGCACGGTGCTCGACAACGCGCCCATCACCGTGATCCAGGGCCCCAAGCCCCGGGCGGCGGCGAGCGGCGCGTCGTCCAACGCGAGCAACCGCGTCGATCCGGCCGACCAGCGCGCGCGCGATACTGACGCCCGCCGCATCCTCGAAGCCGAGCTCAAGCGCGAAGAAGAGCGCCTCGCCGCGATGAAACTCGAATACAACAACGGCGTGCCTGACAAGCAGGGCAACGAGGTCAAGAACTACCAGAAGTACCTCGACCGCGTCGCCGACCTGAAAGCCGCGATCGCGCGCAAGGAGGGTGATGTCGCCGCCTTGAAGCGTGAGTTGCTGAAGTATCCGCAGTGAGCCGCCGCGCCGTGCCGCCCCAAGCAAGGCTCGCCCCCTCGGGGGGCCGGCCGATGTACGCATCGGACGAGGGGCTGTTGTGAGCGTTCAGACCTTTGCCGCCTTTGATCATCTCGCGACGATGGTCGCGGTGGTCAGCGAAACCGGCCAGTGCGTATTCGCCAATGCGTCGTTCGAGAACATCCTGGGCTTGTCCCGGCGCAGCGTGCAGCGCGGCTCGCTGTTCGAGTGGTTCGTCGATGGGCAGCGCGTGCGCGACACGGTCGCGGCGGTGAGTCGCAACGACTTCTCGACCAGCCGACTCGAGGCGCTGCTGCGCCGCCCGGGCACGGGCCACGCCGAGCCGCTGCCGGTGCATGTGATCGTGAACCAGATGGAAGCCTCGCGCCACGTCGTCGTCGAGCTGGTCGAGATCGAGCAGCAGACCCGGCAGGACCGCGAGGAGCGCGCGCTCGACCAGGCGCAGGTGACCAAGGAGCTGATCCGCAACCTCGCGCACGAGATCAAGAACCCGCTCGGCGGCATCCGCGGCGCCGCGCAGCTGCTCGAGATGGAGGTCGAATCGCGCGCGCTGCACGAGTACACGCAGGTCATCATCAGCGAGGCCGACCGCCTGCAGGCGCTGGTGGACCGCCTGCTCGCGCCGCACCGCAAGCCGCACGTGGTGAGCGACGTGAACATCCACGAGGTCTGCGAGCGTGTGCGGGCGCTGATCCAGGCCGAGTTCCCGCGCGGGCTGGCGATCGAGCGCGACTACGACATCTCGATCCCCGACTTCCGCGGCGACCGCGAGCAGCTGATCCAGGCGGTGCTCAACATTGCCCACAACGCGGCGCAGGCCTTGAACGAGCGCATCGCGTTCGGCGACGGGCAGATCATCCTGCGCACGCGCATCGCGCGCCAGGCCACCCTGGGCAAGCAGCGCTACCGTCTGGCACTGGACTTGCATATTCAGGACAACGGCCCGGGCGTGCCCGAGTCCATACGCGAGCGCATCTTCTACCCGCTGGTTTCGGGGCGGGATGGTGGCTCGGGGCTTGGGCTCACGCTCGCGCAGACATTCGTGCAACAGCACCACGGCACGGTCGAATGCGAGAGTGAACCGGGCCGGACCATTTTCAAGATCGTGATACCACTGCCCTGAGCCGGGGAAAGCCCAGCGCAGCGGACCGACACTAAAGCAGGCAGGGCATGAAACCCATCTGGATCGTTGACGACGACCAATCCATCCGCTTCGTGCTGGAGAAGGCACTGGCGCGTGAAGAACTCGCGGTGCGCAGCTTCACCAATCCACGCGACGTGCTCAAGGCACTCGACGACGACGAGCCGCAGGTGCTCGTTTCCGACATCCGCATGCCCGGCGGCTCGGGGCTCGAGCTGCTCGCCAAGGTGCGCGAGCGCCTGCCGGGCCTGCCCGTCATCATCATGACGGCGTATTCCGACCTCGACAGCGCCGTGAGCGCGTTCCAGGGCGGGGCATTCGAGTACCTGCCCAAGCCTTTCGACGTGCCCAAGGCGGTCGAGCTGATCCGCCGCGCCGTCGACGAAAGCCTGCGCGAGGAAGTGCGCGACGAGAAGGCCGCGCAAGTGCCCGAGATGCTCGGCCAGGCGCCCGCGATGCAGGACGTGTTCCGCGCGATCGGGCGGCTCAGCCAGAGCATCGTCACGGTGCTGATCACCGGCGAGTCCGGCTCCGGCAAGGAGCTGGTCGCGAACGCGCTGCACAAGCACAGCCCGCGCGCCAGCGGCCCGTTCGTCGCGATCAACACCGCGGCGATCCCGAAGGACTTGCTCGAATCCGAACTCTTCGGCCACGAGCGCGGTGCGTTCACCGGCGCGCAGACCACGCGCCGCGGCCGCTTCGAGCAGGCCGATGGCGGCACGCTGTTCCTCGACGAGATCGGCGACATGCCGTTCGACCTGCAGACGCGCCTGCTGCGCGTGCTCAGCGACGGCCAGTTCTACCGCGTCGGCGGCCACGCCCCGATGAAGAGCAACGTGCGCGTGATCGCCGCGACGCACCAGAACCTCGAGGACCGGGTGCGGCAGGGCGCGTTCCGCGAAGACCTGTTTCATCGCCTCAACGTGATTCGGCTGCGCCTGCCGGCACTGCGCGAACGTGCCGAAGACGTGCCCTCGCTGACCCGCTTCTTCCTGCAAAAGAGCGCGAAGGAGCTCGGCGTCGAGGCCAAGCGCATCACCGATGCGGCGCTCGCGCTGCTGATGCGATTCGACTTCCCCGGCAACGTGCGGCAGCTCGAGAACATCTGTCACTGGCTCACCGTGATGGCGCCGGCGCAGATGATCGAGGCCAAGGACCTGCCGCCCGAGCTGGCCGCCGATCCGGCCGCCGGGGTGGCCGAGATCAAACCGATGCCAGTGGCCGCCGTGGCGCGTGCGCCGGCGATTGCGGCGGTCGAACCAGCCGCGCCGGTCGTCGCGTCGGCACCATCGGCCGCTGGTGCGCCAGCCGCCCCAGCCGCCGGTTCATGGCTGGCTGGATTGGAGGAGGACGCGCGCAGCCTGCTTCAGGCCGGCGACGCCGAGGTCTGGGACACGCTGACGCACAAGTTCGAAGCGCAGCTGATCCGCACCGCGCTCGAGATCACTCGTGGCCGCCGCATCGAGGCCGCGCAGAAGCTCGGCATCGGCCGCAACACGATCACGCGCAAGATCCAGGAGCTCGGGCTCGACGACTAGAGCCCGGTCGCGTCAGGCCGAGAGTTCGACGATCACCGGTGCGTGGTCGCTGGGCCGCTCGTTCTTGCGCGTCGGCTTGTCGATCACACAGCTCAGCACGCGCGACTTCAGCGCCTCGCTGACCAGGATGTGATCGATGCGCAGCCCCTGGTTCTTGCGGAACGCGAGGTTGCGGTAGTCCCACCAGCTCCAGCTCTTCGGCGGTTGCTCGAACAGGCGGAACGAGTCGAACAGCCCGAGCCCGAGCAGGCCCTTGAAATGCGCACGCTCCTCGGGCGTGCACAGCACCTGGCCGGCCCAGGTGACCGGGTCGTGGACGTCGCAGTCTTCGGGCGCGATGTTGTAGTCGCCGAGCAGCGCGAGCTGCGGGTGCGCGGCGCATTCCTGCTCGAGCCAGCGGCGCAGCGCGCTCAGCCACGCGAGCTTGTACGGGAACTTCTCGCTCTCGATCGACTGGCCGTTCGGGATGTAGGCGCCGATGATGCGCATGCCGTCGATGGTGGCGGCAATCACCCGCGCCTGCGGGTCGTCATGGCCGGGGATGTTGCGCACCACGTCGGTCGCCGGCGACTTGCTGATCAGGGCGACGCCGTTGTAGGTCTTCTGCCCGAACCACTGCACGTGGTAGCCCGCCGCGATGATCGCGGCATGCGGGAACTTGTCGTCGGCGAGCTTGGTTTCCTGCAGGCACAGCACATCGGGTTGATGCAGTGCGAGCCAGTCGAGCAGCTGCGGCAGGCGCACGGCGAGGGAGTTGACATTCCAGGTGGCGATCTTCAAAGCAGTCCCGAACTACAGTTTCAACCAACTCATTTTCACTGATATCAAGATCTGTCACGACCTGCGCTCGCCTGCCGCGAGGCGAACACCGCCGATGCCCATGGCCACGTCGACGACAGGGCCATGGGCACGTTCCGCCACCGGGATATCAATCGCCATCGCCTCGAAAGCGAATAGTTTCATTTGGCGCGCGCGAAGCGCCGTGGTCGTCCGTATGATCGCGCCCCCGGGGGGTCAATCCTCATGTCCACGCGACCCACCCGCAAGCCACCAGGAGAACGACCATCACCACCGAAGCCCCCGCACCCAAGCCCGAAGCCAAGAAGCGCGCCCCGAACCCCGCGTTTGCGAAACCGATGACGCTCAGCCCGGCGTTGACCGCGGTCATTGGCCCCGGCCCCGCGCCACGGACAGAGGTCACCAAGAGAATCTGGGACTACATCAAGGCCCACCAGCTTCAAGACGCCCAGAACCGCAGGCTCATCAATGCGGACGACAAGCTCTTCGCCGTGTTCGACAAGCGGCAGGTCACGATGTTCGAGATGACCAAGCTCGTGAACGCGCACCTGAGCTGAGATTCGAGCCGATGCCGGGTGAGTTCACCGGCAACGCATTGACACAGAGTTTTCTGTGTTGAGGCACTCGATGCCGGCCCCCTAGGTACGCTATCGCACACATGGATGGCCGGCGCACATGACTGTGCGTCGCCGCATTGAGCAAAGGGACTGCATGGGTTGGTTCACGTTGGAACACGGCAAGGCTGCGTACCGGGCCGACTTCGCTGCGTATGGCGCTGTCGTCGTGGGCTTGAGCGGGGTGCTGCTGGCTGGCGTGCCGCGCTCACAGGGGCTCGAGGTCCTGCTGCTGGTCCTGACGGGTCTGGTGGGCTGGACCGCTGTCGAATACGCGCTGCATCGATTCGTGCTGCATGGCCTGCCGCCGTTTCGCGGCTGGCATGCGCAGCACCATCATCGGCCGACGGCCTTGATCAGCACACCAACGTTGATGAGCGCCGCGCTGATCGCCGTGCTGGTCTTCGTTCCGGCCTGGCTGCTGAGCGACGTCTGGGCGGCCAGCGCGCTGACGCTGGGCCTGTCGATTGGCTACCTCGCCTACGCGATCACGCACCACGCCACCCACCATTGGCACGCCGACAACGACTGGCTGAAGCAGCGCAAGCGCTGGCATGCGTTGCACCATGGGTCGCCCGACCAGCCGTGCTGCTTTGGGGTGACCAGCGCCTTCTGGGACCGCGTGTTCGGCAGCGGAAGACGCGCCACCCATTGAGCCGTCAGGTTTGCTTGGCTCGGATCAGTAGTGCAGCCACGCTGCGATGCCGACGACGATGCCCACCGCGCTGACACCGAACACCAGCTTCTCGAGCCAGACCTTCTTCGTCAGCAGGGCGATCGCGGCCATCGCGATCGCGATCTGCAGCACGGTCGTCGCCTGGGCCCAGCGGTGGTGCTGGTGCATCTGCTCGGCGCTCTTGTCGTCCCAGGTTTTCGATTCGGCGTCCAGCTTCTCGGCCGCGAGCTTGATCTCGGCCTTCTCGGCCTTGTAGCGCTTGATCTCGTCGGCGTAGAAGGTCTTGCGCGACTCCGGCGCGAGCTCGATCGCGAGTTCGCTCAGGTTCTGCTTGCCGCTCTTGGCCTGGTAGTAGTTCCACTGGTTCGAGGCCTCGGTCTTCTTGATCGCCGCGTCGTTCTTGTACAGGCCGGCATTGGCCTGCGTGGCGCCGCCCATGTACGCGAAGATCGCGCCCACGGTCGCCAGGATCGCGGTGATGACCGCGAGCTGCCCGGCCATGCCCGCAGGGTCGTGCTGGGCCGCGTGCTCGAGTTCGTGGTCGTGCGGGCCGTGCACGTGAAAGCCGCCTTGGGACATGTCAATCTCCTCGGATGTTGTTGTAGGTGACGAAGCTGTAGCCGGGTCGCGCGTCGCGCGACACCTCGGCGAAGCGGGTGCGGTCCCAACGTGGGAAAAAGGTGTCGCCGTCGAGCTCGGCGTCGATCTCGGTGAGCACAAGCTCGTCGGCGTGCGGCAACGCGAGCGCGTAGACCTCGGCGCCACCGATCACGAAGGCCTTGGGTGCATCGGCGAGCAGTGCCAATGCGGCCTCGAGCGACGGCACGGCCTCGGCGCCGTCGGCATGCCAGCCGAGGTTGCGCGTGATCACCACATTGCGCCGGCCGGGCAGGGGCCGAAATCGCACGGGCAGCGAATCCCATGTCTTGCGGCCCATGATCACCGGGCAGCCCATCGTGACGCGGCGAAAGTGCCGCTGGTCTTCGGGCTCGTGCCAGAGCAGGCCGCCTGCCTTGCCGATCGCGCCGTTGCGCGCGACGGCGGCGATCAGCGCGAGTTGGGGTCGGGCAGTGGGTCGATGCATGGGCGCGATTGTGGCAGCGCCGAACGCAGGTCGGTCACGACAGCGAGGCCGCTTCCTTGCCGTTCGCGAAGTGCTGTCGCATCAGCGCTTGCGCGCGCTCGCCATTGCGCGCTTTCAGCGCGGCCATGATCTGACGGTGCTCCTTCAACGAGGCTTCGAGCCGGCCTTGCTTGAACAGCGAATGGTGGCGGTTCAGCTTCATCACCTTGCGCAGGTCGGCCACCAGCTGGTTGCGCCAGTGGTTGTCGGCGACCTCAAGCAGCTTCATGTGGAAGCGCTCGTTCGCCGCGAAGAAGCGATCGCGATTCACGACCTCGTCTTCGAGCTGCTGATGCAGCGCGAGCAGCTCGGCGATCTGCGCGGCGCTGGCGGTCTGCGCGACCACCATCGCGGCGTCGCTCTCGAGCAGCGCGAGCAGGTGGTAGACCTCGGCGAGGTCGCGCTCCGAGACCTCGGTGACATAGGCGCCGCGGCGCAGCTTCATCGTCACCAGCCCTTCGGCGGCGAGCACCTTCAGCGCCTCGCGCAGCGGCGTGCGGCTGATGCCGTATTCGGCCGCGAGCGCCTGCTCGTCGATCCAGCTGCCGGGGTGCAGCGTGTGCGCGAGGATGCGGCTGCGCAGCCGCTCGGCGACCTGCTCGTACAGCGCACTCTCGCGCAGCGGCGTGCTGCGCTCTGCGGTGCCGGGCCTGGAAATTTCTGGAAGAAGAGTCGCCATGCGCGCGATCTGCCGATAGAATTCAATTTTGAATTATGCGCTCCGGAAGCCGATGCCGTCCAGCCCCGATCTGGTTCTATTCTTGGGGGTGGCGTCGCGCCAGAGGAATACACCATGTCGGATGACAAGACCTTGAACTCGGACTCGCTCGCGGCCTGGCAGAAGGCCGCGGCCAAGTCGGCGCCCGGCGGCGACACGAACGCGCTGACCTGGATCACGCCCGAGGGCATCCCGGTCAAGCCGCTGTACACCGCCGCCGATCTGCAGGGCCTGCCATACACCGACACCTTGCCCGGCTTCGCGCCCTTCGTGCGCGGCCCGCAGGCGACGATGTACGCAGTGCGGCCGTGGACGATCCGCCAGTACGCCGGCTTCTCGACCGCCGAGGCGTCGAACGACTTCTACCGCAAGGCGCTGGCCGCCGGCGCGCAAGGCGTCAGCGTCGCGTTCGACCTGGCGACGCACCGCGGCTACGACAGCGACCATCCGCGCGTCACCGGCGACGTGGGCAAGGCCGGTGTCGCGATCGACAGCGTCGAGGACATGAAGATCCTGTTCGACGGCATCCCGCTCGACAAGGTGTCGGTCAGCATGACGATGAACGGCGCGGTGCTGCCGGTGCTCGCCGGCTACGTGGTCGCGGCGGAAGAGCAGGGCGTGTCGCAAGACTGCTTGAGTGGAACGATCCAGAACGACATCCTGAAGGAGTTCATGGTTCGCAACACGTATATCTTCCCGCCCGAGCCGAGCATCCGCGCGATCGGCGACATCATCGAGTACACGGCGAAGAACATGCCGAAGTTCAACTCGATCTCAATCTCGGGTTACCACATGCAGGAGGCCGGCGCGAACCAGGCGCTCGAACTCGCGTTCACGCTCGCCGATGGGCGCGAATACGTGAAGGCCGCGCTGGCCAAGGGCCTGGACGTTGACGAGTTCGCCGGCCGCCTGAGCTTCTTCTGGGCCGTCGGCATGAACTTCTATCTGGAAGTGGCCAAGATGCGCGCCGCGCGCCTGCTGTGGTGGAAGATCATGACCGGCTTCGATGCGAAGAACCCGAAGAGCCTGATGCTGCGCACGCATTGCCAGACCTCGGGTTGGTCGCTGACCGAACAGGACCCGTACAACAACGTCGTGCGCACCACGATCGAGGCGATGGCCGCGGTGTTCGGCGGCACGCAGTCGCTGCACACGAATGCGCTCGACGAGGCCATCGCGCTGCCGACCGAGTTCAGCGCCCGCATCGCGCGCAACACGCAGCTGATCATCCAGGAAGAGACCCACATCACGAACGTCGTCGACCCCTGGGCCGGCAGCTACATGATGGAGAAGCTGACCCAGGACATGGCCGATGCCGCGTGGAAGATCATCGAAGAGGTCGAGGCGATGGGCGGTATGGTCAAGGCCGTTGACAGCGGCTGGGCCAAGCTGAAGATCGAGGCGAGCGCGGCCGAGAAGCAGGCGCGCATCGACTCGGGCAAGGACGTGATCGTCGGCGTCAACAAGTACAAACTGAAGACCGAAGACGCGATCGAAACGCTGAACGTGGACGGCGCGATGGTGCGCGACGGCCAGATCACGCGGCTGAAGCAAGTGCGCGCGAAGCGCGACACGGCCGCGACGCAAGCCGCGCTCGATGCGCTGACGAAATGCGCCGAGACGGGTGAGGGCAACCTGCTCGATCTGTCGATCAAGGCGGTGCGTCTGCGCGCGACCGTTGGCGAAGTGTCCGACGCGCTCGAGAAGGCCTGGGGTCGCCACCGCGCCGACACGCAGAAGGTGACCGGCGTCTACGCCGCCGCCTACGACAGCGCCGAAGGCTGGGACAAGCTCAAGCTCGAGATCAACGAGTTCGCCGAGGCCCAGGGCCGGCGCCCGCGCGTGATGATCGCCAAGCTCGGCCAAGATGGCCACGACCGCGGCGCGAAGGTCGTCGCGACCGCGTTCGCCGACCTCGGCTTCGATGTCGACATGGGCCCGCTGTTCCAGACCGCCGACGAATGCGCGCGCCAGGCGATCGAGAACGATGTGCACGCCGTCGGCGTCAGCACGCTCGCCGCCGGCCACAAGACGCTCGTGCCGGCGATCATCGAGTCGCTGAAGAAGCAGGGCGCCGGCGACATCATCGTGTTCGTCGGCGGCGTGATCCCGCGCCAGGACTACGACATGTTGTACGAGGCCGGCGTCAAAGGCATCTACGGGCC
>Ga0307515_10020988_pt1 | contig 11607 bp, 13 predicted proteins | sample 17_EM_MG_FD_194513 | JGI IMG/M metagenome (GOLD analysis project Ga0307515, IMG submission 194513) | Populus trichocarpa ectomycorrhiza microbial communities from riparian zone in the Pacific Northwest, United States - 17_EM | ecosystem: Host-associated > Plants > Roots > Unclassified | place... | reverse complement strand
GATTTCACTCGCTCTCTCTGGGGCACGTCAGCACATCTGCAAAGATGTTATGAGGGAGATAGAGGGCTTGGTCAAAGAACTCGTCCTTGATTTTCTCTTGGATGACGATTGTCCCTTTGATTACTGTTCGCTGAGCGAGGATGATGAAAAATATTATTAGGGGACAGGGGTGACAATGGTCATTGACGGGACGTTGCGATTGGTTATAGATTCTGAACGGTGCAAGTTCGATGTAGCTCATGTAAGTATGTACCACCACCTCCCCGACTCTTAAACGAAAACCAATCGCACTGGATTTACCGACCAGGTGATGGTGATATCGTCAACGATCTCACCTTCCCGCACGGACATAAAGAGGATCAGTCCCGAACCACAGACACCACGATGAAGTACTCAGTGTTCATGGTACGAGACGGAGGGGGTAGTTGGAAAGCACCAGAACCGGATCTCTGTTGACCACGATCATATCCCACCCAAGTCCTCAAAATCACAAAAAAATCATGCAGTCCATGTGAGCAGATCGTCCCGGCTCCCGACGCACTGGAGAATAAAATGACCGCGAGCGTAACGTCGATTCATAGAGCAGTTCGAAGAGGACAGGATGGTCATTTTAAAGTCCAATCCCGCTCGTAACTCGTTTTTGAACATATCCACGCTCATTCCACCTGAAATGCTCGGGAGGATTTGCTACTGGGTTGCGATTCTGGAGTGAGAGCGCGGCGTGTTACGGGAGACCCCATATAGTTCCCTCTTCATCTGCCACCGTTGGTTCGAAGTTTCCTCGCGTACTCCGCAGCTCTGAGCCCTCCTGGGGCGACAGCCTTTAGATGTCGCAAAGGGTGTCAAGGCGATTGTTAAGGGCTTTCAGGCTTCGCGGAGCAGGTGCCCAGGGATCTGGTTTATCCAAATGGTAAATATATGGAACATGGGAAAGATTAGCGATTCAGGGGTCGAACCATCAGAGATTTGTTGGGAGACTGATTTTTCCAGGGTGTTTTTTGTCGATGTGTTGCCTCTTTGTCGTTGGTAGTTAGGCCCAGGAAATGAAAAGTCGTCTATGCAGGTACCCCCATATGTCATGGAATTTCGATTTTTAAGAAGCCTCCACCGCCAGTTATTTTGTAAGATATCGCGCGACCGAGGTAGAGATCATGAGGAATAGATATATATATTAGTCCAGGACTGCGAAAACAACCAGAACTGCTACACGAGTGCGGATAAGGGAGGGGTAATAGGCTGCACGAATTGTGGAGTGCGGTTAGTAGTTGGTGAGAGTGCGAGGGGGTGGGATAGGCTGGGGTGAGAGAGCGCGAGAAGACAGGAACCTCCAGACGACGGACCGCGAGTTGATGCTCATCAACTACCGAAACGAATATGCCGGATTCAACTTGGGTGACTGTGGTGGGGAATTCGACTGATTGAAATACGAAGCGTGCGAGGGCGAAGCCAACGACCCAGGCAAGAACAACGGAACCGTCGGAATCAATTCGAACACATGTTGAGTCGTCGCCCCTCTCCTGCCAGGTTGTGGAGGGACTTCCATATTCATCACCCCATGTACCCTGGGTTCCTGTGAGACGACCTCGTCCCACGAACCTTCCGAGACGGCTTGAGTACTATTCGTGCCTCTGCCGTCCCAGATGCATCGCATGTCGTTCCCGGAGATGATTTGGACGAGACGACCGGTCTCTACGTGTCGGATCTCGATGAATCGGCTGTCGAAGAGAAGGATGTATGGTGCGTGCCAGGCGACCCGCTCCGCTGTTCCTTCCCACTCGATCGTACCTATGCGACGGCTCGGGTCTCCGTGTTTGTCGACATATAGCCCAAACTCTGTGGAAGGTGTTAGCTCGGTCCGCTCCGAAGGTCCTCCAGCCAAAATTTACCATCATAACAGAGTAGGAACTCGTCTTTATTTGACCTGAACATACCCATGGGCCTACATGACTCGCACCTCTTTGCAAGCTTCTCTAATCGTGGGTCTTCCCTCTGAGGGATGGTCACACTCTTGAAGCTACGCGAGTGTCAATACGGGCATCCCCCTTCAATACGAAAAGGTGACTGACTCTGAGAGGTCCATGATTTCAAAACCTTTGCTGCACAAGATCACGATCCTTGCTTTTAGGAACAACAAATCGTACGAATCCGAGGGCAAGAAGAAGTCCTGGACACAAAAGGTTTAGTACCCTGGAGAGCTGAGGGGTGGGTTATGTATGAAACCTACACGATAAACGCGGAACCATTCCGACCGCTGAGACCGTAGACCGAACCTCGACCCGATCGAAGGTTGAGCTTTCGTCCTCTCGTTTATCTTCCCAATAACCGGTTCTAGGACTCGGAACACGCTGTCGAGCTGTGAAGCACCCCTAATTAGTAAGCGCTCAATCTTGCCAAATCAGGAACCACGCACGTTTTTCTTCTTCATATAAATGACCAACGTCCGGCCACCAAGGTTGCCAACGGTAAAGAACTGCACATCCTTGTTCCCGCTGAGTTTTTGGGGCGTCTGTGAAGCGTTCGCTGCTCCAGGTGACGAGGGCACAAGTGCTTCGATATGGTATGCAAAGAGAGACTACGAGGCCTTCAGCGACATACTTGTCAACCTGGGAAGGCGGTCACTTACCTTGTCCGCGAGCACGAGGAAGATACCGAAATCCTCGAGCATGGCGCATTGAGAGACCATTCGTAGATGAAGTACTCGTCGCATCGCTAAACAAACACCTAGAGTGAGGAAGGAGCGTGACGAAAGTAGAGGAAACGCATACACCGTGAATCGTGCCTGAACCCAATCCACACTCCTTCCGCGCATCCAATGGCCACAAGACCACGACCATCGGGGGTAGCTGTAACCCCACAACGTCAGCACCAAAAGCACGCGTGGAAACCCAAGATCGCTCACTGAAAGGAACAGAGCAGGTAACCTTGCCGGTGAAATTCCCGTCATTATTCCACGACGGGCCCGCGTTCGCCATCAGTGTGGGAGCGTAGAACGTATCCACGCTCAAAGTCTCCACCTCAAACACCTTGTTCGACTCCTGCACAACCTTCCTCAACCCAATCGCCTCCTCCAACTTGGCCTTCCACTCCAACCGCGTTTGGGAGGACTCGGCGTACAAGGTGTACAGACCTCCCAATCGACCATTGTGGTGAATCGTACAAGGGTATACCGCCCGAGCGTCGTTGACGGCGTCGGGGCTCGCGCTCGCACCGGGAGAAGTGACACCCGTGTTTGAACCCTCCGTTTCTTTCTTACCACCGAACGCCAATAACCTGCCACCTCGTTGGGTTGGAGGATCCGTGAACGCCGCCAAGGTGAGAAGGTCCAGGGGGATGGGCTGTACGGCAGGTGAGGAACCCTGTAGTATGATATAAGATCGAACTTGACCTACCCGTCGGTACACTTGGTATTTCGTGAAACCATCCTTCTCCTTGGGTTTCGTCATAACAACTGTTGGAGAGTCCGTGAGTGGGACTCAATAAAACACCAAGAACATCAAATCCCTTACGGTAGTTATCGAACAACAACGCAAAAAGTTCCGTCCACCCACTCCATTCGAATCCGGTATCGGGCTGCCGCAAGAACTTGCCAGTATGGATCAATGATCGATTCTCGTTGAGCAAGTCCATGTCCTATCGAATGTTTCAGTTAGAGAGGTCAGCCCAAATTTCTCATTTAAAACATACGATATTCTCTCCAACTTTGAAGACCAAGTTGGAATTATACCTCCACAATTCTACCTTCTGCTTAGCCGACACGACTCCGGGTTCAGTTTCCTTTCCAAGACCCTTGATGACATCCAAAACGGCAGGAATAGTATCAAGATCTTCGTGCCCGGCGGGAGTCTCCTCGAGAATGTTCTTCAACAGCAACTCGTAACGTAAGAGACGAGGAATAGGCCTGTTGATAAAACTCTTCATGTCCAGTCGGTGCGCATCAGCGTGTCGTACGCATTGCTAAATGAGAACCCGTAAAAATCAGATCAGAAAATCCAAGACACCATAAAGCGACAACAATCGGCGAAGGAGGGTAGACTCACGTCAACAAAAGCCTTGAATTGCGGGTTATTCTCCATCTCATCATCAATCCGATACGCCGCGATGGGGTAATTCGGAATATACTCCAAATACGCGTCCCTGAAGTTCAAAACCGCATCATACATCGGAGCGGTGATGCTCCTGATGATCGGATGTTCCTCTCTCTGGATCTCGAAGAACTGATCCAGAAGTCGCTTGTGATGGGCATGCAGTTCGCCAAAGTTATGGAAGACATCCCGGATGAACGTGTCTAGTCGTTCTCGGGGGATGATGGGTGGGTCCATCGAGCGTAACGGCCGAACGTACATCTGCAGCAGGACGCGAACCCTTTTCAGTAGGAAAGATGGATGACGCGCTTCAGACGTACGTATTCGATATTTTCCAGATCTTTGGAGTAAGCCATCTCTCCCTTGATAAGCTCAAAAATGACGCTATCCAAAGCAAACGATCAACGGTCACTCTCAACCCTGATCGTGAACGGAGATCACTCACGCCTGACGCTTCGCTACCTGTTTCGGAATACCATTCCTCATGTCCTCAGGCACCAAGTTATGCCATTCGAGCTTTCCTGCCGGTCCCTTACCCATAGCCGCCTGGAAAGTCTTCAGCTGAGCGATACCCTGAAGGTTCCTCATAGCCTCAACCGCCTCTTTCAGGAAATCGATGTCCGGATTCCCCTCCGCAGTCTCCGCCCGTATTGCGTCAAAGACGACAGGGTATTTCTGTAGATGCTCTGAAGGGCGGTTTAGCCAATGCTTAAGGTCCATCTTCGCCACGTTGTCCGGATGGCGCACGCATTGCTTCAGGGAAGGTTAGTCACAATTTTTCAATGGCACTTCCGGGAAATTGTAGTCCATACCTCGAGGAGCATCCTGAGGTCGTGGTTAGCATCCATCTCCTCCTTCAGTCTCTTCTCTGCCCCCGGCAACTGCCCCATGTATGTGGGATATGCCAATCGGAACTCAGTCGCCGCGTTAAGGAAGATATCCCCAATCCTCGAAACAACCTCACCCTGCTCTCGTTGTCGAACATACATCGTCTCGAGTAGGTTTCGGTTGCATTCCCGCAAGTCGAGGATGTTGCCAAATACTTCCTCAATGAAATCGTGCGCATCCTCGATGACAGGAGGGTTTGCATTTCGTAGAGGGCGAATGAAAACCTGGTGTTAAATGTGTGAGCGCGACGGTCACCCGATATGTCGCTTGGTCCGTGACGTACATCTTCGATGAAGTCCAGATCTTTGATGTACTGCTGTTCTTTCGAGATGACCTTGCGGATGATCCTAGATATCTAAGGTTCAGCGATAGATTCCGCCAATGTCGAGCATCGTACGTTTGACGTTTGACTTCACTTTCAGGAAGGGACGCAAGAATTTCCGGGGGAACCCCTTCTTGCCACTCGACACTCTGAAGGGATGAATAAGATCCGTCGTTCCACGAGAGCCAGCGTACAGCACAAGACACGTACCGCTCTCGGAGCCGGTGCTTCGACGGCAGGTGCTGACAGGATGGACGCAGATTGTCCCTGATACCACAATAGAAATTCCCTGAGCAAACAGTATCATCACCTGAGTTTAGAACCATGCTCACCCGTCTTGGACACGAATACGCGTAGCACGGCTGCCCATCCACACAACATGGGGTATAGCACTTGGTCAGGTATGTCACAACTCCCGTCGGGAGTTCCTCCATCTCAATTCGAGCATCGGATCCTCCCTCCTGGTCATCCAAGAACATGTACACATCTTCGACGCCGTCGGTCAGAGCCCTGCCACCCCACTCCACCTCGTAGAAGAAGAGCTGGCTTTGGAGACTGCGGGCGACTTCGAGGGCCGCCCTTCGATCGTTGGTCGAGATCCCGTGGTTGATGAGTAGTTCTCGTTGTATTTGGGCTTGGATGGTTGACTGGATAAGAATCGTCACGCGCCATGCCGTCTCAGGTTAATTCAACTACGCTCACCACAATATCCTTCCCTGTGAAAGCCCTGGGGTATGGAATACTGCCCTTGACATGGGTCCCTCGGGGAACGCGATCCCTCAAACGAACAGCGAGGTGGGACAAAAGCGCAAAATTAACGAACAAACTTTCGTCCTCCTCTGAATCAGAATAAAGTTCCTCGTCCTCGACATACGATTCGTCAGGGTATTGATCCTGGGGATATTCCTCTTCAAGGGGAACAGGCATCTTGATATCCATATACTCCTGGGGTAGAGAGCTGACTCTAGAGAGTGTGGAATCTTCTCGGTACAGACTTGTGAATGATGGTCCGATGGTGTTGAGTTCGCCGCCGGTGTAACTGGATGTTATCGAGTTATTTCGGTCAAAGTTCACGCGTGAGTACCCGGACGTTGAGGCGGAAGGACCACGAGATAGTGTCACGTCTGTATAACAAACCGGACAAAGATCAAAGATGCTTTCTTGAAAGGAAAAGAAAAATCCTTACAAGACGGGGAATCCGTGTGGGGGTTCACCAGTTGGCCGGGTTGGTAGGTTGGGTGAGGTAAAGGCGGTAACACGTAAGAACCTGCGCTATCGTTTCTGTAGACAGAAGCGCCAGCGCCGTTGGATCCACCGGGCTCCGGGTGGGGTGAATAAGGATCTTCAGTGGGCAATGTAGGCTCGGGCATGTGGGGTATCTGGGCGGGGTGTGAGGGAATCTTGGGCGGAAGAGGCGGCCGAGCCGAATTAACACTTGACGTTTGGTCCTTCCAACCATAGGCGGGATCGGCGTCATCTTGTGTGTACAGGGGCGAGTGAGGGACGCTTGGCGACGCGGTCGATCGCGAGGATCCAGGACGTAGGGTGGACGGTAGATGAGATTGGTGGGAGAATCTAGGATCGGAGGAAAAGTAATCCTTGGCTGGACCTCCGCCATTGTAATAGCCATTTGTGCCGTTGTGCGAAGCGTTGGTGGAAGGTCGGGAGCTAAGAAGACTGATATAGACGGATAAACGGTTTGGGAGAAAAGAACAAGCAGAACTGAGAAACTCACGAGTCATGGCTGCGGGCGGGATCGTGATATGGACGCGGCTCTGGCATTCCATGCATACTGGAGGTTGGGGACGAGGAGGAACCTCCAGGAATAGGAGGGAGCTGGCGTCTTCTTGGAGTTTGACCTTGGGATTGAACAGACGAGGATCGCTGAGCGGAAGCGGCTGATTGAAACAACAAGAGGTTAATCGAAACAAACGGGAGGGACAGAACGATACCAGGTGGAAGTTTGCGTACGTTGGGAAGCGATGGTGTAAGATGCGTTTCGGGACAACTTGGAGGAAGGGTCTGTCGGGTCCTCTGCGTAGGAATTGTAGAGGGACTCTGGATCAGAAGGGTTGGCCCTTTTCTGGGCTATCGGGGTTGGGAGCTCTGGGGAATGTTCGTCGTTGAAGCCGGCGAGGACCTGTTCATACAAGTCCTGCAGGTCGACATCTACCGACGGAAGCTCTGGGGTCGGCATGGCAGTGACCTGAAACACCGCTGGAATGTACGTAGATAACGTTCTGAGCCGATTTCTTCTGAGCCTTGCCCCTCGTTCACTGGCAGTCGTAGTCGGCGAGAGTGGACGAAAACGATTGTCGTCACTTGGCCTGATCACGCTCACCGCCAATCCATCCTGTGCACCCACGCGGGAACGTCTCCCTCAGAGATCCACTTTTCTTTTCTCTCTTTTCCAAGCCCGAAACCACCTCGCATCCGGCTCTGCTCGGTACATCGGTCATACCTAATTGGTCTTTCGCTCTTAGCGACGGCATCTCTGTCCGTCGTGAGGCCCGGGGTCCCGCTGCGAAGGCGTACTCTGATGAGAGAACTCCGGCCCAGGGTCAGTTGGAAACTCTCACTTACACCGTTTCCTCCTTGTCCTTCAAACACCTGACAAGCTACACCACTCAACCGGTGACCAGGAGAAATTATCCTGCTCGTCATGCCGTGGGTTTATCGCGACAGCCGTACTGCGCCGGGTGGACGGCCATCTTTCCACAATTTCCATCCCTCGCATGGCACCCCTATCTTGCCGGCAAAGATTCCGTGCTCATCATCCGACATCTCCGAGCCCTTTTTGGCTCGCTACCATTCGTCAGTAATCTGATCGCTGCGAGCCTGTACGTTATAATTCCCCAAGCGCCCCGAACGCCGGGTCTACCCTTACCAGAAAGAGGTGTGCCAACAATCCTGGATATAAATCACACAACGGCTGCAGGTGTGTGTGTTCTTTTGCATATCAACCACAGCCACCTACGTACCAACCTACAACTCGTTCTGGAGCCGCATGTGCTTCAAAACCACTCCCCATGTCTCAAACCCAGGATCGCACCTCCCGAGCTTCTCATAATCGTACCATACCAGCTCGCTATCAGATTCTGCCACGACTGCTTGTTGCGAGTACGAGTACATAGTCGCTCGGCAATTGAAATGGAACTTAGGGTGAGACACCAATGTGGGAAGGTACGGTTTGTGTGCAATGAGCAGCTAAACCAAGAATGAAAAGTCAGCCGTTAGGCAGAGAAACGCGGAACGAACTGCGAGATTACTAACTGTGTCTGGGTACGTGACGGGCCGTTTGAACTTGATCGACAAGGATTTTAAGATGAGAGAGACACCTTGTCCCTTGAGCATAGCCTGAGCCCTCTCGGGTCCACCCATCTCATTCCCCAGCGCTGTCATCCACTCGATTCGTGCCTTTGGGTAGAACCACGTGTCAGCACTGGAACAGGAAAGGCCTCGCATACACTCACGTTCTCGATGTATCTGGCTGGGTCGCTCGAAATAAAATCTGTGCACGCCCACGCCACGGCCGATTTGACTCACCGTAATGGACGTTGTTCACATGCCTGACAAAATCCAATAGTCGTTCATAAAAAAAATCTTCTAGAGGAGGTCATACGACGCACTGGAATGAATCATGGTCCCCCCACGCGACTCTTTGCTCGTAGAACGTGGTCGGATCGTATCCCATCCGGCTGAGTTCCCGCTTGGCTTCAACAGCGTCAGACCCATAGCTCGCTTGTTCCGTCACCGAAGGGAGAACGGGATCGGGTGATTCGGGACCCTTTTCACCAGGGGCGAGGTAGAACGGGGACAAAGGGTCCTTGAACTTGTCACGTAGATCCTAAAACCTCTTCAAATTCGCGCGGCTAGGGGTAAGCTACGAGAAACTTACGTGTACCGTCCTGAGCTGGCCCGCCCGCAAGCGGAAGCATCGGCTGACAAGCATGTAGTTGAAGACGGAGATGCAAATTGACGCTCGCGCCTGGTTCGGACCCGATCACTGACAAAACCCACATCTTGCACGGCACGACCACCGCAAACCGGCCACACCACCCCCCTCAAATACTCGGAATGCGTACCTCGAACCCAGTGTGAGTCATTGAGCGCGACTTTGCATCCGATCGCTTAGAAGGACGTGTTTAGAACTATCACGCTGTGGGTGATCTCCCCGGATACGCGATCCGAGCGTAGATTCGATCTGCACATCACTATCGGTCAGCTCAAGGTCTGACCCTCAATAAGTCGCTTCTTCACGGTGTTTTGACTCCTGGATGCACACTCGTCGTAGAACAAGCTCGAGCCGGTCACCGGCATCCCTGTCTCGAATCAAGCGCTCTCCCTGTATAACGCCGAGGAGGACTCTCAGCCTGTTGCAGCTCTGGATGAAGATGACAGGCTCTTGGGATACTACAGCGCTCGGGACTGGCAGTTCCTCAAGGTCTGTTCTCATTTAAGCGCAGCGATGGGTTCCATCGACTACAACATGCATTCAGATCGCCGATACAGATCCTTCGGTCACATTTACCGGTCAACTCAGTGACGTTTCCCAAGTCGAGAAGTTCGAGCTGAGCGAAGAAGCTTACGCACAGCGTAATGGTAACTCGATTCTTATATCCCCTCAAAGGCTTTACACCCTTCTCTCAAACTTTCTTCTCCAGACACAGTCCTCGCATTCAAACAACACCAAAAACTCGGACGTTTCGCAGAAAAGCCAGATGAAGAACCACAGAAAACAGAAGAGGTCGTCAACATCCAAGTAGGTTCCAGGTGCCAAGTCGAATCAACCGAACCGGGTTTCCACAAACGCGGCACGGTGCGATTCGTCGGCAAGACCAAATTCGCTTTAGGTGCATGGGTCGGGGTCGAGTACGACGAACCAATCGGGAAGAACGACGGAACGTCAGTATTACGTTTCTCTTTCCTGAACCACAAGTTCGCTGATAGATATGTGTACAGAGTCCAAGGAGAGAGGTACTTCGAGTGTCGACAGGGATATGGCGTGTTCGTTCGACCGAACAAGGTCGAAACGGGAGATTTTCCGGTGGAGGAGATCGACTTTGACGAGGAGATGTGATCATCGGAATCGCTATAGCTTGTAAATTATCCATCCTCTCGAAACACGGTTTACGTGAGCCGCCAAAGTACAGTCACTTTGGATACAAAATCGATATCAACAGAACGGAAAACGATGCACGAGCAATCAATACCGTCTCATAAAGTATCGTCACTCGAGGATTCTGGCAGCAGGACCCACTCTCGAGGATTGTATGTCACCTCAACCGCAACCACCTACACAGCGTGCAGACACCATTATACAAATCCAACTGTTGTTTACAAGAGCAGGAAGCAATCGTGACACTGGTTCTTGCTGCCCTAGGTCAGAATGAAGTTGCCTGTACCCCCCGTAATTTAAGGAACGACTTGACCCGACCGGGAAGATGTACTCCCACTACACTGCCGTGCTGCAATTCACCGGGTGCATCGGCCACCAGATTTCACACCGCCGTCGGCACGACCCCGTAATCGTTGAAAGATTGTCCACCAGAAAAAATCACTCCGCGGGACCATTATTGCGCCAGTTTTTCCAACTCGCAGGCTCCAGCCTGCTCATTGTTGGTTGCGTTCCTCAGGTTCCACAGACGCACTTGGCGTTACAGATGTTCGTCCAAGTTCCTCGTTATCAATCGTAGTCCAACTTCTAGCCCATCGTCTTAACCTCTGTTTGGCGTTCCGGAATACCCAATCCAAGCGAAGGATGCCAAGGGTGAGTAGTCAATCCCAGTCCTAAAATTTACGACCCCCAAGATGGAATCGGAGAGATTGAATCTCTGATGGAACTCCGTAGGCACTGGCGAGGCCCTCGATGGTGAGATGGAACGGCCCAATTCTCGACTCCATCCAGCTCCCATTGGCGGTCTACTCACCTCTCGCTGCCAGTTGAGCCACTGTTTTCCGAGTACGGCGATGGGCGCTGCCAGGAGGAAAACCAGAAGACTGGCAAAAAAGTGATCGGAGATGGTGATGATCTTGCTGGGTGGGCCATCCCACGCCGGAGGAGCAAGGAGGTCTTCTCGGGAAGGGGGGGCCGTCGAGCGTAAGGACGATGACGCGGAGTAAGTCTCCCAATCATCCGCCAGAGTCGAGTCTGAGCTTGGACCACACACCGACGATAAAGGCTGAGTCAACAGCAGAGAAAAAGCCAGTCTAAAAGGACGATCGGCGAAAATGCCGAACGACGCACAAAGATCAGGATTGTGTGCGGTTCCTCGTCGTACTTCTTGAGGTAGCCCGTGCACTACCCTCCCGCCT
>Ga0307515_10020987_pt1 | contig 11607 bp, 8 predicted proteins | sample 17_EM_MG_FD_194513 | JGI IMG/M metagenome (GOLD analysis project Ga0307515, IMG submission 194513) | Populus trichocarpa ectomycorrhiza microbial communities from riparian zone in the Pacific Northwest, United States - 17_EM | ecosystem: Host-associated > Plants > Roots > Unclassified | place... | reverse complement strand
GAACTTGTTATCTTTTCTATTGAACTAATACAATTATCTGATAATGCTGACATTTGCTTAATTCTGCTCTTCCCTTTTTTATTTCTGGACATCTGTTATACAGAAGGTTTACATCTAATTTATCTTCTTCTATCTTCAGTTGCATACAATTGACCTGTGCAATGCATTCATTATACTTACTACTACTGAAGTATACTGTGTGCCGTAAACGATTTCCTACCAATAATATTCAGTTAATTTATATTTTCCTACAGAGAAATGGAATTATTGCTATCAGATTTCTCTGGATCTTGGAAAACACCTCAAACATTTTTTTTTTATGTATTTCTGAAAATCAATCTAGTTGTTTTCCATTTTTTTTCATTTAGAATCATGATATTCCAACCATTTTCAATATATAAAATTTCCTATGGGCAAAAATGCTTTATGTTCTTTGAAATTTTCATGCCTAATTTTGTATGGTAACTGTTTGGAGAAATGGCTTTCCCATTTTTGATGAATGAATTTTTTTTTTTGGTTTTCCATGGAAAAGAAAAATTAGAGAGGGAGATTGCAAATGGAAGAGGTTTTCCACTACCTACTTGCATATGATTTGTTGGTTTTCATATTTAGGGCTTACATTATGTGTGAATATGTGTGAGCTGTTGATTTTGGTTTCTTTCTCTTTGTTTAACAAATGGTGATTCTGATATAATTGTTTCAGATTCCATGAGTTCTTAAAGCTAGAAAATGAAATTGGAAACATCACCAGACAGGAGGCTGTCAGCATGGTGGGCAAGTCTACTTTCGGGTTTATATAATGATTTTCCTACCTGATGGAATGGTTTTTTTTTTCCTTTTTTGTTTCACATTCTGCTCAATTGTATTACTTGTTTCATTTTGCTTAATCATCTCTTTACCCTGAATTGTATCAGTACTTGGAAACTCCTATTTGATTTATTTGATTCACTTCGTTTTAATGTTAGAATGAGAAATTGATTCTTTATTACTAATATTAATTTACTTATCTAGGTTATAGCTAATGATCTGGATGTGCACTGCCAACTTGATAGTCACAAATAATGAAGCTCAGCACTTCCCTGGGTGCCGCTCAGACAAAAATGGCCCTAAAGCTTCTGAAATGACATTCGAACCACAGATTAGTCAGCTTCTCTTTGATCGAGTGTTGTGTGTGTTGTGCATACTGTACCGAAAGCAAACACAAATAAAACACAAACAAGCAGATTTACGTGGTTCCCCAAAACCGGGTACGTCCACGGAGGCAGCAGATTGTATATTAATGGAGGAATGATACAAACACTCAACTCAACCCAGTACAATCCCACAAAACCCAGTGTTTCACTCTTACACTCAGTTTTTCTCTCAAATCTGCACTCTTTCACTCTCACAGTTGCACTCTCTCTTCTTCCTCTGCACACACACTGCACTCTCTCTTCTCTCTCGTTTTTCTCTTCTGTCTTCAGTCTTGAATTTATTTACATGAGAAAGGAAAGCATAAATATAGTGGCTGAAAAAGAGAGGGTGGTTGATGGTGGAGAGAGTGGTTGATAGTGGTTGAGAAAAATGTTGACAATTGCAAATGTTGACAATTTGCTACAGTGTGATGTTCCCTGTAGTAGAGATGGTACCCTCCGCAGGGCTCCAGATATGTGGAGGAAATGGCAGGGATCAAGGTTGTCAAAAACGTATTTTTAACACGGTATAGAAAATATAAAATAAACTCGGATCGTAAAAACGGATTGTAAAATCGTAAAATCGTAAGGAATTTTTTTTTCATACACAGTTCAAGCTCATTAATATACATGCTTCAAATAAAAATTCATACATGGTTCAAGCATCATGAAAAAAAAAAAAAAAAAAAGAGGATATTGTGCTCATCTCTTAAAGATGAACTCATCAACACCGTATAGTGATATTAAATCTTGAACTTACTATCTCTCGACACCTTCCTTGCATCAGGATTTGTAGTGTTCAAGTCTGTCTTTCATACCATAAATGTTCCTCTTTGTTTTAAGATAGGAAGAATCTCAGGTCATTTAAACATTCCAAACCCTGCAACAATCCATACTGGGGCAAACTTTTGTGTTTTGAATGAATACTTCGATTAGTTATAAACTAACTATAGAAAGGAAAAGATCTAATATGCAAAGCAGGATTAGCATCCATTTCTACGCAGTCCCAATGCAGAATGAAGTTTGAACCTCTCTGTTTCATGAATGCAATTACCAAGTGAAACCTAACTTGGATTAGATCATCTCTCATAGTGAAAGAACATCATTCACAAGTAATAACAAGACAGTGTTAGTATATATCATGGAAGGCAAGGAAAGTGCAGCTCCCAGTATGCCAGATGGCTGTAAAAACATCACGAAGCACAAGGTTCAAGGTTTAATCGAGAAAAATCAGAGAATAGAGAAACTAAATTGCAAAAAGAACAGGTAATTCCAATGCACAATGCCCAACTTATGGAAATTCTAAGGCAGAGAAAACGATAAAAAAACAAATGAAAATGCAGAGCCATTGTGATTTAAAATGTAGAAGAGTTTACAACTGATGAAAGATTCAGTTTTTCATTGTAAAATTTCAATATCCGGGTAGATTCAGAATGGTGATTTATGAACATCTGCCGGAACTTACTTTCAGCTATGTAGAAGAACGCAGTGCTTCTGAAAATCTTCTCAGCCAAGCATTTAGAAACTAGAAATTGCAATAACAAAGCCCTTGGAACAATTTAATAGAAATTGGGTGACAAAAAGATCCATCACTGCCGTGATCTTCTCTTCAGATAAGCTCATAAACCAAGGATTCCTTACAAATGCTGATTCTTGAGACAAACCCCATCTCCTATACACATCAAGCTTTTTTTCACATGTGGATGTGGTCATGGACCTCAGCAACACAATTGCTAAAACAAATTGACTCTTGGAACTTGGAAGGATGAAATCCCATTAGACTCGCTTTCTGGACAAGCCTTTTCAAATTCTCCAGATTCGAAATCATAATACTAGGCTTTATCTGAACTGATAAAGCAATATTCTTCATAGGAACTCCATTTTCTAACAAAATATCAACAATCATAATGCTATTTCCTTTGTTTTTTGATGCTGGGTTAGGATTTTATATTTGAGTGTTCTCAAATACTGTCATTAAATATTATGTGCATTACAATATTTACTAAAGGATATCCGTACTCTTTTGGTTTGTCTTGTTTAACGTTCTCCCTACTAAAGGCATAGCTGGGTTTTGTTCAATATGTCAGTTAGCCAGCTTTTGCCCTGTTCTAAGAAAAAAAAGTGTGTTATTAGGAAACAAGGTGTTTAATATTGGGGTTGTGACAGGTTTTGGATGAAATTGTTCAATGGGCAGTAGTTTAGCATTTTACAATCAAGTTCTGCTCTCAATTTCTTAATTGTATATGGTATGATTCATGTTCTCTGGGGTCTACAGGTACGTGACAAAGATCTCTGGCTAGCTTCCCACAAAGATGTCTCCAAATTACACAGATATCATATACTTCCCAGCATGTTTCCTTCAGGCAAAAGCTACAGTGCCCCAGCCAAAAAGGGCCTTGAGCAAGAGAATGGTGAAAGTGTGAATTCTGAAGATGGGCTTCAGCCAATGGAGGACGCTTCCACTGAAGATTTAATTGAGGAAGTTTCTGATCTCCTCCTGGAACGCTGTATGAGGATAGTGCCTCATGATCAGAACAGCGGGGCCTTTTTCATTGCTGTCCTCCAGAAACTCTCCCCTTTACCGGGTGAATTTTAGTGTTATTGATGCATCGTGTTATTATAAAGAATCTGAGCAGTTAATGTTGAGAATGAGGGTAGGCTAGTTGGACCTTGTAGCCAGTAATGGTTACTCCTAATCCCCACAGTTTCCTGTGTTCTGAAGATGGTGCTCCTTTGCTCATGTCACTTTCGTCTCATCTCCCACTTGCAAAACGCTTACTCGGTAGTTGAAATAAATGATGACTCCAACCTATTTTGAAGGATGTCTGTCACTTTTTTCTTTTGCTTTGCATGTTAGGCGTTCATTGTATTATATCAAATTCATGATTTTCCTGCAGCCATTCAGGAGAAACCCAGTAAGAAAAAGAGTTTGTTCAAGAACACTAAACTGCAGGAAAAATTATCGAATCAGGTTACTGCAGAAAATAGTGGGATGGAGCCAGACTCCGTAGATGCTGCTGTGGAAAAAAATTATGAATTAGCCTCAGGCAGATTTAATTGTGTTAATGAGCCAGATGAAGCTGCAATGGAACCTGATCTTTCTAATATATCTGACCAAAATGATTCAGAGGAAGCCCAAGCTCTAATTAATGGGGAAACTGATTCAGGGAAGGCTGCATGGAAGAGAAAGTTGCAAACTCAAGGCAAATGGAAAGGGGTGGACCCTGTTCTTTTCTTTAAAGATGAAGCTATTATCAATAGCATAAAGATGTTCTATGGGATTGATGATTCATTTCCTTTTGATGGCCACTCAATCTCAAGAAATCGTGACAAGAAACATGTGAAGAGAATTTTCTGTCTCGAAGTCGGTTAAGGATGTCCTTGAGTTAAATTTTCGTGTTGGCCAACAACTTAAGATAGCATATATCGGCCTGAAGATGTTTGTAAGTATATCTTCATGCTATTTTGGCAGTATTGTTTTCTTTATATTGTTTTTCCTTTCCTAGGTGGCAGCCTCGGCCTCAGCCTCGGCCTCGGCATTTCCACCAATCCCTCTCTTCCTCTGGCCTGTTAGTGCTGTCTCGTGTTGATTGACCGGCTCCAAAGTTTCTTTCTTACAAGACACAGCCCTGTGCCATGACCTACATTGCTAGAGTGCAGTTCTTCTATATGTTTCTTTTCACCCAAAAAAGGTGGTTGCCTAGGTTGATTTAACAGAGAATTGTTCATTTCTTAATTGCTTACACTTTTTACTTTCTTTCTTTTCGAAGGAGCGACAAACTTCAAGAGAAGGTACCTCTACCCCATGTGCATTCAGGATATCTGCCGGTAATTCTTCCGCACATCACCAAGCAGAAGGAAATTCAAAGTTAGAAATCTTTTTAGATAAAAAAGATAAAGATCTCGTATGGTTTGAAAAACCTATATACATCCCTGGTGGATTTCAAGCATTTGTGGCAGTATAAAGCAATAAAATTCGCAGACTTTGTTGATGCTGAGAAGGCATCAAAGCTTATGATGGGTTGTGGCGTAATAGTTATGAGGGTATGTAGCAGCACCTACCATGTTTGGGTTATTAGTGGATAAATGTGTATTCACTATTTACGACATTGTTTTGATTGCAGACAGCAAAGCCATGTCAGATCCTACCAAGGCGGATGCTTCAACGATAGCCATTGGCTGCTGGAAAGGTAGATGCAATCTGAGCGTGATGGTCACTGCAATTGACTGCCAAAAATGACTAAACCATAGAAGAAGAGCTGAAAAGCAAAACAAAAGGGATAAAAAGCTGATGTGGGGGAGATGAAGGAAAGGTGTAAAATTTACCCACTTGGCTGCATGCTAAAACGTTATCATCTCTAGTCCGAGGGCAGAGAATAGACACATCCACTACCAGTGGTTGCAACTTTTTTTTCAGAATAGGGAACTACTGCTAAAAAGCCTCTCAAGTAACAGGAGAACCGCCATAAACCTTTTCACTTCCACCTTCCATTACTGCACTACAGAAATTCAAAGCACGGGTATAAAAGGTATTCAAAACATTCAATGAAAATACGAACCTTCTCTTTTCGAGAATGAGATTGAGAGGAGAATATACGACTCAGCTTCACCTCAAAATAAGAAACCAAACAGCTGCTCATGCAAACTAAACTACAAGAAGGTTAAATTTACAAAGAAATACATCACACCTTTCAAAATAAAATTGCTATCGGGGGCAAATTAAAGCGAAATTAAAGAGAAGCGTGCAGTTTCAAAGCCATTTCCACACAACACAAATTCAAAGCAGGGGTACACAGGGTATTCAAAACAGCCCGTGACAATACAAACCTTTTTTTCGAGAATGAGATTGAGAGGATAATATGCGACTCAGATTCACCTCAAAATAAGAAACTAGTCAGCTGCTAATGCAAACTAAACTATAAGACGGTAAGATTTACAAATAAATACATCACGCCTTTCAAAACAAAATTGCTGTTGGGAGCACATTAAAGAGAAGCATGCAGTTTCAAAGCCAGGACTGATCAAATCACAATTGACTTTATCTACAACACTTGCTCTTAGATGGAATTTCTTGTGCAGGGCCTGGAATGATGATCTTCTTGCCGGACAAGGATGCCAAGTTACCGTTGCTTTGATTTTCACCAGCAATCAGGTTCTTCTTGTTTACAATGTTGAAGATCTCTGTCAACACAGTCATAAAGGCGCTCTCAACATTAGTTGCTTGCAATGCTGAGGTCTCCAGGAAGAATAGTCCTTCCTTCTGAGCAAATTCATTGACATCCTCAGTGGGTACGGCCTGCTGGTCCTCAAGATCACTTTTGTTCCCAATCAGAATGATAACTATGTTCTTGTCGGCATGGCTACGCAGTTCTTCCAGCCAGCGTGGTATGTGATCAAATGTCTGGCGTTTGGTTATGTCATACACCAGCATTGCCCCAACAGCACCCCTGTAGTATGCACTTGTGACTGCTCTGTACCTGTTCATTGAACCACGTGAGCAGAGAAGAAATCAATATTCATGAATTATAAAATTGTAATATCTATTCTATGCAATGAAATACAGTATCCTTTTCTTCCCAGATTAAGAACACAACATGGAATTTTGTGTTAAAGCACATAGAGTAAGATCTCATAAGGCGCCTGTGTTTTTCCCTTTCTCTCATAGCAAAAAAAAATTATTGCCAGCCTGGATCCCAAAGATTCTTAACGATAGTATCTAGTCATTAAATATGATGTCCATCTCTGCGCACCTTGATATATACAGAATATATTTCAAGAATTGTTCCAAGCTATGTCATAGCTCCAAAGATAATATAAGATAAACGATCGTTCTTGTTCAACAATAAAGTTTTAAGCACTAAAGAAGATTTAAACATAACCTTACAATGTAATGAAATTCCTCGGAATTGCACAAAGTTCTTTGGAACTCCTAAATTCTCGATGCTCTAACAACCTTATATCAACTAATACGAAAAATACTGAGGCTTAGAACAGTCTATATAGTGGAAGACAAAACCCCACAATAGATGTGTTATTCTTTGAGGATGAACAAAAGAATAGGGACATAAGCCGGATCCACTTCCTAGGCCGAAAGCAGCTTTAAGAAAAATAAATAATTCTTCTTTCATCAAGAATCAAACAAAAGGCCACCTTTTCTCCAGCCATAACATCAGCACTATAAACATGAGAATTTAAATCCTCACCCAACAGAACCACCAAAAAAGGCAATAGAGGTGGCCAAAGAAGATATAGAAAAGCTAATAATGTAGCAAAACTTTTCAATCGGCACTTTATATGCAAGGAAAAATGTTAATTTTAAGGGCCAGCAATAGCGAGGGCTGACCTGAAGACACATCACCCATTACAGCTTGACAGAGTCGAGAATCAAGATCTACCTTTACATGTATCACCATGAACAGCCTCATATCCAGCATGATCACATTATATCAATTCATATACATTTCCATACTTATACCACAAGCTTTAAACCGGATCAATTCGCATCCAGAAGTCTGACATTCACTAATCAAAAACTACAAACAGGCTGCAATCCAATCAATGACGGAAAAACAAAGAAAAGCAAGAAAAAAACAACTAAGCATACTAGCATATTATCAATGACGAAAAAACCATATCACATCCACAGTTTTAGACCAACCAAAAACAAAAACATAGGAATGACGAAACTATTCTTAGCATTCCTCGTTGAAGCAAAAAAAAACAGGGAGAACATCTGAAAGAAAGAATAGTTACCGTTCTTGACCAGCAGTATCCCAGATCTGGGCCTTGACACTCTTATGATCAATAACTAAAGTCCGAGTTTGAAACTCAACACCAATAGTAGCTTTAGAGTCAAGACTAAACTCGTTTCTAGCAAATCGAGCAAGTATTTGTGATTTCCCAACTGCTGAGTCCCCTATCAACACCAACTTAAATACGTAGTCTATCTTTTGGCTCGCATCTCCATATCCACCCCCACTAGCCATTTTCTCATCCCCTCAACTCTCTCCAAATGGGTTTCCTTTGCTTCTTCTAAAGGAGAGGGTCATGCGTGCTGTGCTATATAGCTACTAGATCTTAGTAGGAGTGTATGCTTTGCTTGCTACTGTTGCTATACTGAAGGCAAACGAGCTAAAAAGATGATCAGAGTTTGATAATCTGGTGTAACGCATAGCAAATTTATATTGGTGCAATCAAGAAATCTGATCCATCTATTTGTAAGAGAAACGGTGGTATGATTTTGATGGGTTTCACCTGTTTGGCTCGTGTTTTCCTAACTTTTAAAACAAAATAATTTATTAAAAAAGTATTTAGTTAGAATTTTAAAAATTAGTTGTTTTATTTTTCAGAATGGAAGTTGATTTTTATAAAAGTAATTTAAAGGTATATTATTTCTATTTTAAAAAGCATGAGAAGTGGTGATTTTTTAGATTAAAAAAGTTGTTTTACATGAAAAATAAAAACAACCTTGAATATTTTAAAACTGACTAACCTTAATTATTTCATTTTAAGGATGTTAGATGTCAATTTGTATGCATCCTTACTAAATTATTTATTGTTTCTATTTACTAAAAAGAGCTATATAATATTTTACATTACTGTTTTTATACTTATATTTTTTATAGTATTTTTATGTGTTTTCAATGAAAGAAATCATTTTTTAAATAATATATATATATATATATATATAAGGTTTAAGAGGTTGATTAATCAACGTGTGTATTTTAAAATACATCTTTAATATACCACATAAATTTTTTTCATACGAAGACATTCAATATTTTTTTTTATCTGATAAATATCGAATAAACAATATTGTGTAAGGTGCAATTGATGGGTTTTGATCCAAGAGTGTTTAGGAGGTTGTGTTCATGTTTGAAGCTAAACACAGGCATAACCTGTTTGGTTTTTTTAAAATACAGTTTATTGTGTATAAGAAACTCATATATATTTTAAAAAAATACAGGTACGTTAAAAGCAGCTCCCAACTATTTTTCACAAACATGCGGACGCGTGTAGTGGAGAGTGAAACTCTCCACTGAACACCTCCACAGTGGAGTTTAACTCCACTGTTCACGTGAACAGTGATGCATAATTCCGGCCGGACCGGGTCCGGTCCAAAGCTAAATGCATTGAACCGGATCCGACCCAATAAAAAAATAAATTTTATTTTTAATTATGTTTTATTAATGACATAACATTTGCAGAATTTGATCGCAATCTCAATTTTGTTCCTGATTATATTTTTCCTGATGTTGTTGCGCGTTTAAGAAACCAAGGAAACTGTAGTTTTTATCGGATGTATTTCATATGTGATGGAATTGTAGATGGTTTAATTGAACAATAAAAAATATTTTATATAAAGTATTATTTATTTCATGATGTAATAGCAATAGTTAAATTTACAATATTTAATTCAAAACCATCAATATATATATATAATTATTTAAATTTACTATTATTTAATTATTTTATAACCTCAATTTGAAAAATAATTTTTTAACCAGATATATTAAACTATTTTTTGTTCAATCTCAAATTCAATCATAGTTTTAACCAAACATATATAAATATCAAACCAATCTTTTCTAAAAATATATTTTATAAAATAATTTTTTTCAAATCATAATTACAAAAACTACCACAGTATGTTATACCTTCGCAGTTTCTGAGAAAAGACGACGATAAATTAAAGATGGGGTTCAAGTGAGAGTGTATCGGTATCTCTTCCGTAGCTTGAAACGCCATCGGTTTATTGCATTTTGACAGCTCAGTGGTCTGAAAAAGGTGCTCTGAGCTTTCCTTCTTAAAGAAAGAGAGACGATGCTGTTATACTTCTGCGTTTTTTTGCCTTCCATATGTGTTAAATCACCCCTCAACTGTGGGTTCTGATGAAGATTATTTTGCATTCCGATGGAGAATCTTCTTGTGATGGGCTTTCTTATATTTTGTGTGCTTGGAGGAATTCATTATGTATGTAAGACATAATTTCACATAAGACTCTGGATTTGGATTTGGATTTGGATTTTGCTTTGGCCGCCTGCTACTGAAATTGTAATAAACTAATACATTCTTTTGAGATTATTCTTTTTCTAAATTTAAAACAATATTAAGAGCATGAAGACTTCTTTTTACAGTTTTATTAAATCTAATCAAGTTATTTGATATTGAAATTTATCAACTTGATTTTTTTTTATCTAATTCAAGTTTCAAATTAAACTGTGTAAGAGCTGATTCAAAGTGTATAATTTAATTTAATAAGTTAAAAAACAACTTAGATGACCAGTAAAAACAATATAACTTTTTAAAAAACTTTAAAATGATAATTTTTTAATATTCAAACGATGTCATGTTGAATCGACCTCAGTCACCATGCGACCTAGGTCATGAATTTCATCGAGTTTAATAACTTTATTGTTTTTGTAAATTGTTTTTATTTAATTTTATGATAAAATTAGATACTTGCAAAATTAAGCACCAACTCTAAAAAAATATTTATTTGAGATTGTAATAACCCTATAAAAAGTAGAAAAAAATAAACCATGAATTATATTTCTCAATCAATCCAATATTGAAGAAAAATGAAATTAGAAAAAAACAATTAGAAAAAATAAAAGATCAAACACTAAAAAACAAACTTATCAGGTTTGATGGGTAAACCTGTTAAACCTGTGAATCGGGTAACTCGGGTCAACACGCCAATTATTTTCCTTAATTTTTTTATGACCATTTTTTTTCAATTTTATTATTTTGTATTAAATTATTTGCCCTTGAGATTTGTCATTTTTTTACTTTTCTTACTGTTTGTTTATTATGAGAGCATGTTGGTAAAGTTAACTCTAACTGGCACAAGGTATTTTAAGGGGTTTTTTACCGAATTTTGGCTTCTTTACTAGGTCATTCTTTCAAAAAAAAAAAAATTATCCTGATCTCATATCGCAGATTGTTGGTTTATCAAGTTACCCCGGGCTAACTCGAGTTTTTTTTTTTGACGTTGTATTTTTTGAAGTTTTTTGTTTATTTTTTACATTAGATTATTAGGCCTTGAACTTTACAATTTTCTTTTATTTGTATTTTAGGATTATTTCGGTCTCATATCACAGGTCATGTTTTAGTTAATTTAACCAGGGTTGTTTTGAAATATCGTTGCTTGAACATTCCTTTTTTAGCGTTGGAAAAAACAATTAATTTAACCTACAGTGTAACACAAGCCGCTTATTTAGTAGAATTCAAAAATCCATATAGATCATATTCTTGGATTTCCATTAGTCATAATGCAATAAAAATAGAATTTATGCATACATTTCATACACACACACACACATACATGATCTTGAGTAATTTTCATTTTTATTTTGAGTCTTTTGTGAAGTGAATATAATTTTTATTTTATAAAGTACAATTAACAAATATACCTTATTTATTCTTGATTTTT
>Ga0307515_10020986_pt1 | contig 11608 bp, 3 predicted proteins | sample 17_EM_MG_FD_194513 | JGI IMG/M metagenome (GOLD analysis project Ga0307515, IMG submission 194513) | Populus trichocarpa ectomycorrhiza microbial communities from riparian zone in the Pacific Northwest, United States - 17_EM | ecosystem: Host-associated > Plants > Roots > Unclassified | place... | reverse complement strand
AATTCGTACAATTCGTACTGTTTGCGCACTATTTATTTATGGGGTAGCGTTTTGCCGCAATTTGCTATCAGGTGCTGCAAATTTGTTGCAAAACGCGCAAATTGCTATTAGGGTGCTGCAAACTTATTGCAAAACGTGCGTTTTGCGCAAATTGCTATCGACCATATACATCTGCCGCAACCGTACGGTTTGCGGCAATTTGCCGCAAACCGCAACAACGACCCCAAAAAAAAATTTCCTGATGTAGTACTTTGTATTAAAGGCCTTAGCGCGCTTACAACCGTAGCAGGCGCCTATAAAGCGTTCGACTAAGTCTATTATTTTTGGCCAGAAGTAGTATTGGCTAAGAAGCTCGTAGGTTCCTCCTCTGCCTAGGTGGCCGCTTAATCGGAAGTTATAGGCTATTTAGATTAGTTGCCGTTGTATATTTTCTAAGTTAGGGATAAATAGGCGGCCTCTATAATAGAGCCTATTTTCTTTTACTTTTAAGGCTGCTATATTAATCTGGCCTAAGCTTTAGAGGTTAGTAGGTAGCATATAGGCGCTAGCGGTCTTTGCGGTAATAAGTTAATACAGTAATAGGTTAATAGAGGTGTTATATACCGTGGTAATAAGCTTATTAATTTTAGGAGGTAACTCTAGTTTTGTGGTATAAAGCTAAGGTACAGTTAGCTCTATTATAGGTAGTATGCCTAGGGCCAAATTTCGTACTTTTAGGATTATCTGTTATTGGAACTAATTGTAGGGGTTATCTTTAGACTAAGGAAGGTCTTGTAAGCGGCGTATTAGGCTATTAGGTTTAGTACCTTATACTCCTAGTCTATATATAATTTTAAAGTTAAAACTAAAGAGGAACTCGTTCCAGCATACTTAGCGTTAATTTAGCTGCTTTATGGTTATAAAGTATTTAAGGTTACGATAGTCCGTAAGGATTTTAGTTAGCTAATTAGGTTCTGCTAAGGAGAGTTCTAGTTAGAATTCCTTAAACGCTTATATAATCGCGAGAAGTTCCTTATTATAGATCTTGTAGTTACATTCTTATAGTATAAGCTTAGATAAGTAGAATGCGACTAGGTAGAGGAGGCCGTTATCACCCATTTAGGAGAGGACGCCTGTATTAACGTGGTCTAAGGAGTCGGTTTTAAGGTAGAGTTATTGTCCTAGTATAAAGTAAGCTAGGATAGGTGCTTTAGTAAAAGCATTTTTAAGGTCTTAGAACGCCTTCTTATATTTAGGCGTCTAGGTAAAATATAGGTGCGTTTTTCTTCTTTTTGCAGAAAGGCCCTTTGTTCGCATTATTACTATAAGTAGTGCTACTACGCCTAAGAAGTTGTATATAAATTTTTAATAGAAGTTGGCAAAACTAAGGAAGGCTTATACGTCCTTAATGCAGTTAGGGGCTTGCTATTTAGTAATTGTGCGTACCTTTTTAAGGTCCATGCGGACACCCTTAGTAGTAATAATTAGTCTAAGGTATTTTACTTCTATAACTAAGAATTTACACTTCTTTAAATTAATATAAAGTCCTGTGTCCCTAAGGCGCTCTAGGACTTTTTAAACGTACTTAGTATACTTAGAAGGGTTATCGCTGTAGATAAGTATATCGTCTAGGTACGCAGAGTAGAAGTCATTAAGGTAGTCCTATAAGGCGTTATTAATATAGCTTTAGAAGGTGCTTAGGCCGTTATATACGCCAAAGGGCATAACAGTATATTTAAATTAGCCGAAGCGTAATATAAATGCGGTTTTCCATTCGTTACCTTCCTATATTCGGAAATAGTTAAAGGTGGCGATAATATCGAGCTTAGTATAGATTTTGGCTTAACTAAGCCGTTTAAGAGTCTTATGTATAAGCAGTATAGGGTATTAGTTCTTAATCGTAATAGCGTTAAGTCCTTTATAGTTAACGCAGAATCGGATACCTCCTCCTAGCTTCTTAGTAAGAAGGATAGGGGCAGCTGCTAGGGATATGCTAGGGCGGATAAATTCTTTATTAAGGTGTTCGTCGATATACTTTTTTACAACTAGAAGTTTGTCTTTAGACATTAGGTAGGGTCTCTTATAAGGTAGCATTTTTCCTTATTTAATGTTAATAGTATAGTCATCGGGTTAATATGGGGGGAGTATATCTACGCTCTTTTGTAAGCATATATTAATAAAGTTATAGTACCTCTTAGGGAGGAGCTTATAGAGTTCCTCGTTAGTAAGTCCTTTTTTAAGCTTTATAAACTTCTTAAAGTCTAAAGGTAAAAGTCCGTAGAGTTCCGCAGGGGCGTCGTTTTCTAGGAGGTTAACTATATCTATTCTGTTACTATAGAGGATATAGTCTTGTTCTTTATTAAGCTTATATAGTTATAATTGGGAGGCTATAGTAACGGTCCAGCCTTTCCTACGTGCTATGCGGTAGAAGGCTGCGGCACTTATATAGTAGCAGTTAGTCGTAGGTAGAGTAATAAGGGGTTTCTTAGGTTAATATCCTAGTGAGTAAATAAAGGCGGCTAGGCCGTGTCCTAGGTAAGTCTCTCTATAGTATTTAGAGTTAAAGGTTACTTCTCTCTTTTCCTAGTTAATAGCGGGGTTATATTATTTAAGCTAGCTCATTCTAAGGATAATAGGGTAGTTAGTAAGTGGTATAATATAGGCCCAGAGCTCTTCCTAGTGCCCATTTATATCTAGGTAGAGTTATACTACGTGGGTAATCTTCTATGCGGTAGAACTACTATTAGCGAGTTATAGGGCGCGGGCTTTAGTAAGGGGTAAAGTAGGTAGGCTATAAGTACGTATAAATTAGGTATCTATAAATTTATTAATAGCTCCGTAGTCAATTATAAAATAGATTTTATATTATTTTTTAGCAGTAGTTCCTATTATAGGTAAAACTATCTATTTCCGTCTATTTATCTTTACTAAGTTATTTATTAAGCAGGCCAATATATAGATCCCTCTATTATTAGGGTGTCCTAACCCGCGACTTAGGGTAGGGACTTAGCGTTTTCCGCTTCCGTGTCTAATTCTACTGCTATTACTATATCTTTATCTTATACGGTAGTGGTATATAGTAACGTATTTAGTGTTTGAGGTATTAGGTTAGGTATTAAACGGCGGCTACTAAACCTAGCCATTAGGCAGTTTAGGTTATCGTAATAACAGCCTTCTTAACGGCATCTATAGCAGCGTTTTAGTTTCCGGAGTAGTTCGCGCTCTCCATCTAGGAGTTTTTGCGGAAAGGTTAGTATAGAGAGGTCGATATTAGCTCCCGTGGTACTTAAGGTAGTAGGGGTTAGTGGCTTAGTATATATGGGTTTAGTAAGCCCGGAGGGCTTCTATAGAGAGGTCTTTAGGTAAGGGTTAGTAGTAGCAATCTAATTCAGTCGTTGTTTAATCTTTTATAGGGCTGCTACCATATTATAGACGTTGTTATAGTTGTGGCTAGCGGCTGCGTAACTAAGGCGATAAGTAACTTTTTTAAGGAGATCCTCTTAGTCTTTAGTATTGTCTTAGGCGAGGGCTCCAGTGTATTCCTAGAATTTAATATAGAACTTATTAAATAATTTAGTAGGGCTTATTTTTAGGGCGTGTAGTTTAGCTTGGCTAGTAGCTAATAGGTTATAGTCGCGGTATATTAGGTCGAGATTATTAAGGACTTCTTAGTAGGACTGCTACTTTTAGGGGCCATTAGTCTCCTATTAGGCGAAGAGTCTATTAAATAGTGTACCCTTTGTTCGCCCAATAATATAGCTAATCTTTATATCTTCCGTAGGAAAAAGGTAGGCGCTCTAGGTTAGTTTCTTACAGATTTATATCTTCTAGTAGCTGTATTCCTTACGGTCTCCCTAAAAGACTAGGGGGTTAGGGTAATATGCGTTAAACCCTATGGTAGTAGCTTAGGTTCGATTATTATAGCTTTTATTATTGCTGCTCTAGTAGGGGTTCCCGTTAGGTAAGGCTATTCGGCGCTAATCCTCTATTAAGCGTTAAGTTGGTAAGGTTACTGGGGGCGTGGAGACTTAGGTGGCGTTATATACAGTAAAGAGGTATCTGGCGTTATTACGAATGTGTTTATTAAGCTAAGATTATAGGTATTTAATTATGCCCTCTTTTTCAGTAACTGTAGCGATAAGTGCGATCTTAGCCTTCTTTAACTATTAGACGTCGCGTTTAGACACGTGGAGGTCGTCTTCAGTTTCTTAGCACGTGTTATTAGCAAGCGCTTCACAAGCTTATAGGTCTTAGATAATATTATAATCTTAGGTAGTACGCATCTCAGCCCGTGTAAGCTTTAGGTAGTAGTTCTATAAAAGGCGGTAGTATTTATTGGGTTTTTATGCTACCCTTTTTGTAAACGTCTTGGCGTCTTATATTTTAATCTTAATAGGTAGTAACCCTTCCGCTTGCTTGTTCGTAGTTATATAGTCAATAAAGAATAAGATATTATTAGTGTCTACCTCATTAAGGTCGTCGTAGTCTTTTAGGCCACTAGGCTTCCCCTTAGGGGTTAAGGCTAGGGCTAATAAATCGAACTCTCCTAGGATTAATTAACGGCGTAGGTTAAATATAGGTATTGGATTGTTCTTTAGGTTTAACATAGTGGCTAGTAAGGAATATCGTCTTACTATTATAGGTTCCTTAGAAGTCTAAAGTAAGGTAATTTATAGACACGCTGCTTTTAGCAGCGCCTGCAGTATTACAAAGACGTAGAATTGGTCGTAGGCTAAGCGTCAGTAATAAAAAAAGGCGCAACGTAATGTCACGGGACGTAGGCAATGGCTATAAGACGTATGTATTCGAGGAGTCTACAAGACGTTGCGCGATCGATCGTAAGGGTCGAGGGCGTAAGGGGGTGATATACCTACGCGTAGCTGACATAAGCTATACGCGAGGTGTACGCGAGAGCACGGGGCTTTCCTATAGAGGCCCCTGCGGTGGGGTTCCGTAATATAGGCGGAGTAAAAATATAACTTAAGAAAGCTTAAATATTGGGCGTTGCTGTATGCGTTAAAGAAGTATCGCGTATATCTATACGGCGTTCGCTTTATAGTAGAGATAGACGTAAATACCCTAGTCGTATAACTAAATTATACCGCTACTAATTTACCTAGAGCCTTAATAATAAGATGGCTAGTATAGATCTAGCTATAGGACTTTAATATTAGATATATACTAGGGAAGAAGAATAGCCTAGCTAATAGACTTTTATAATAGCTACCTAATAGTAAACGACCTAATAAGCTAACTAAGAATATTAAAGAGTTTATTAACTGTAAACTAAGTGCCTTAGAATATACGGCTGCCCCTCTTAAAATAGAAGCGGGTTTGTTACTAGAAGACTTATATTTAAGGGAATCTTAAGAGATTATAAAGTGGCTAGTAACCTTATAACGTCTAAAAGAGATAAATATTAAGGAGTTTAAAAAGTTTAAATAATATATACTAAAGTTCCTAGTGTGTAATTAATAGCTCTTTTACTAGTAGTTGAAAAATACACTAATGTAAAGGGTAGTTAATAATAAGGACGCTTAGTAGGAGATTATTAAAAGCCTTTATAATTAAAGCGGATATTATAGATAAAAGGGAACGTATTAGAGAATCTTAAATTAATATTAGTGGCTAGGGCTATAGGATTAGATATTATAGTATATTAAGTTATATCTACAATACTAGGAGCAACAGCTAGGATAGGAAGAAGAAGTAATATACCCTATATAGGAGTCTACCTTATAGCAATAAGTAGCGGTAGATATTACGTTTATACCTCTAAGCCGTCTTAGATTTTGGTACCTAGCTATTACCTAAGAATATATATCTAGATAAGTAGAAGCTCGCGCCCTTTAAAATAAGGATGCAAAAAGTATAGCAAAGTTCCTCTATAAAGATATTATCTGCTAATAGGAAGTATTTAAACAACTCTCTATAGATAGTAGAGGAGAGAATACTAATATTACCGCTGCGCTCGCAGAGCTCTATAATATTAAGAGGGTTATAGCTTCCGCTTACTATACTTAGGCGTAAGGCTTTATAGAGTAAGGCTATAAACCTATAATAGACGCTTTGGCGAAGATGGATGGCTTATAACTAGATAATCTTTATACCATTTTATAGGTAGATAGGACAACTATTAAGCGGCCTACGGGAATAACACTAGTAAGAGTTATATGCGGATATAAGCACGTCCTTCCTATTAAACTCTATATACCTACTTAGTAGATACTGCCTTAGTAAATAGTCTGGACTACTATAAAGCTATTAGCACTTTATATAAAGCAGTTTAACTAAAGAGACGTAGATATAAAAGAGGCTATTATACATATAAGATAACTAAGGGTAGTAAATAAGGAGTACTTTAATAACACCTACTATATTCGCTAGGACGGATTTAAGGTTAGAGATATAGTTATGCTTTATAACACGTAGCTTAAGTAAGACTATTCTAGTAGTTATAAGTTAGATCTAAAATAGCTAGGCCCGTTCCGCGTATATAAGAGTCACCCTTATAAAGGATAGTATTTAATTAAGGATCTTAATAGCACGCCGTTCTGTAATTAAACTCTAGGGAATAGATTAAAGAAGTTTTATTAATAATAGATGTCTAAGGTCTGCTAGGAAGACTAACTTAACCAGTTAAGCGGAACTATGCTATAAGAAATAATAGTAGAGCTAGAGCCTAAGGAGGATATTATATAAAATCCACCAATATCGCAATGCCGTATAGTTTAAGAAGTATGCGTTCTAGAAAGATTGTTTAACAGAACTAAGTATAAAATATTTAATTAGGGGATAGTTAAGTTCTAAGGTGGGGGAGGGGATATAGATAATAGCCGTGTAATTTATCCGTTTATTTACCGTATTTCCTAAAGCTCTTTCTATTACGCTTTCTTATTTGCTTTTTTTAGTTATAGGAATCTAATATATAGTAGTAGTAAGGTAAGGACAGAAGAATATTTACGTATAACTATCTAGTATTATTTACTACAAAGATATTAGTTCTGCTTACCGCCTTTATTAAGCTAATAGTAATTTTCTATCCTAGGGATAGAAAATTATAATTAGTCTATTTAACGATTAGAGCTAGTAGAACTCCACACTACTACTTAAATTTAGTAGACTATTCAGATTAGGAAACCCTATTTAAAACTTTACCTTTTTGCCCTTAATAAACCTTAAATATAGTTATAATTAGTTAAAGTTATAAGTTAAATAGAATTAATAATAGTATATTTATTATATCTTTATCTAGTAGACCTCTAGTACTATATAAAGGAGCTAAGTAATAGATTAGTAACGTCCTTATAGAAGTTAGAGGCTTTGCAGTTAATTAGTGTTAAGTAGTGCTCCTCTAAATCTATAACGAGATTCTACTCTCTTAAAAAAACTACGCGGATGCTACTAGTATAGTAGTTAATTTCGTTAACTAGGATAATAGGCTATAAGCATCTTTAGAAAGGGACGCGTTCTTATTAATCTTTAAGGATATCTTTAATATTAATAAGATAGTAGAAGATTAAAGAAATTAGTATAATAAAGCTAAAGAAACTATCTAAAAGTCCTAGGGACAAGGTGTTCTTAACGGTCCACTTAAATATACGGTCTCCTACTACTTCCTTTCTACTATCTAAAAGCTTACCGTCTACCTACTTTATAAAGTAACGGTATAAGTTAATAAGGCCCTAATTAACAGGCTTAAATATCTAGAACGTGGCATTAAGAACACTACTTAACTACAGCCGACTGATTTTGCGCTCGCGCTAAAGATACTAGAAAGGGTAGTATTAGACTAGGTAGTAAATAAGTATAGCTTAGGAAGATACTTAACTAGCTTCCTTATTCTAAATAAGGACCTACTGCTAAGAAGTAGGAGACTAACTACCGTGGGACTAGAGGTTACTAATATTGGAATTAGATAAGTAGGAGAGAGCTTAGCTCTTATACTGCGAATATATTTATAATATACTTCTAATATAATAAATCCCTTAGCCTTTTAGCTATTAACACCTATTTAAGAAGGAGGCGTTAGTATTATACTAAGTCCGTCCTAATAAGGATTACCTATATTAGTTAACTCGCCCTTATTATCTATAAACGAGAGTATTTTTACAGCTAAAACGCCTATTAGCTTACCCTTGCGGCTGCTAGTATCTTTATTAAAAAGGAATCTAAGAAAAGGGCTAATAATTACTTACCTAGAAGTAGGAGGGCTAGGAGTAGAATTAATGTTTAATAAGAACGTTATTAAGCTAGGAGATAATAAGGAGTATATTAAGGAGGCCGTAGATACTATAGCAATACTCTATGTAAAATAAGGGTGTAACTATAAGGATAATATGCCCGCTTATTTTAAGGCGTCCCTAAACCGAACTACTAAAATTAAACTAACTAAGGTTATAAAGCTCTTGCGTAGTTAGTATAGGGTAGCTAGTTCTAATTTAGAGATATATAAGGTCTGTTAGATATATACGCAAGCTATAGGAGGATATATAGGTTTAGCAATAAAGGATTTAAATTATACCGCACTATATTATAGACTCTATTTAATATATCACGCTTATAACCACCTTAGTACTATAAAGACCGATCCTACTATATACTCTTAGTTTAGAAAGGCTTATAGATCTTTAGTTTTGTCTAATTCCTTAGGACCGTATAAGTTTATTTATAACTTAGCGCTAAGGTTTTTATATAATAAAGAGGCTTTGCTTAATCGGATAATATTACTAAAAGATTAAGAAGTATAGCAGTGAGAAGGATCTATAATTTTAAATATATTTAAATGGTAGTGGGATTCTAGTATCTTAGTAATAATTAATAAGGAAATGCGTATATACCGCCACTATTAGCGTCTAATTAATAGGCGGCTAAATTATAGCTAGTTAAAAACGATGGTTTATAGTCTCTACTAATAGCTAATAAGATAAGACCTTTAGTATTATTATCTTTATTGCGCTTTTAGACCTAATAGCTAGTAGTAACTTATTTCCTACCCTTATTATACAAAATTTGCGGTTAAAGGAGACTCTATAGCTTTCCGTTATATTAATATTAATATTCCCTTGCTCTTTAAAAGTAGATATAGTGCCAATATAATCTAAGGAAGCGTTTCTCTAGATAATAAGACTAAGGATAACTATATAATTACTCTACCTAGTATATATTACTACCTAAAATTATAATAGAAAGATTTTAAGGTATAAGGATTAACTAAGGGCAACGGATTTGTTTATAAGATCTCTAACTAAGACTAGACTACTAAAGACGTAGAAAAGTATGCGACCGGCTAGGTAGCTTAGCTATATAAGAAAGGAGATATACATATAATTATGCCTTACCTTCCTTATAGAGTAAAAGGACCTTTAACTAGAACCCGGCGAATAATACTGCTATAGTTTATTAGTATTTAGGACGACTATAATAACCTTAAGGTTACTAAAGAAGGTACTTAGGTAGAGTTGGTAGATATATACTAAGACTTAAGAGCGCCGCCCCATACGCCATCTGGACATACTAATCTCTACAGCGCGATTCTATATCGCTTCCCTATAGTAGTTAAGCTTATAGCTGCCAGCGCTCTATCCGACGCCCTTTTTAGTAGACGACAATGGGATTCTCTAGTAGTAATTTAAGATTGCGACCTTCTTCTTAATGGCAATAGGAACGAAGTTAGGAAATAGATGCATTCCTACTATCTTAGGGCTATTAAGAATTATAAAGATACGTTTAAGCTAATACGTGTAACTAAAATAGAGCGCTTTAACAGCCGCTTATACTTCTACTATATTAATAATGGAATTAATCCTTTAACTGTTACGGTAGATCTAAGTAGAGTACCCCTAATTATTATAGAAGGATAGAGTTATATAGAGTTACCTAAAGAGTTATAGGATAGAATTAAGTAAATGGAAGGACGCGAAAGAGCCATATTATTTAAGAGCCGCTAGTTTAATATATCTTGTACTGCTTAGCTAGGCGGATGAGAACGGTCTCGTTTAACTAGAACGGAGTCTCCTTATTTACCATCTTGGGTTTATAGTAAAGGTAAGGAGCGTATACAATTACCTACTATGCCTTTATTTTAAAGATAAGGAGTTTTAGAATTTTAGAAGTCGTTAGAGGATAGCGACTTAGGTGGGGGAGGTATATAGTAGTGTAATTTGGCCCCCTAGATTTAATATCTAAATTAGACGTAGCTTTAGGAGAGCCTAGGCCTTTTATAAGTTATATAGATCGGTTTAAAGCCCTTAGAGTCTTTAATAACTCGGGCGACACTAATAGATATACAATTTTCCTTTAATATACTCTTTTCTTTCTCTTCTTACTGCTTAATTCTAACTAATAGTGACTAACTAATAGACTAACCGACCGACTGACAGACAGCACTAAGACTTTCTTATCTTAGAGAGGTTGTACCCTCCTATATTAGATATTTATAGCCACTATAAAAGGTCTAGGGATGCCAAAGTGTATTTAAGCTAAGTATAGCTAAACTAACTAATTGATAAGATCTTACGGCTGGCCAATTAATACTATATTCTTTTATGCCTATAAGCCAAGGCACGCCGCATAGGCATAATCCACAAAATAACGTAATAGCTACCTAGACGAGTTAGCCACCTAAGTAAGTCACCCTAAAATTTGCTGCTAAAATCTCACTTAGGTAAGCAGCTCGGAAACTCCTACCTAGTAATTTTATACCAATACTTAAATACTTCACTTTTTCTATTATAATAATGGGTCGTCACCAGTTACTAAAAAGCTTAATTACTTACTTATATTTAGTACTAAACAAGCTTTATAAATTACTCTTCGGCAATTATTTACCTAGGAATTGTCCTATGCCTAGGAGGTGCCCTAATAGTTATATTAGGTGGATTATCAATCTAATTATTCTAGAATTATACTTTTAATAATATAGTACTAAGTCGCTATAAGAAGGTTATATGGAAAGAAATCCATCTGCCGGTAGAAGTTAAAAAGATATAAGATAATCCTCTTATTTATAATATTCTAGGTAAAATCAATCCCATTAATAACTAAGCCACTTACTAAATTTCGCGGGGTTATAGCAAACGCCAGATTTGTCTATAGTTAACGTATAATAAATATTATAATATAGCGAATTGAAAAAGACCCTTAACCTAGAGGTTTTCTCTATAGCGCGACGCTGGTTAAATATACTGGTAAAGACTTTAAAATATAAGTTAATTCTAGCTCTTATAAGGATCCCGAATTAGTATTAAATGCTTTATACTTAATAGTTAAGCTAAAGGTTGCAGATAGTATAGGGGGAGAAGTAGCTTTTAAGATAATTAACAAACCGGAGTAATAGTGCTGTTTCTTCTCTATAGAGAAAAACGTATCTATAGAAGTTATATTTAGCTAGAAATGTTTTCCTATCCACACTCCAAATCAGTTAGCTTACTTACTCCTCTTTCTTTACCGTACACTAGTCTATACGACTAATAGGTATAGAGGGGGTTTTTATTATATATAGTGTCTAAGGTTAGTGACTTTAGAGGAGTTTATATAATAATCCCGTAAAAGACAAATCTTTTTATACTATAAGCGTCTCTGCTAACTGCTATGCCAGCCCCTATTAAGCTCGCCGCCTATTTATTTA
>Ga0307515_10020985_pt1 | contig 11608 bp, 3 predicted proteins | sample 17_EM_MG_FD_194513 | JGI IMG/M metagenome (GOLD analysis project Ga0307515, IMG submission 194513) | Populus trichocarpa ectomycorrhiza microbial communities from riparian zone in the Pacific Northwest, United States - 17_EM | ecosystem: Host-associated > Plants > Roots > Unclassified | place... | reverse complement strand
TAAATTTTAATACCATAAAAACTACTAACCTATTTACTATGCAACTTTAATAGAAGCTATAGAGTGTATATAAAAGTCTAAATCTAAATTATTAGAATTTATTATTAGGTGGTTGTTAAGATATTATATTAGAATTTTTACAATTTTTGGTGGGGAAATGGACTTGCCGGCTCGGTGGTTCTGCCGGCTCGGTGGTGGAATACGTTAGTTAATAAGATTAAAGGCAAAGCTATTAACGCCCCATTTAAGAAATTAGGGCTTGTTATTTAAGACTATAACAATAATAGTAAGAAGGTAATTCTTATATAATTTCCTATAATTTAACAAGCTAGTTAGTAAGTTATTATTACGCTAGCTCCCTCCTTAATAAAGAACGGAATGGCGGTTTATTTGTAAGATATTACTTAGGCCTATACCTAATTAGAGATACACCTTTAGCGCTTAATACTGGCATACCTTCTAGGGTAAATTCGCCACTAATATCCTAAAGATATAATTATGGTTGTGCTTAAGCCATTATATAGAATCGCAGAGGTAGGAACTTATTAGTGGGCTACCTATAGCAAGCACTATAAAAAGAGGCTCCTAATAACTACTTTTATATTCGACCTATACTTCCTTATTATAACTACGGGAACCCTATTTAGAATTATTAGTATATAAACTAATAATATAATTATCTTAGGAGACGACTAATTCTTAGCTCTTAAAGAAGATAAGCTAGTAAAGGCAAATCTTATAGCAAAGCTAAAGGAAAAGCTTAATTTAATAATACCATTACTTTTTAATAAATGCATCCTCTCCCTAAATAAGGATTCTATTGCTTTACGCCAGAAGGGTTAAGGTAAAAAGATTAATATTATTAACGTTAACTCTCTAAAGTAAGGATATATGGAGTAACGCGCTCGCGGAGCTTATATTGCTTCTATCTATTAACCTAAAGCTTTATTTAATCTCTCTATTACCGCCTAACACTAGGAACCAACTAAGGATAATATTCTTGCCCTAAATAAACGTCTTTTTTAGTAAATGAACTATTTAGATTAGGGACTACTCTATATACCTATTAATCTTCCTACCGCTAAGCTCTTTATATTTATTAATAGATTGTTTATAAATAATAAAGACTTTAGCTCCTAGTTAGGATATAAGATTATTATTATAAACGAATCTACTAGAAAGAATAACTTTACGATTAACAGCAATCTTATCTATTAGAGCTTAACTAAAAGTAAGCGTATTACTTAAAGCGTTCTAGCGTTGGAGATATATAGAATGGTTGGCGGAGTTAATATGGCAATTACAATTAGAACTACCCTAAAGATAATTATAGATCGACTCGAAGTTCCCGTTATCCCTATAATTATATACACCAACTTATATTCCCTCTACGAGTATTTAATTAAGCTTAGTACTATAAAGGAGAAGCGCCTTATAATCGATATTATGGCACTTTAACAGTCCTATAAGCGTTAAGAACTCTTTAAGATTTAATAGATTAATGGCTAAGATAACCCAGTAGATATAATAACGAAGGGAAACCTAAATAAGGCACTAGAGATATTCGTTAACACAAATACTCTGCGTATACGAGTTAAAGGTTAGGTTAAGAGGGAGTAGGAGATATGGCGAGGGCCGCTAAGGCGCTAATATAGCTGGCAGAATATAGCTAGCAGAATTTAGCAGAATATAGCTAGTAGAATTTGGCAGAATATTATAGCTGGCAGAATACGGCAGAATACGGTAACGTAGTAGGTGCTAGCACCGTCACAGCTTAATTACGTTATTTGTATATAGATAGTAACCGTAAAAGAAAAGTTGCTAGTGTTGGGAATAAGGCACGTAGTTGTCACGTGTCGCCGCGGCACTAGCGTGGCGAGGAGCCTTAAGCTCCTCGCCCTCCCTCATTTTAGAAGAAGAATTGAAAAACATTATACTATTTACAAACCGTAGCTACGTGATATCACCTTGTGATACCAACATTACTACTTTTACTACAACTTAACTTATTAACTATAACTACTTTAATTATTAGCTAAATATTACTATTCTTATTACTTATAAATTATAATATTTATTTCTTCTTTTACTATTTACTATAGTACTATTATATAAAATCTAAATAGGGGACTTAGTTAGGGGTTTAGTTAAAGCCTTAGTCCCTAATATATATATAGTATACCTCTTTTTCTTCTCCTTGGCTTAATATCTTTATAATATAGTATTTATCTAAGCTTTAGGTTAGAGATGTTTAAATTATTATACCTTTTTCTACTACTTTTATATTAACTTTTTTTATTAGTACTTTTATTACTATTTATACTATAACTTATACTACTTATATTGCTTTTTACTTACTACTTTTACTATTTCTAATTTAGTTCTTTCTTTATTATTACTTTCTTTATTATAGTTATAACTATTTTTATATAAAATACTTATAAATATACTAAAGACCGTATTATAAGGACTATTAATAAACTTATAAAGACTATAAACGCTATTATAAAAGCTATAAATTTTTTTAATATAAATTTTATAAAATAAAAATAAGAATAATATATAATAAATATATTAAATCTTTAACTACTATACTATTACCGCTATTACTACTACTACTACTATTACTACCTCTACTACCTCTACTAATTTTACTACTACTTCTATTACTCTATTTCCCGCTCTTATTAATACTTTTACTATTTAGGCTACTAATAACTATCCTAGCTATTATTATCCCAATAGCTACTACCTTACTCCTCCTTACCTTCTTCCTCCTTCTCCTACTACTATCCCTTTTATAACTCTAGATGTTACTACTATAATAGCGTAAAGAGTTCTATAGCTGCTAAGGAGGCTACTACGGAGATTGCTGCGGAGGATACTACAGAGGCTGCTAAGGCTGCTACAGACTGCTGTAGAGACTGCCGCGAAGACTACTGCAAAGACTACTGCGGAGACAGCTGTAAAGACTACTGCGGAGACTGCTGCAAAGACTGCTACGGAGACTGCTGCAAAGACAGCTGCGAAGACTACTACAGAAACAGCTGCAAAGATTAGTACTGCGGAGGAAGCTACTGCGGAGATTGCTACCGCGGAGATTCCTGCGGAGACTGCTACGAAGGCCGTTATAAAGGGGAGATCTATAGAGTAGTAGTAGCAATAGGTTATGTACGCGATACGCAGTAGTTGTACGCGAAAGTCTGGTGTCTGTACGTGACAGTATCCGGATAAAGAAGAGCTCTGTGTACGGCTCCCCTAAGCCGATTGTAGAGCCGTTTGTAGAGCCGTCGTAGAGCCGTTGCAGGGTCGTTCGTAGGGTCGTTCGTAGGGTCGTTCGTAGGGCCGTTTGTAGAGACGATGCAGAGCCGTTTATAGAGACGATGCAGCCGTTTGTACGGACGATGCGGAGCGTTTGTAGAGACGATGCAGAGCCGTTTATACGGACGATTGTACGTGCGACTGTATGGGCAATGTAGAGCCGTCGTAGAGACGACGCAGAGCTGTCGTAGAGACGTAGAGCCGTTCGTAGACGATGCAGAGCGAGCCGTTCGTAGAGACGATGCGGGGCCATCTGTAGAGACGACGTAGAGCCGTTTGTACGGACGATGCAGAGCCATTTATACGGACGATTGTATAGGCGACTGTTGTCAGATAATCTGTATTCTCGGTGGCGTAGGACGTGCACGGGTCACGTGTATTGTAAATATCTTCGTCTAAGTAGGTCGACCATCAATGCATACAATTAAGATTATCAATTAATCAACCCATTTCATCAATGAATAGCTCTATATAAACTATTTAATAACTATATAGGCGATAGCAGAGCCATCGTAGAGCTGTCGTAGAGACGGTTATAAGACTTCTTAGTATATTAGTGCTGCATATTAGTAGAGCTTTAGAGCTTTAAATAGGCTTTATATAGAGCTTTTACAGAGCTTTTACAGAGCTCCATACAGAGCTCTATGCACCCCCTATGAAATTTTTTCCGTAGAGCTTTAGGGCTTTATATTAGTATAATATTACTTAACCTTAGTATATTTAAATAAAAGTGGTACTATTTTAAAGCACTTTACAAGCTCTGTGAATCTATACCAATAGAAATTTTATTTAGGTAATATTAAAGGGTACATCGCAAGTATAAGGGTTTATTGCGAGGTCGCGAATTTAATAGGGTAGTACGGCCCTTACCACGTAACCAGCACTAATTTTTAGCCAATATATCTCTTAGGTTTAACCCAAATTTAGTATACTAAAGATAAGAAATCCATTAAATTTTTTAAGAAAAAATTCTAAATTACTAACCTATAGCTAGTAATTTGGTTCCTTAGAAATTTAACAGATTTCTCGCGCCTACGGCGGACTTTTATCCTTCTAAACTTAGTCTGCCCTACTACTACCATACTACTACCCTACTACTACCTTACTGCCCTACTACTGCCCTACTACTGCCCTACTACTGCCCTACTACTGCCACCCTACTGCCCTACTACTGCCCTACTGCCCTACTACTGCCCTACTACTATACTATCCCCCTACGTCTTAGCCCGTAACGGGCAGTAACACCTCTAGATATATAATATTAGTAGTAGTAGCATCGCCTCCCTACCGTAGTAATAGCGAAAGCCTATGTATATCCGTTACTCTTAATAGTGTAATATATAGCTGCCTATGCGTAAAGACTAGTATACGCAAATCAACCCTAACAAAGTTGAAAGACTACCCTTGCAACTTATTTACCGTTATAGTAAAGTACAGCCAGATTAAAAACTGCCTTTTACTAACAATAAACGGCAGTTCTCCCTCTGTAGAGGTAAGCTTAATATAAGGGATTAGCCGTAGCTGCCTATAAAAGCTGCCGCTAAGCATCTAAGCTTTAATATAGCGGCGGCCTAAGCGCGTAATAACTATACGGGTGCCATTATAAAGCCCTTCCTTAGGGTAGAGGTTCCGTAAAAGGATTATAGGCGCCCCTACCTTTAGGAAAAGCTTTAATAAAGGTAGGCTATTAGGGTTAAATGTCTGCAGGAGCTCCACTAGCGGCAGTTCTATATAATTTTCTTCTCTATTTTACTTTATAGAGTCTATAGAATAAAAGGTGCTTAGGGAGCCGTAGAGTAGCCTTACTAATCTTAGCTATAGTATTATTATAAATAGTTAGAATAGCGCGATTACGGAAGGTATCTAGGTTATAGTATACCCGCGTAAGTAGATACGGAGGGTATATATACCTATAAAAGGATTCCTAGGACCGGAACTGGCCTATACTAGGTAAAATACTAACCCTACTAGCTAGGGATATATTATAGGATAAGCTTCGCACTTAAGCGGTAAACTACTGGTTTATCTCGCCCTGGCAAACATGTATATTTAACCATAAAAAGAGGATACGGAAGGTAGGCTAGATGAACAACCGCTATAGGCAAGCACCTACAATAGCTGCGCGGTTCCCCCGTGGGATAATAGGCAGTATTTAAGCAAAGTCGCCGCCTAAGATAGTAGGGAGTCCGCTAAAGGTAGAGTTGTTAGAACGGACGTCCGTAAGCATATAGTGCACGGCTTTAAAGCAGTAGTGGTGCTATATTAGCACCTTATCCCAAATAAGCAGAGAGGTATAGCGTAGAAGCTTAGCTAGATATAAGTTTTTAGAGATATTGCAAGTAGACTCTTTGTGTAGATTAATAGGTATCCAAAAATAGGAGTAGGCGGTACGGCCGCTAGGTAGTAAAAGGGCCGCAATACTAAAAGAAGCCACGTAAAGAACAATCTTACCGCGCGAGCGGTAGTAGTAGTAAAGACAGCGATAGAGAAACGTTTTACTAGTGCCTATAGGGCCCTAGAGGAAGAAGCGGGCCGTCTACAGATCCGCATCTATAGCGGCAATAATAGTATTAAAGCACGCTGCCTAATCCGCATTTAGCTGCTAGCGTAGCTTAGTAAACTGGCGTTCTTCCTCTATAGGGTTATATTATTATAGCTCGGCTACAAAAAGCGGGTTACTTCCCTCTATAATAATACCCCACTAATACTAAAACTGGGGCAGGCTATAGTCCGTAAGCGTCTTCTAGTAATTAGTAAGTATCTAGTAAATAAGGTATAGGCCGTAATTAAGATAGGTGTTGTTGTTATTAGCAACTATAGAAGGAGTATTAGGTTAGCGGGCTAGAAAGCGAGGCAGATTATTATAAATAGAGTGTTTAAAGCGGTCCTATAAAACAACTGGCTCTATAATAGGGCCGTAAAGTAAAGCGGTTATGAATAAGGAGCGTAGCTGGGGGCTAATAGCAAAAACGGCGGCCTCCATTAAGCAATTAATCCACTTATAGTTATCCTCTAGTAGGCCTAGGGCTACGCAGGCGGCCTAGAAGGTTAGATAGACTATACTAGTAACAGTATAGAGGTCCTTAAAGGAGGTAGGGCTGGGGACGGACGTTAGTAGCAGCCGTAAGTAGAACCTCTCGCCTATAACGGGACTGCAGTAATATATATAGCCTATTACGGTACCTCGCTAGCGTAGACGCCACTCCCGTTACTTTGTATAAAAGATATAATGCTTAGGGAAGTCTTAATATAGGCAGTTACGGCTATCCTTATACTTGGCGTTATACTTAAAAAAGGCCGTTAAGGTAGAGTAAGAGAGCTTAAGGTGCTGCTAAATCTCCTTAGCGGACTAATTAGGCTAAAATTATACGGGCTACTTGCTTAAAAGGTGCACCGTAAACTAAATTATAGAGGGGGACTTATTATAAACGGGAAACTTAAATAGCCGCTAAATAGCCTTAGAGGGGCTAATATAATGGCCCTATAAATACTAGGTTACCTTATCGCCGTTAGTAAACTATAAAGTAGTACGGTTGTTCCCCTTATATATATACTTATAGATGTACTTAACGGACCATACGGAGGCGCAGACCTTAATATTTATATAGGTATAATACTTTATGGATAGATATAGGAAGTATAGAATAATCTAGCGGTTATTTATTTTAAATGTACCTCCTTTTAATAAGCGGACAGGCCATGACCATAAATTATTATAACGGCGGTCTTCTAGATAGCTGTCCTTATATATAACAGTAGTAGGGTTAAAAGGCTTAGGGTACCGCTTTAAGTAGGTTAGTAAAAGGCCTAGCCCTAGCGTAATTATATAGGGAGCTTGTGGGTTCTAGGAGCCGTAAGGGCCATAAACCATTATTAACTTTATAATCTTAGTAAGATAACTAGTAGGATTGTCCTTGGGCTGCGGAAGCTTTGCGGATATAAAATAGTCAATAATAGCTAGGTTTAGCAGCCTATCGCGGTTATATAAATATAGGAAGAGTAGTAGGTATAAATAGGGTAGGCCTTATTTCTAGTACTTAATGGTCTAAATAGAGCCAAGGTACTGGCTAAAGATCTACTTCCGTTTTAGGTTGTATAGGAGGTAGGTAAGCTTTATATAGAAGACGCGTATAACTAAATTAGGCCTATCTATAGCTGTCAGATAATCTGTATTCTCGGTAGCGTAGGACGTGCACTGGTCACGTGTATGGGTCACGTGCATTATAAATATCTTCGTCTAAGCCTAGGGGCCCTAGGTTAAGCAACCATCAAGACAAGATTAAGATCATCAATTAATTAACCTATTTCATTAATGAATAGCTCTATATGAGTTATCTGACAGTTATAAGCCCGGTCCGCCGACACAAGAAGCTATTCAGCTATCACTTAATCATTTGAAGAAATTCTACCTCATCGTCAGACTCTGACACCTCATCGTCACAAGACGACCCTGATCGAAACCCTACCTCAATTGTCACAGGACGAGATTCTACGAGTTTTCACGAGATTCCACGAGATTCTACCTCATCGTCAAAGGACGATCCTGATGACAAGGACGATCCTGCGATAAGGACGATCCTAACAACAAATTCCATCTTAATTCCCATCTGCCTATTAGTTAAATGACTCTACTGACGTCGAGTTTATTAACCACGATTATCCTTAATAAGCCAGAAGACTGGGAATAATAGCTATAGCAACTCCGAGCCCTTATGGATTAGCAAATTTAGGCCTATATTAACCTAGCTATAGAAGCACCTTAAGAAGGTCTACTTAAAAAACCACCTTATCTAAAGGTTATAGATTTTAATAAGAATGTAACCTTATATATATAGCTCTTAACAAATCAGCAGAAAGCGTATAATAATAGTAGATAATACTATAACTAGGATATAAAGTATTTTCTAAGATAGGAAGATTATCTTTAACAGATCCGCACCTAGATTACGTCTATAGTATCGATTTAGAAGAAGCTGCTGCTTAACCCTTCCCTTATAGTTAAAGAATGGTTAACTCGCTTAAAAGAAGACATTAAGCCCTTAAAGAACTTTATAATAAGGAAGGTATAACTATAGTATATAGAATTACTTAAGGAACTTAAGTAGGCGAAGGTTACCCTATAGCTTAACCAATGGGAATATATAATAAAGATGGTAGAGAAGTATAACCTTCTATAGATAACTAATAGGATTTAGCTTATGGACCTTATAAATATAATATAACCTATAAGCGAAACCTATTTTATTATATATACTAAATAGGCAAATAATACCAAAAAGGCTTATTTATTAGAATACTGTAAAGTAGTAATAGAGCTACGGGAAGCATTCGCAAACCTCTTAAAAGCTATACCATCCTTAACTACTAAAGGGAGTGTATTTAATATAGACTTCGCAGGAGAGTCTAAAGAGGATATCTCTATTGCTAATAAGGTCTAAAAGGGAAGAGGGAATAGCTTATCTTGTAGTCAAAAAAGGGCAGGGATAAATTTAACTAAAGAGACGTTTTTTAAGAAGTTAAAGAACCTAAAATGCCTGGTATGCGATATAAGGGGATATACCCTTCCTAACTATTAGTATCTATTTAAGTATAAGAGGCCTAAAGGATTTAATGCCAAGGGTATATATATAAAGAAGGTGTATAAAAAGGTAGAGTATAATAAGGATTTAGCTACCTAAGTGGAATAACTTAAGCTTAAGGAATTATATGCTGACGAAGCTTAATAATAATAGGACAAGAGCTAGGAGATAGTTAAGATTAAGGGAGAAGCTAATATAATATTCCTAGAATTATATTACACCGGTTAACTCTATCCGCTAAAGCTATTAACTATTCTTAACTTAGGAACCACTCTCTATATCTTTAATAACCTCTCTCGTTTCTATAACTTTAGGAAAGCTTTAAAACATAAATACGTTATTACCGGCAGCTTAGAAGTGCCTATACTAGGCTACGGCAACGTTACTATCTAAGTTATAAAACTAGATAAGAGTAAGGGAATTCTATATCTTAAGGACGTTACCTTTTATACGGACTTTAATACGAACCTTATGTTATTCCATCTACTTTAAAAATAAAGGTACTACTAGGACAATAAAGGAGATAATAATCTTCTAGTTTAGAAGGATAATATAATCCTATATTAAATAGAAGAACGTTATAGATAATAGACTATTAAATATATCTGATTAGAAAGTCTATTAGCGTTTAATATAAGCCAACTACTACGTTAACGGAAGCGCAGAGCATTATTAAGAGACGCTTGTCTAGATTTAAAAGGAGATACACGTTTATAGTATCTGCGTCTAGGTTATCTAGGACCTATAAGCCTTTATTATTTAGGTCTTAACGCCTTAGGAGTTAAGCTTTAAGGCCTAAAGATGACGGAATATTAACATTACAGTCTCGCTAAAATTAAGCGTTAGGTCTTACGAAGGTTCTTAGAACGGAAAATTAATAAACCCTATTTTAACCTTTATATTAACTGGACTAACCTTAAGAAAGCGTATGCTGGATTTATACGAGTTATATTTATCTATAATACCTTCTTAGGAAGAACCTTCCCGTATTTTATAACAACGTATAGTAAGGAGAAGGAGATACTATAAGTACTTAAAGATTTTATCTAATGGATTCGTCTAAGGTATAACCTTAAAGTTAACACTATTAGATTAAACAACAAGCTAGGGAGAAGGAGAACCCTTAAATAGCTATAGACCTAAGGGATTATATTTAAGCCTTTAGCGCTATATACCTAAGTATAGAACGGTACCGCCGAACGCTTAGGGGGTGTAATTATTAAGAGAGCACGTATAATAAGAATTGCTGCTAATTTACTATATAACTTATAGGATAAGATCATTAACTATATAATCTATTTTCGAGATTAAACGCTATAGGAAAGTAATAGATGGAAATTGCTATATAAGAGGTTCTATACCTTCCTAGCTAATAGTAGATTAAGAAGACCGCAACTAGCGCACCTAAAAGCCTACGGCTGTAGGGCGTACGCGATGACGTTGGACGCCTAGCTAAAGAAGAAAAGGCTAAGTAAGCTAGATCTAAGAGCCTATATCGGCTACCTTATCGGCTATAACTCTACTAATATTTATAGGATTTGGATCCTATATAAGGGTATCGTTATCTCTACTAGGGATGTTATCTTTAACGAAAAGATGTTCTTTAACAGCAAGCGAACGGACATCTTAAAGGACCTATACGCTAAGTTAGACACGCTAATTAAGAAGATTTAACTTTCTAATACTCTAACTAAGAATGAGGTTCTTCTGGAAGACAACGAAGAAGTACTTAAACCGTTAAGTTAAGAGGAAGACGATGACGTTGATAATAAGCCAGTTTAAGCCTTTGATAAGTCAGCAGATCTCGAGCTTGCAAGAGCTCTCGAAGATGCGTATCGTACGCCACCTCCAATAGAAGAAGATGAAGAATCTCCATGTGCCTTTCACGTCGAGTATTCTACGAAGTTAGATATATAAGGTACTGATTAGGACATCGTAAGCCGAGTAGGAGATAGGTTTTACACTTAGGGGGTGTCTAACGACTTAGTTAAAGACTCATTTAAGGAAGCCAGCGATAATAGGTTTGAAGACTTTGTTACTAAAAGGATCACCTCAGCCTATTACGGCGCCTTCTTAGCAGGAAGGAAGTTTAACCTTAATAGTTGACTTAACGATAGTAAGCTAAAATTAGGTAGAATACGTGATGTTAGATTATAAAGGAAGAACTTACCTCTGCCACCTTAGTTAATCCGCGACCTTAATACGTATCCTCTTTAAGATTATTTCTAAGAGGCTTAACGAGCCTATCTTTAATCTTATTAACAAATAAGGTTGTTTTAAGAAACAGATAAAAAGCACTTAAAGGGACAATAGGTCCTTAGCTTAATATAGGTATTCGTCTATAAGACGGATAAGTACGGATTCCTTTAGAAATGTAAGGTACGCTTAGTAGTATGCGGAAATCAATAGGCCCTAGGAGACCTACCTACGAGAGCTATTATATTAGCTAGTACAACCTTCCAAACCCTAATAGCGATCACCGCAAAATTCGACCTAGAGACGACACAGATAGATATAGTTAATGCGTTTATCCATTACGATCTCGACGAGGTCGTCTATATAAAGCTACTGCTAGGGTTTAATAAAGGAAAGATAGATAAAGTACTGCGCTTAAGAAAAGCCCTATACGGACTATAACGATTACCACTGTTATAGTAGAAGAATCTTACAAGCTTATTAAACGAATTGGGTTTTAAAGAAGTACCCTA
>Ga0307515_10020983_pt1 | contig 11609 bp, 6 predicted proteins | sample 17_EM_MG_FD_194513 | JGI IMG/M metagenome (GOLD analysis project Ga0307515, IMG submission 194513) | Populus trichocarpa ectomycorrhiza microbial communities from riparian zone in the Pacific Northwest, United States - 17_EM | ecosystem: Host-associated > Plants > Roots > Unclassified | place... | reverse complement strand
GTTTGATTTTAATGTTTAAAGATAAAGATGGTGTTTGGCAAAATTTATGTTTTTATTTTTATGTATTTTTTTAAAATATTTTTTGGTTTTAAAAAGTATTAAATTAATAGTTTTTATAGTGTTTTATTATGGTTTTGATGTGATTATATCAATAATAATAATAATTTATTTTTGATTTATTTTTAAATTTTAAATAAAAACTATTTAAAAAAGCACCCTATATTACAATTCCAAATATCCAGAAAAATATAGAGAAGATGTAACTTCTTATCTAAGTGTTTTTTATTTAAAAATGTATAAAAGTAGTATTTTGTTTTTTTTTAAAATTATTTTTGATGTCAACGCATCAAAATGATATGAAAATATCAAAAAAATATTAATTTGAAGTAAAGAAAAAAATTTAAATTTTTTTAAAAGTATTTTTAAAACGCAAAAACAAACAAGGCTATAACCCTAGTCTTGGATTTATCAAGTAACCTGAAAACAATTTTTTTTTAATAAATTAATATCTTTTAAAAAGTTAAAATGGATTAGATCGCATGCGTTTGTTAAGAATGAGATTGGTAGAATTTATAGGCTTGTTTTCAAATTAGTTTGAAATAAAACCAAATATGGATCAAGTTCCGGGTCAATAAATTATCGGGTTGATATGCTAGGATAAACCGAATTTAACGTACCTTTTGCTAATAAACATTTCGCTTTGCTCGTGGTTGTTTTAGGAGTGGATCATGCTGATTGATAATAACTAGCACAACCTAGTGACCTTACCAGAAGAAAGGAAGGAAGAAAAAGCACAAAAGGTTGCTTTGACCGAAGTAAATATCAGGAGATACCTAGAAAGCTAATATAAATTCACATTCTTGTAACTTCATTAAAATTATTATAATTAAAAGAAAAGCTAAGGCATAAACACAGGGAACTGTAGATTGGAACAGTTGCTCAAACACATAGCCTACTGACTTGTTTTTTTTTTATTAATGTGGATGTTCGGGTCAGCTTGCATGTACCTCAACTAATTCCACAAGTTCTTGAATTAACAACAATGCAAGTCTCATATAATTATTATATTAGCTATCATATTAGTTAACGACGGTATTCTAGAGTTTTTGTTGGCTGGCTTGATTTTGTTTTTGGTCTGGCTTCGTCTAGGTTCTGTTTTTAAGTCACAAATGAAAGGTTCAAACTCAATATTGCTTCAGGATGGACGAAGGATACACTGAGTTAAAAAAGAATGGCTTCAATTTTTATTTTTGTTATTATTTTGTGGTGGGTGCTGACCAGCCCAGCACATGTAAAGCAAATGTTAATTCTTAAAGCCTGGGAAATATCTGACCTTCAAATATTTTTATCTGGGCTTGACATATATCTCCAACCCATTCAGCCGATAATATTACCCAGAGAAGGATTTCTTTCCATCTGACAGAGTGAGCTTACCTTCACTTCTTCTCCATCTTTAAGCCAAAATTCAGATTTATGCTCGAACGAAAAGCCAAGACTCCTTATTATGGGTTTGGTCTTCAATGCTTAATCTGTAATGTCCTTTAAGAATACTAAATTTGATGAAAACGAAGATGATCACACATCTCACAGTGATTGTCTCAAGGTACCGTCCGTTTCTTCAAGTTCGTGGAAGTAATTCAATGTATATTTTAAATCTGATGGTTGAATTTTAATATTATTATGTCTCTCTAGAAGTGTAATTCTCGTGAATCTGATCATGACAGATCATGACCTTATGTTTCTCGGAACCTTATCATTCTGAATTTTTTGAAATGTCAAAACTGAAGTTTGATTCTATTTTATGCTGTTTTTAAGGATTTTATTGTTCCAAAACTAAGATTAGTTTCTTGACAGCAAACGGAAAAGTGGTTCTGAATCTGGCATGGCTCCACCTGTCGTTGCTGTTGCTACCTGGTGCTGCTGTGACAGGTCTGCATCCACTCTGTACATAAGCCTTACAGTTATGTACACGGGGTTCTTATCATATAGCTAGTAATTTTCAGCTGCTGCTGTCGCTATAGTCTTGTAAATCTTTAAATGGTTATTCCCAAAGACACTCGCTTCTTTTCCTTGTATAGTTTTTATCTATTGCTTATTGCTGAAATCGAGAAGCATCAGTCTGTTGGTTGTGCTTGTCAGTTGCCATTTGGCTAAGAAAGTAAGGTTAGCTACCAGTTCTTGGTTTCCTGCTCCTATGATTATGTACCTTGTTAAGATGCTGATATTGAGCACTGTAAAATGTTTTTGTAAGAAGATGATTTGTGTTTTCTTCTCACAATCTTTGTTTCCTGCTTTAAAAACACCTTTATAAAAGCACAATTGTTTGCTATTGCTTTTAGAATTCTTACCAGTATTATGAATGCATTGCAGGAAATATTCACCTCAGATAGACCAATGCTTTAAGAATTGTAGGATGAACGCTATGAGGTTTTTCTGTACTGATTCCTCGAAGTACGTAGTGCTATCTTGTTGCAAGTTTAGTTCATTGAGTGGAGCTTTGATGACAATTTGTTTTAAAAGCTCTACTGTATTCGAACAATATGAGTTTCTTTTTTTTGAAATCTTCATACATGCAGCTGCATTGTGGGCCTAACATGCTAATTATTATGAATTGGAGAGACATGATATAATATTTAGTAAGATACCTTGTTCATGGTGTTCCATGACTGGTTGCAATCAAGGTGGAGAGTGTCTTATTTTGAATGTTACTTTTTACGACTCTTAACAATATTTATGGTGATTTCCTTTAAATATTTGGAGCAAGTTACGTTTTCTTACTTTCTCATGTTTTAAAATAGACAATCCCAGCATCCCTTAGCCATGCCATGGCTGCAATTGGTTGGAATACTGCTGGTCGAAGTATTTCAGCATGTCAATGTGCTCACATGAGTAGCTGTGGCCTTTTATTCCATTATGAAGCATGATCCAATGTTTGAACTTGTAGGCGATGCTGTGGTGAATGTATACGAAAATCACGATGAGAAAATCGCGTTTTTGCAGTTGAAGGAGCAAACAAAGCAATGGTGTTAGGAGCACTCAATTCTCCCTCTTGTTGATTATATGCATCATAGAGTATAAAATATACAATTTTGTTAGGAGCACTCAATGCTTTTAAGGCTTGCAGGTGTTCCTAGAGTGCTCTGACACTCTGGTTGCGCAGAGGCAAGAAATCCACTAAATGGGAGTTAATGCTGTGAATGCTTCCTCGTTGCCACGAGACAAGTGTTACAGAGGGGTTGAGGTGCATAAGAAACGTTTTCTCTTAATGCTCTGTATCACTTATTGGCTATTGCTAATACCAGATCATTTATGAATCCGACTGCTACTTGCCAGGCGAGGTCATGACTCGTGAGGCTGTTGAGCAAGGCGTCTTGGGCCATGGAGTTTTATTTCCTAGCTATTTTGCGGGCGCCCCAATATTTCTAATGGCCCAATATGCGATTTTCTTAATCCATCGATGCAATCGCTTATTGGTAAAAAAAAAGAAGTTACTATTCTTTGTATCAATCAATCAATTAACCCAAAACTTAAATTATTAGATGATGTCTCAAAATATAATTTATATTATTCTCTAACATATCCTTTAAGTAAAAACTCTTTGGACTTAAAACTTGTATAGACCCACACTTTGTGCTTAATTTTTATCAAATAAATGAGGATAGTGAGATTCAAACTCGTGACCGCTTGATCATCAAGACTTTGTTACCGTATTAAAAAACTAATTCAACCCAAAAGCTTAAACTATTAGGTGATGTTCCAAGATATAATTTATATTATTTTCTAACACATCTTCTCAAGTGAAAGCCCTTTGAGCTTGAAACTTGTACAAACTCATACTACCTTGTGTTTAATTTTTATTAAATAAATGAGGATAGTGAGATTCAAACTCGTGACCGCTTGATCATCAAGACTTTGATACTATGTTAAAATATCAATTCAATCCGAATACTTAAACTGTTAGGTGATATCTTAAGATATAATTTATATTATTTTCTATTTCTGATTAAATCTTGTTGATACTAGCAATAAAATAGAAAAACAATTAATACAAACACTCAAATAGAAATAATAATAAAATACAAGCACTTCACATGTCAATTTCTCAAAAAAAAAAAATATATATATTAGTAAAATATCAACATAGACCCACCCGATGGATAGTTGACTTCGACGTCAGAATTCTAGTAACAAAACTAATACAGTACTTGATTTAATAAATTTTACGAGTACAAGCACTAAAATAAAAACATGCAGTACAAGTACACAGAATATAAAAAATAAAAGAGTACATGTACTTCAAATGCCATTATTCCAGTCTAAAAATCATCTAATTTACTCATAAATAACAAATTAAAAGGGAGATACATAGCAATCATTAAATTTAAAAGAGAAAAAAAATCATCGCCAATCCTTTTATGAACATCATAAAGATAATTTGATTTTTTAATGTCTAAATTTTCTCACTATTCAGCAAATATAAATAAATGATGTTTTTCCATTTCTCCTTTAGCATTCAACTGATTATATATTATTATTGGTTATGTTATTTTTTTAGTGTTATATATATATATATATAATATTTAAACCAATACCATTCTAGTACATAAAATATGCAAATTGAACATAAAATATTAAAATAAATTGACGACGAAAATGGAGGAAACATATGGGATCTAATTGATAAGATTTGTATGTTTAGGACTTAATTGATAATGGGTATAAAGATTTGGGATTAATTTTAGGTTTCTAAAAAAAGGATAATCTCGATTAGTGAGTCATGGTGAGTGGTTGTACCCCTTCAATAAATCTGTTCAGGTGAGATGTGGTGAAGACATGATTATCTAAAAGAGTAAATTATTTTTATTCCCTGATTTAGTCTTTTATGTTTGAAAATATTCTGTTTGTTTTTATGTTTTAAAAATATTTTTTTAAAAAATTAAATTTTTTTTGCTTTAAATTAATATTTTTTAGTGTTTTTAAATTATTTTGATGCGTTGATATTAAAATTAATTTTTTAAATATAAAAAAACATGTTTTAATACATTTCTAAATAAAAAACACTTTGAAAAACAATCATAACCACACTTCTAAACAGACTTGTCTTGATTTTTTTTATTTGTCCAAACATTATAGGACACCAAATCATATATTTTGGTTATGTTTGGTATGACTTTTTACAAATTGATTTAAGTATTTTTTGACATTTGATTCCAAGAAAAGTTTATAAGTATATTTGGTTAGAAATAAATTGGCTTAAAATCAAAATTTTATTACAATTTTCAGTCAGAATTTTGATTTAATCAAAAGTTAAAAATTTTAACTTAAAAATTATAATTTATATTATATTCATTCTTTTAAAAAAGTTAATTTAAGTCATTTTTACTTAACATATTTCTACTTAAAACTCATTTTTATCACAAGTTATTTATTAAAACAACATTTGAATTATAATATTTTGATTTTTCATGACCATTGTTTTACTAAACAATTTTTTTTTCCCTGTAAACCTCCATTATATTGGGTTTTCTTGAGAATTCTAAATTTTTGAGTACATTTGAGATTAATAAAAATCAATAACAAGTACGGACTAAATAATTAAAAGAAACCTAGAAGAGAAGGCAAAAACACCTTGTCTTCTATCACATTTTACATTTTAAGTATAATTATTATTAGTTTTCAATTAACATGAATATTCGGGCAGTTTATAATATCTTAATTAATTTTATAAGTTTTGAAATTAATAACTACATAAATTTTTAGTATTTCAAACTCATAATTATTAAAAAATAAATTTAATTTAATTAGTTGAGTTATCCCTCGGATGTACTGGTATCATTGGACTTTATAGTAATGTTTTGTCTTTTTTTGTTTTGTTTTTTTTTATCCAATTAAGTTTTTTATACTAATCATCTAACTTTTTCCGAGTTTAATGTTATGGAAGAGTTCCCACGCTGTATTGCGCGCGGGCAATTAACCATTAATGAACTAACAAAATAGGGTATGCCATTTCACTATTGAGCCCATTAAAACAGAAAACCAAGCCTTTGAATATGGGCTTCCAGTTTAACTTTTTTCCGGGCCTATAAAACACTGGGCAACGGCAACAAGCTTTCTCTTTTCCTTCTTCTTCTTCACATCGCCTCTTCCCATTTAAGCTAAGATTGAAATCAAAATCGAAATTAGGGTTTTTGATTTCTCAAAGTTTAAGCTACAATGTCTTACAACGATACAGGAATCGATGAGAATGACGAAGATTACACTTCTCAGACTGATCGTGTCTCCCGTCACAAGGTACCGCATTTCTTCTTTGTTTCTCTACAAATTTTTAGACTTTAACATCACTAGAAGTACACTCCTCTTTCCATATAAAGTTTATGCCCTTTTTTCATGTTAGACGTACAGTTCTCGGGAATCTGAACATGATAGGTCAAGGACTCGAGGCAGGGGAAAAGATCATGACCGCTATCGTGGCGGGTATAAAGATGGAAGTGTGAGGAATGATGGAAGAAGAGATAAATTCGGTGATTTTGACCGTCATGAAAGGAGTAGCCGTGGTCGTAATTATCATAGGTTATAGTTTTCTCATTTATTTATTTATTTATTTTATGCTATTGAAGTTCTTTACCGTGGTGTTTTGTGGTTTTTGGATATGTTTTATTGATTTTCGAGCTTCTCTAATGTGAATTTACTTTTAGTTATCCATTTTAGATATGGTTGTTAGTGCTGGGGAGTGGGAATGATATTGTGATTATGAAAATTACTGTTCTTTTTGTAGGCACCGTGATTATGATGGTGATAGAGGAAGAAGGAATGGAAACAGATCAAGTTCTTATTCCCAGGGTAGATTTCAGAATCGATCTAGGTCACGCTCTCGTTCGCGATCTCCTTCGAAAAGGTATTGATCTTTTAATGTTAGTGTGCAAAATTTTATATGTGGTTTTTTTTTTTTTTTTTTTTTTTGTGATTGAACCTTGTAATGAAATGTAGCAGATAGATTGCCTGCTTGTAGACTGGTTAGCTAGTCCTTCGACTTATTTTCATTAACTCTAGGCAAGTGGGGACAATCTTGGCATCTTAGGACAATAATTATCCAAGTTTGTAAACCCGCTATGAGTTTGTCATTGTCCAGTATAATCGAAGTTTCTCATGGCACTGACTATTAGAGAAACATAACTGCAATTTGTGTTGCTGTTGGGGTTAGAATTGCACTTGGTTCACCTTCACATAGCAAACCATTACAATTTTATTATGATTACCATTCTAATCTGCTTCTACCAGATGAATTTCCACGCGCACTACTACTGATTATCATAATCTTATTAATTTATTGTTATTTCTTTTCCTTTCTCTCCTGTTCCTCTGAGTAATTACCTTTTCTTGATTATCTTACGTTTCTTGTATTGAAAATTAATCTAATTTCTTTGAAATGTCAAAATTTAAATAATATTTCTTAAAGATTATATTGTTTCATCATGACCTTCTTAAGATTAATTTTGTTGACAGCAAGCGGAAAAGTGGTTTTGACATGGCTCCATCTGAGGTGGGCATGCTTCCTGGTGCTGCTGTGGCAGGTTTGGATCTAGTCTCTGCCTTATATATACATAGGTTCTACCATTCTAGTACAGTAGTTTCTTATAGGATAGCATTTTCAGTCTGCTATTGACGCCACCTCCTAGTAAACTTATAAATTTTATTTTGAAAGACACTTATTTCCTTTCCTTTTAGTTTTTATCTATTGTTTACTACTGAAACTGAGAAGCATCGTTCTGTTTTTTGGTTGTTGTCTGTTGTTTGTTTGTGTTTGTGTTTATCATTTGGGTAAGAAGGCAATGTTGGGCTACATGTCCCACCGTCCTACCCATCGGAGGGACCACTGTAGATTTAATGTTCAACGGAGAAACAATGCATCAATTAGCTGGATCTTGTTCGTCCTCAACTGAAAAGAGTGCCATTTGGTAGACTTACAAATATTTCCCTAGCATCTCCAGTGATGGAATTCATTTCTTTATTATTTGAGTCGTATACTTTAGGTATGGAATAGGCTTCTTTATCTAGCTTTATGACGAGGTTGATAGTTCTGAGCTTCCATACATCTAATGTTATTAAATTTATCAGCAGGATATTTTTTTGATCAATATATATGTAGTTAGCATATGTCTTCCTTTTTTAGCTCCATGACTCACTCCTCTATAATTATATGTTCCTTTTAGTTAATGATGCTGGACAACTGCCAAGTCTTCCTCAAACAATGCCAGGAGTGGTACAGAACGCTTTACAATTTGGAACAACACAGGTGCACCTTTTCTTTCAGAATATATAAATGTCAAATTTCTTGCATTTTTTTTATAGATGTATATGTTTTGTGCACGCGTGCATATAATTTCTCTTATTTCGTGTTACAGTTTGGAGTTTTTCCATTAATGCCTGCCCAGGCCATGACCCAGCAGGTGGATATACGATGATGCTTATTCATATTGCCTGTAAAAAGTATGTATCTATGGATTCACCATGATCTTATTCTCTGTGTTTCTGTCTTTCAGGCAACAAGGCATGCACGGCGTGTTTATGTTGGTGGTCTCCCTCCCCTGGCTAATGAACAGGTTCAACCTCAGTTTTTGGTTTCCTGCTTGTGTGATTACATACTTTTATAAAAAAATTATCATGGACTCTAAAATTTTTGAAAAAAAAAATTGACTGTTAACATTCTTCAACATTTTAAAACTTGTAATTTAGCATTGCAAAATGCTTTTATAAGTACATGAATTGTGTTTCTTCACGTTGTCTTTTTCACACCATCTTTGTTTCCTATGTGAAACTGCAATTTTTTTATTACTGCTTTTGGAATTTTTATGGTATAATATTGTGAGTGCATTCTAGGAGTTATCACTCTTGATATTTGATTTTAAAAATCTAGTAAAGATTAGGAATTCTAAGATGAATGCTATAAAAGGCCTTTGTAGCATTCAAAGTACTATTTATCTTCCAAGCAGTATTATTTTGTTACAATTTAGTTTAATAAGTGGATCTTTGAAGACCTTTTCTTTTATTAGCTCTATGTCACATGAGTTCTTTCAGAAATTTTTGTAGATGCAGCTACCTGTCAGGGTCTAACTTGCTAACTGTTATGTATTGAGGGGATACAATATTATATTTTATTAAGGTTGTCCATTCATGATGTTCTATGACTGGCTACAGTCAAGGTATTGGATTTATCACTTTGAATCTTTTGAACATCTCCTTTCTTGCATCTTACCAATATTTAGGGAGATTTCCTTGCAATATTGGAACATTATATGGTTTCTTATGTTTTGAAACAGACAATTGCAGCATTCTTTAGCCATATTATGGCTTCCATTGGAGGAAATGCAGCTGGTCCAGGTAGTTCATCTTGTTAATGTCCTTACCAGAGTTCTTCTGTACGTATTTCAAACATTTTATTTAATTGTGGTGCAAAATCTAATCTTTTCTCTTGCAGGTGATGCAGTGGTGAATGTATACATAAATCACGAGAAGAAATTTGCGTTCGTGGAGATGAGAACTGTTGAAGAAGCAAGCAATGCAATGGCTTTAGATGGAATTATTTTTGAGGCAAAAATTATTTTTCATTATTTCTTGTCACATTTAGCAAAGGAGTAAAACGTGATATTTTGGATTATTATGTAAATTTTTCCTCTAACTACCAGAGTATAGAATATTAAATGGCAAATGGTAGTTTGATGGATAAGACTCGTTAGCATATGGATGTAGATTATATGTATATTAGTTTTCTAAAACCCATGCTTGCCAAGCCTTTTCTTGTTGATTGTCATTAACTTCTGTTACATGGGAGACTTTGGGCTTCAGCTAGCTGTAGTAATAGCGGGAGATGGTTAGTAGGTCGTAACTTATTAACTTATTCATCAGGAAAATGTAGATGTATAGTGGCTTTCTTTTTCAATTCCACCTGGGAGGGAAACTAAAAAAGCCGAGAGCGGGGGATTTGGTGACATTTCTGATTGGCTGTCTGAAGAGGTTTGATTAAAAAGAAGAATCTACTTCAACCGATATGCCTCTTTGTGCATCCTTTGTCAACAATTAATTATTCATAAACCTGGTGTGATATTTGACAAGAATGAACTATTTACTGCTTTTGGTGGTTTTTTTATCGTCATGCTGTGGGGCTTTAATTTTAAGATGTTTATGGCAAGAGTTGGGTAAAAAGATTTCTATATGCTTTAATATTTTTTGCATTCATTTTCATGGATGTGGATCTCATAAAGTGCATTTAAATTGGCACATGCTCTGTGTTGGTACTACTTATTTGCTTGACATGCATATTTGGTATCTCTAGGGGGTTGCTGTGAGAGTTCGGAGGCCTACTGACTACAATCCGTCATTGGCTGCGACTCTGGGTCCTAGTCAACCAAGTCCTCTCCTTAACTTAGCTGCTGTTGGTCTCGTACCAGGGTAAGCAAGTGCTTCCATTTTTTTTTATTTGAAGATTGGTTAAGCATCTCTTTCCATTATTCTGGCATTAATGATTATTTAATTTCAGTTGGAGTTTGTCTTACTAATTGTGTTTTTGTTATTGTTGATATAAGACACTACTGTCTGTCCATTTGCATCAGCAGAGATGGATTTTACATTCAGTTGAAGGATCTTCCTTGATTTGTGGTTTGCTTATTCATAATCTGATTTTCAGTACAATTAGCGGAGCGGAAGGACCTGATCGTGTCTTTGTTGGTGGATTGCCATATTACTTTACTGAGATACAGATTAGAGAGTTGCTAGAATCTTTTGGGTATGAAGCTCTACCAAACTTGTCATTCATTTACAATTTTCTTGCCACAGTCGTTTTCTTTGTGTTTTTGGCTCCTCGTATTCATTAATCTAATTTTAAGTAGTTTGGATGCAATTTAGATGTTTTAACTGTTGCAATGGTATGCTCTTGATCTACACAGACCTCTCCGTGGTTTTGACCTTGTGAAGGACAGAGACACTGGGAACTCAAAAGGATATGGTTTCTGTGTCTATCAGGTGAGTGATTTGAAACATTATAATCATTTGTTATGTGTCTCAACAGCTAAACATATTATGTTTTGATCTTAAAAGTATATGGGCTGCTGAAATTCAACATAAGCTTTTCGCGTCTTAGGTTGGATTTAGAATTGACTGTTAAAAACCTGCTTTTCAAGCTTGCTTTAGATCAAATGTATAGTTATGAGTGTGTAATTTTGGGGTGTCCTTTTTTTATCTCTAAATGGTGAGTAATGTGCAAGTACTTCAGGATCCTGCGGTGACTGATATTGCATGTGCTGCTCTAAATGGCTTGAAAATGGGAGATAAAACTCTAACTGTCCGTCGTGCTACTGAAAGGTTAGTCTTTTTAATCTAATGAGCCTGGATTTGGCTGGAATTTATATTATCATTCCTCCCGCATGCATCAAAATGGTACACTCCCTTTTTATGCTACCTTACATATACTTTTACTGCCATGCTTTTATATGGTAGCCTTGCTAGTTTTCGCAAATTTTCTTTTTGTAAAGTTTCTTAGCCCCAATTTTTTTTTCTAAAATTGGCACTGGTGGAAATCATGCCTGTAGATGACACAAGTTTCATTCAAAACTTAT
>Ga0307515_10020982_pt1 | contig 11609 bp, 7 predicted proteins | sample 17_EM_MG_FD_194513 | JGI IMG/M metagenome (GOLD analysis project Ga0307515, IMG submission 194513) | Populus trichocarpa ectomycorrhiza microbial communities from riparian zone in the Pacific Northwest, United States - 17_EM | ecosystem: Host-associated > Plants > Roots > Unclassified | place... | reverse complement strand
AAAAGAACGTCATGTATGGTAATTTGTGACCTTGGCAAAACAGTGTGGGAAAACGTCAGAAAAGCGTCCTCTTATTTCTTGTCATCTTTCCCTTTCTTTCGGTCTCATGCTTTTAAGATTGAAGAATCTAACGCATCTTTCCGTCACTTTTGGCTCCTTTCTCTCAATTATTTTGTCATACACGTTGATAATTTTTTTAAAAAAATTGAAAAAATAATCGAAAAAAGAAAAGAAGATAAAGAGATAATAAAGTTAAAAATAAAAATTGACTACAAAAGAAAAAGATAATTGTCCCACGCGATGTCATGAAGATCATCCTTCTAAATCAGGAATAGTTGTCGGGTTGTTGGTTTGGGTTACTCCTTTGCGACTGTCATGGCTGGATGGTGAAGGGTTGAGGGTGTAGTTGTGGTAGGCTGGGAGAGCAGAATTTGAAAGTGAGGTTGAAGGCTCATGTGTGTTTCTGGAGAAGATAGTTCGGTAAGGATTATGGAGGCATGCATTGAGAGAGAGAGAGAGAGATCATAGGGAAAGTTAGCAAAAATACTGGAGGGCTCTGGCTCGGGGGGCTATTGGGTGGCGGCTAGGTTTAGAAAAATGTATCTAGGGATTTTTGTGTATGTTATTTGGTGTTTTTTTAGTGACCCCCTTTTGTGTGTGTGTGTGTGTGTGTTAGAAAATTTTGTTTTCTTCCCCAATTGCTTGGGCCAACATTTGTACTTTGATTTTTTCTTAGAAGGAGCAATATTAACGTCGACTCAATGACAAAAATCAACGATTTTAATAATGACACGTTAAAAGCTAAACTCGTTGAAAGACATTTGAAACTTGAATCCTTTTAAAACAACGTTGAAAATGCTGAAAACGACGCAAATATATCAAAATTATGTTTTTTGGGTTTTTGTTGTTTTCTGCTATTTTTTGTTTTTTTCTCAAAAATATTTCAAAAATGGGGTTAAAAATTGAGCAGCAACAGATGTCCCCTTTATATAATGCTTGATGTTACTCATTTTTGGGTCCCATAAAAAGAGGAGAAAATACAAAAAAAAATAATAACAATGCGAAGAGAATGCCAGAGCACCTAGAAAATTGCCAAAAATTGATTAAGGAAGTTCAAAAGTAAAAAAATTGAAATTTAACGGTATATTTTTTTTTATTGACGAAGGCCCTATTGACAATGAAAATTTAATTTGAGAAAAAAAAACTCTAAAATCATATGTTTAAGGATCCAATTAAATTTTATTGAAAGTTTAATTAAAATTATAGAGGGTTTGATTGCAAGAAAACATTGTTTTTAAGTCATTTTGAGCTTTAATTGGAAGATATTAAAGTTTAGGGGTCAAATTATAATTTTAAGAGTTGATTTGGTCAAATCAAGGGCCTAATTGCATAAATATTGAAGTTTAATGGCTAATTAAGAACTTGATTAAATAAATCCAAAACCAAAGAGCAAACTGGAAAAGACGCGTAAATAAAGGAACTGAAATTGACTGAATCAGGGGGCAAATTGAATAAATTTGAGGTGTATTGATCAATTGAGGGTCAAATTGCATTAATCTGAAACCAAAGATCAAAGGGAAAAAAAACTCTAAAATCAGGGGCTTGAATTGAAGTTCTCTAGAGATAAAATTTAACAAAATTAAAAGTTTGAAGTCAACTAGGAATGTAGATAGAAATAAATTACAAATCGAAAGAGTAAATCACAATTGGCCACAATGGCGCCAAATTAAAAATTCTCTTGAAAAAAAGAACAGATACCTGACATCTTGTTTTTTAGGGGAACATGTTTAGTTCGAGGGGTCACCACATAGCATTATGATTATTAGAAACCCAATTGGTCAACATATATTTTATGGTACGAGACTGGTTACCTGAAAGGAAAAATGCTATGACCCCTTAAGTGTACTACATAAAGTTGGTTGCATTGCTGGTTTTGTCTAAAATTGCTAAGAATTGTTTTTTTATTCTTCCTATCATGTTCTTGACTCTAGCATCAGTGAACAGTTCCTACAAATATTTTCAACTCTGGCATTGATAAATATTGCACAAACCCAAAAAAATATGATATTTTTAACTCTAGTGTCAGTGAATAATTTCATAAAAAATTGAATTTGAAGAAGAATTTTTCTATGCTATTTTTTTTGTTTACCCTTTATTATTATTTGCCCTTTTTAGATGGAAATAAAAGAAACTTTGCACAACAAATTTTGCATTTAACAGAATGATCCACGGATTGAGCACATAACAAAAAAAATACAAAATGCAAAGAAAAAAATAAAACAAAGTGCGAGGGGTCTAAAAATAAATCCACAATGGTCTCCAAATATTTCAGAAATTTTCTAATATAAAAAAGAACTTGTTTGGCTCGATATCAAAATAGAAGGGGAATAAAAATACATTGACAAGACATAAGGGTGTGTTTTGCCAAACACACCCTTATCAAAAGCAGTTTGGTTAAGTTGGGCTTAGGGCCCAGACCTGGCCCATTCCCTTTTTATTTATATACTGGGCTGGATCTAGCCCAGCTCGTATGCTGGGCCAGGCCCATCCAGCCAGCCAGGTTGCTGGTTCAGACAAGTAACCCGTCTCCCTTTTCTTTCCTCTTTCTTTTTACTTGCAAGCGTGCGTGAACTGTTCACGCTTGCTACAGGAGGAGAGTACTTAAAATGCAGGGAGGGGGGAATTGAAAGTGACTTACCTGTTTTTGCAGCGAGCTTGAGCGGCAAGATGCAGGTGCTGGATGAAGCACTCCACGGAGTCCCTTTCTGCTCCTCGTCCTCTCCTCCCTTCTGCTCTCTTTTCTTTTTATTTTCTCTCTGGTTTTTATCTCTGTCTCGTCTCTGTTTTTTTGGTCACCCTTTTTTTCTCTCTATTTTCGTCCTTTTTTCGAGTTTTCTGTCGTACCTTTTATAGGCATTCCTTCTTGCTACTCATCCTCCCTTGTTAAGGATAGAATTTTAAGACTTTGTGTTTTGGCCGGATTGGGACACCAACAGTCCCGTCATTGCTGGACTGGTGGTGGTGGTTTCTTCCCCGCCTCAATGACTTGCTACTGACGAGAACAAGCTGAGGAAACGGTGATGGAAGTCGTTCGAGATTGCCGTGCGTTTAGGTGGTTTGATCGGCGTTTTTTTTCTTTTTTCCTCAGGGAGCTTTCCTGTGTTTTCTAGAGGAAGAAGACAGTGAACAGAGATGAAAAACGATGTCGTTTCTGGACTGGGCCAGCCGTTTTCCAAGCTCGTCCTCTAAGCTTTAACATTTCTTAATCGGACCCATGACCAAAATTTTATTTAAACCTCTGCATTGCGGTACCTTTTACAAAACGGCCCTTGGACTTTAATCTCTTATAATTTTGACCCAAATCAAGCCTGAATTTTAATATTTCATCAATGAAGCTCTTGATTTTATTAATTAAATTAATTCTAAGTTCAATTAAGTCCCTGAACTTATCAATTCTTCAATTAAACTCCTGACATCATTAATTAAACCAAAGCAAAGTTTAATTGAGTCCTCGAACTTGTAAATTTTTTCAATTACGCTTATAATTTCATTAATTAAACAAATTCAAAGTTTAATTAAGTCTCCAATCTTATCAAATCTTTCCTTTTCTAACAAAATTGGCTTCCAAACTTCTAATTTCATCCTGATTAAATCCTCATGACTTTCAATTTATGTCACTTTGACCAAAACCTTAATTTTTCTTCATTTGTTTAATTCATCATTCATTTTTTTTTTTCTGTGAATTTATTTTGTCAAAAATTGGGTTATGACAATCTTTGTAAAAGAATAACATATAACCATGCTAAACCTAAAATATCAAAATTCTCTTAATAAAGACCATAAGGCAAATCCAACTTTTTTCTTTGATAGATAAACAAATCTAATCATTTGAAAACACGAAAGACTTTATTATCAAAAGATATATTTGTAGCTTAGTATTTTATTTTATTTTATTTTTTGACTTTTGGCATTTGTTGTGCCATTCATCAATTAAAAATCTCTTATGCCCCTCCTAGACTTGATAGGCATTTTCCTACCTTTAACCTTGACTTACATTTTAAATGCAGACAATTTTCACTTTTTGGCTTTCACATAGCATTCCTTAAAGTTTTCTTAGATGCCCTCTAATCTATGATTTTTTTTCCATTTTTATCCATTTCTCAATTATTAGGATTCAGTTCTTAACATTCCCTTTACCATTGAATCTAATATTCTCTTCATCTTTTCAACCAAAAATTCCTTGTTTGCCCCTAATGTAGGGTATGATCCATGTCGTGGTTTTTTTTAAGAAATATTTCACCAGGCTCAAATTGGGATTCGCAAGGGATATATATTTTAAGAATAGTGAAGGTGTCATACATGTGCAACGTTGCGGTGATGCGTCCACTTTGGGATTTTGAAATTAGGAAATAGGGAGACAAGGAATTCTTGTCTTTTATAAGTGGAAAAAGGGAATGAGAGTCACCACCTAGTATTTTGGTCATTATGAACCCTAACTAATCTCAGAGATCAAGCACGGGGACTGGTTGCGTAAAGGGAAGGTATTAACACCCTAAATACGTCATACTTAAGGTAAGTTGCATTGTTTAATTGTCTGGTTATACCCTTGGACTTAATTTCTATGCAGTTTCGTCCAATAATCATTTAATTTGACCTTGAATCTATATTGTTTCTTTAGTCTTGGGTATTATGGGGTACAATTAGGCTTTAAATTTCATCCAAAATTGTAGCTTGATTTTCCCATATGTTTAAGATCCTCTTCGATCTGCTTTCTTCGTGTCGCCAGTCTTTATTTTATTTTTTTATTTTTGTTTTGGAAGAAAATGAAGTGAATTTAAGGAATAACCCAAAAATAGGTTATGACAAAGGGAATAAACAAAAATCATCTTTTCTAATTTCAAGAAAGATCAGTTAAAACCGATTAATTTTGACCCCGTCCAACATAATGATTTGGACTTGCAAGGAATCATGATTCGCGAGACCATAACTACTAAATCTACTACATGTCATTATGCATACTGCTAAAACTTAGATACAGAATGCATGGTTCAATTTCATGTGTGAGTTTAAAATTTGATTGGTCACCCCCACATCATCAATCATTTCATTTTAACAAACATTAGGTCATTTATGCAATAAAAACACTTTTAATCTTTCAGGATTGATTAACCTTAATTTTCAATGTTGGAGTTTGATCAAAATATTTTGTCAAAATACCATTTGAAAGAAACATCTCTTTATTTCAAGATAATAATAACACAACAAACAAAGCACAATTCATTCAAAATATGTGATGCACTCATGATAAATGAAAACATATTGAAGCAAAGTACACTGATCATTCTCTTCACAAACTCTGAAATTTGCTCACCAATTTGTCCTTTGCTCACCAACTTCCAAACTTAATACTTGAAATTCTCGCAATTTTCAACCAAATGTCCCATGACCACACTATGATATTCACATCTCTCGTCTAGAATATATCACCTAGGAAACAGTGGTTGTATGAGATTTGATGGAGTCGAGATAATAAGTCTAGAATCTAATAGATACTGGTAGACAAACTTGAGTGGTAGAGGTATACTAATATTTGACAAAAGGCATTTGAGCAGTTGATGCTACAATGAGACTTGATTGGACCACACAATTAAGATTTCCCATTTAAAAGCCATTTTCTGATTCATTTCTCATAATTGTTCTGGAATCTATGGAAGGACCTCCAATTTTCCATCTTGATAGCTTGTTCAATTCTTTCAGCAATCCTCACGGCTTCATAAAAATGTTGAGATGAGCTTCCCATGAGATACTTAAAATAAAAGGACTGGAAGGTGTTGGTGAACAACATCAGCATTTATATCTCCATCAGTGGAGGTTGGATGATTAATACTTAAAAGTGTATTTTTATCAAGGTTTTATATCATCATTTTGCACTTAAAGTATCAATAACTCCTTAACTAAAGCATGTTTTATAATAACATATCTAATAATATAAGATACCTTTAATTTATGGTAAATATTCATATTAAATGCAGGCTTATCACATAAATGAAATGATTGATTGATGAGTTTAAGTATTGAATTGAAAGGACAACAAGAGGGCCAAACTTTGAAAAGAGATGTTGATCCAGTCCAAACTGGAACACTGTTCGGTAATTGGGTCATATCTGAAGCTGTAGATCTTGGATTTAGGTCTACTTTATATGGATGGAAAGCTAAGACATAGGCCTAAAACTTTCATGGGAGTTCAAGATTTAAAAAGGCCGTTTTCAAGTCCAAATTGTAGCAACAAAGGAGAAGTCCGAATCTGTCTTGCAACCCAGACACTGTTCAGTGTTCAGCCCATATCTTAAGTTCTAAAAGTCCAAATGACCTTCTTTTTTTTCCTAAAAAGCTAAGACAATTTCCTAGAACTTTGATGGTAAGGTTGGTTCAAATTCTTACGTTAGCAATGATGTTTTGTTCAGACAAGAAGATAAGGATTGTCATCAAGTCAAGATGTGGCCACCCACTCAACAATTAGTCATCAAATCAATAGTTCCAAATTTTGGCCTATAAAAGGAGGCATTTGCCATGCTTTTAGGTATCTTGATTTTCAGATCAAGATCATGCTCTTGCTTTCTCTATTTGTATTTATGTAGTGCTTAAGTTTTGCTTTCATTAATATCTTATTTATGCCTTTCATTTCCTTTCCTTTACTTAGTTAACTTTTATCTTATTTATGTTCTTATCTTGTTTATTTATGTTTCTTTCTTTCATTATGTTTAGCTAAGTTTATTATGTCAAAGTGAAAAGGTTACACTAATGGTGTAAGAATAAGTATAGTGTAAACTCAACATGGACTTTAATGTTCAATACTAACATGTTTTATAATTGTTATCTTGTTCACTTTTAATACTTTACTTGTTAAATGGATAATCTAGATTTATGTTGTATAACACTTGGTACAACAAATACTTGGCACTTTCATAGCCCAAATCGTATGGTATAACCGACACCTGTGCTATGAAAAGAACTTGATCTGTTGTTAACATAAGTTATAATCATGAATACCTGACAACATTTACAAGTATTAGCATTATTCAAATAAGATAACTAATGTAATCATATTAACAATTTATAATTCGGATGGAACCTTCTTTATGTGTGGTTTCCAGTTGAGTAATAAGAGTTTATACTATACTTGTTTGAAATACCATTAGTGGATCCTCTAACCTTGACATTTGTTTTTAGCATTGTTTAATCATCACATTAATCTTACATCTCAAAGTCCTCTTTAACTTATTATTATTATTATAGTTGTTGTTGTTGTTGTTGTTGTTGTTTATAATTTATACAATTAACCTCCCTATGGTTCGATCCCGGTCTTACCGGGTTATTTATTACTTCAACACTCATGCACTTGAGAGAAGACATCAATCTTTTGGTCGTGTCATTGGACATGTATTGCCTTATCTCACTATTGTTTTGCATATGTCCTCACAAACTTTTTGTTTCCCTTCTCCATGGTCATTAGGCTAGTTTTGTCAAGAGCAATTTTCATATTGAAATTATACTGCTTTAAGAAGGCATCTATCAGATCTTTTCATTTCTTGATCTTGGTATTGTCTAGTCTCATGTACCAGCTTAAGACAAATCTAGTAAGACTATCTTGGAAAAAATATATCAGCACCTTATCGTTATGGATCATTTCAGCTATTTTATTGTAGTATGACTGTAAATGGGTGTTTAAGCATTCTAGTCCGCTATACTTGACAAAGTCTAGCACTCTAAACTCCTTCGACACCACAATGTTTGGAACCAAACAAACTTCAGTTGTTAAAACAAGTTCAGTCAAATTATTTCCTTCAATTGCTCTCAATCTCTCTTTTATAGCAACCGATTTATCATGGTACATAGGACTGGTAGACCTATCATTAAAAGGTCTTTCTACTGTTAGTTCCATGTTGATCTGAGCTTGAGTTGGATAAATGGGGGTAAAAAGGATAAAATGTTGGCCAATTACCGAGTTTGCCCTTAAGTTATGAGATATGTAAGAGACATAGATTGACGGTGTATTCACAAGAGGTTGTACAGACATTCCTTTTCAATTCTTGAAACTTAGGAATGGTAGACGGGTTGTTGGTTTATGTTACTCCTTTTTAGCTGTCATGGCTGGATGGTGAAGGGTTGTGGGTATAGTTGTGATAGGCTGGGAGAGGAGAGTTTGGAAGTAAGGTTGGTGGCTCCTGTGTGTTTCTAGAGAAGATAATTTGGTGAGGATGATGGAGGCATGTATTGAGAGAGAGAGAGAGAGAGAGAGAGAGAGAGATCATGGGGAAAGTTAGAAAAAATATTGAGGGCTTTGGTTTAGCAAAAGAAGGGAGGTTGTTGGGTGGCGACTAGGTTTAAAAAACTATATCTAGGGTTTTTTTTGTTTTTATTTTTTTTATTATAGGTAGAGAATTTTGTCTCCTCCCCCAATTGCTTGGTCCAACATTTGTATTTTGATTATTATTCTTTTGAAAAAGAGCAATATCAATGTTAACTCAATAAGAAAATCAATGATTTTGAAAATGATATGTTAAAAGTCGAATGTGTTGAAAAGACATTTGGGATCTGTGGGCGCCGTTGTGCCGGGCTACTACCGGTCGGTTATGGTGGAGGCCGATGGCAGTGCTGAGGGGATGAGGAGGTGAAGGAAAAGGTCGGGGGGGAGGGAGGCAAATCTGTTCTGGGGTTGTGGAGGAAAAGCTGGTGAGCTGAGGGGACGAGATGCTCGGGCAAAAAGAGAAGGAAATGACGTTGGTCAGGGGAAATGTGGGGACAAAAAAGAGATGTGTTGGTCTTGGGAGATGTAGAAATGGTGGTTGTTGTCTGTAGAAGGGCTGGTCTCCGGAGTGAAAATGCTAAGCTAGGGGGCGGTGGCTTTGGTTTTGAAAGAGATAGGTTTAGGTTTAAGGTTTGGGTTTTTTTTATGTTTTTTTTTCAAAATTGTCCCCCTCTCTTTGTGTGAGCTATGGACCTATATTTATAGGTAAAATGTTGCTTGAGCCTCAAAATTGGTCCCTCAACTTTCGTTTTTTGTAAATTTTTTTTTTTCTTAATTTTTTGTATTTTTTTGAAAACAAGCAATATCAACGTCGACTCAATGAGGAAAATCAATGATTTTAAAAATGACGTGTGACAAGTCGAACGCGTTCGAAATTTTTTTGAAAACTTAAATTCTTTTTTAGACGACGTTGAAAATGCTAAAAATGATACAAATATACTAAAAAAACATTTTTTGTATTTTTGTTGATTTTGCTATTTTTGGATTTTCAGGGGCGACCACCCACACACTCACGCTTACCCTGGTCTATTTTCATGGGCGACCTGCCCACACATACTCAAAGTGGTCTATTTTCAGGGGCGACCAGCCCACACACTCACGCTTACCCTAGTCTATTTTCATGGGAGACCTGCCCACACATACTCAAAGTGGTCTATTTCCACGGGCGACCTGCTCACACACTCACACTAGTCTATTTTCAGGGGCGATCAGCCCACACACTCACTCTGGTCTATTTTCACGGGCGACCTACCCACACACACTCACACTAGTCTATTTTCAAGGGCGACCAGCCCACAAACTCACACTGGTTTATTTTCACAAGCGACTACCCACACACACTTACCCTGACCTATTTGTGGGCGACCTGCCCAAATGAAAAAAAAGAAAGAGTGGTCTCATTGTAATGGGTGACCTACCCAGGTGGAAGAATGACCTCATTGTAATGGGTGACCTACCCAGGTAAAAAAAACATGGAGAATTGGTTGCGTTGTAATGGGTGACTTACCCAGAAAAATTTTGGTCTCATTGTAATGGGTGACCTACCCAAGAAAAAAGGAAAGAGTGGTCTTATTGTAATGGGTGACCTACCCAGGTGGAAGAATGACCTCATTGTAATGGGTGACCTACCCAGATAAAAAAAAACATGGAGAATTGGTCGCGTTGTAATGGGTGACCTACCCAGAAAAAGGATGGTCTCATTGTAATGGGTGACCTACCCAAGAGAAAAAAAGGAAAAGTGGTCTTATTGTAATGGGTGACCTACCCAGGTGAAGGAATGGTCTCATTATAATGGGTGACCTACCCAGATAAAAAAACATGGAGAATTGGTCGCGTTGTAATGGGTGACCTACTCAGAAAAATATTGGTCTCATTGTAATGGATAACCTACCCAAGAAAAAGGAAAGAGTGGTCTCATTGTAATGGGTGACCTACCTAAGTGGAAGAATGGCCTCATTGTAATGGGTGACCTACCCAGATAAAAAAATGGAGAATTGATCGTGTTGTAATGGGTGACCTACCCATAAAAAGGATGGCGAGGGCTCAAAGGCGCGCTCGAAAGGCGTAAGGGCACAAAGGCGCACTCAAAAGGAGGTGAGGGCACAAAGGCGCACTCAAAATGAGGTAGGGTTAGAAAACGCACTACCCAAGAAATGGTGGCTCGAAGGCGCACTCAAAAGGAGGTAGGGTTAGAAAACGTACTACCTGAGAAGTGAGGGCTCAAAGGCGCACTCAAAAGGAAGTGAGGGCACAAAGGCGCACTCGAAATGAGGTAGGGTTAGAAAACGCACTACCCAAAAGGTGATGATGAAACACCGATCTGACAATGTTGAAAGCAATGCATTATGATCAATATGCATGTATACTTACCTGGGAAATATAGGTCCCTATTTCTTCATGGTGTCTTTCTTTTCTTAAAAGTTGGAGTGTTGGCAGTAGACTTTGATGGCTTTTTCGTTCTTTGATGCAAACATATTATTTGATAGTTTCACCCACATTTAACTAGTGTTTTACCTATGTTTTATATATAAAATGCCTTGATATTCTTTGTTTTATGTTTTGAAGGCACTTTTGGATGAAAGATGCAAAAAGGAGTAAATTGGAGATAATTGGCAGATTTGACCTTCAGTCGATTTTTTGTGCAGAGCGTGAGCTATAGAGGTTGAAATGAAGTGATTCCAGTGGCATTAAAAAGCTAACATCCATACCTTTCTGTACATCTAAGGCAAGAAAATAAAATAAGGAAGCATCTAAACCGATATCCAAGTTTTGATTTCAGCAATTTAGCTCCTCTAAGTCAAAGCTTGAAGATTTCATGCAAGGCTATTTCTCCTTTTTTAGGAAAATAGTTATTGAAGTACTTAAATGTAAATAGTCTACTTAATGGAGGACTATTTTGTAAAATAGAGACCTAGGGTTTCCTAGGATATAAAAAGAATGAGAGAAGAGAAGGGGGGCAGCCAGCCAAGAAGAGAAAAACGCCCCCTTCCTCTAAGAAACCCTAAATTATGCATTCTTCCTTCTTTTTGATTAGTTGTTCAACAAACATGCAAGGCTAAACACTTTTTCTTGGTTGCAAGGACACGAAAACCTTCGGATTTCAAGAACTGTGAGATTTATTTTACCTTTTCTTTTCAGTTTATATGATGAATATGTTTGTTCTCCTATGCTTATTTTTCCTATGATTGTTTATTTTAATTGCTAGAGTGGACTCTAAGTTATTATTGTAGACAATCTATTGCTAAGTTTGATATCAAAACCGGAGTTGTGGTATATGAACTTGTGAAGCAACTGAGTTTAA
>Ga0307515_10020981_pt1 | contig 11609 bp, 7 predicted proteins | sample 17_EM_MG_FD_194513 | JGI IMG/M metagenome (GOLD analysis project Ga0307515, IMG submission 194513) | Populus trichocarpa ectomycorrhiza microbial communities from riparian zone in the Pacific Northwest, United States - 17_EM | ecosystem: Host-associated > Plants > Roots > Unclassified | place... | reverse complement strand
GCGGCTCTTCAACGGGTACGGGCCGACCGAGGCGGTGGTCAGCGCCACCGTGGCGGGTCCGCTGATGGCCCCGGGCCAGCCACCCGCGGCGGAGCGGCCGCCGATCGGCCGGCCGACGCCGGCGCACGGCGTGCGGGTGCTCGACAACGCCCTGCGCCCGGTGCCGCCGGGCGCACCCGGCGAGTTGTACGTCGCGGGTGGGCTCGCCCGTGGCTACCTGGCCCGTCCCGACCTCACCGCCACCCGGTTCACGGCCGACCCGTACGGTGCGCCCGGCACCCGGATGTACCGCACCGGCGATCTGGTCCGCTGGCGTGCCGACGGGCAACTGGACTTCCTCGGCCGGACCGACGACCAGATCCAGGTACGCGGGTTCCGGGTGGAGCCGGGCGAGATCGTGGCCGCGCTGACCCGGCATCCCGGGGTCCAGCACGCGGCCGTGGTCCTGCGTGGCGACGACCCGGCCGCGCGCCGCCTCATCGCGTACGTGGTGAGCACGTTGCCGAACCCCGGAGTGCTGCGGGAACACCTGCTCGGCGTGCTGCCCGAGTACATGGTGCCGAACGTTGTCGTCGCGGTGCCGGAGCTCCCGTTGAACTCCCGCGGCAAGGTCGACCACGCCGCGCTGCCCGACCCGTCGCCCGCCGGGCCGGCCCGCGGCCGGGAGCCGCGGACCCCCGTCGAGGAGATCCTGCTCGGCATCGTGCGCGACGTCCTGGAGCAGCCCGACCTCAGCGTCGACAGCGACTTCTTCGCGGCCGGCGGTCACTCGCTGCAGGTGACTAGGGTGGTCGGGCGCGCCCGGGCCGTGCTTGGGGTGGAGCTGCCGATCCGGGCGGTCTTCGAGTTGCGTACGGCCGAGGCGATCGCGGCGAGCCTTGCCTCCGGCGCCGACACCGCCCGTCCCGCGGTCCGCCGGGCATCGGGGGAGGGGTCGCGGCCGCTGTCCTTCGCCCAGCGCCGGGTCTGGTTCCAGGCGCAGTTGCAGGCGGGCGGTCCGGTCACCTACACGGTGCCCGTCGCGTTGAGGCTGACCGGGGACGTGCACCTGGCTGCCCTCGACGCCGCGCTGCGGGACGTCGTCGGGCGGCATGAGGCGCTGCGCACGATCCTTCCGCACGTCGACGGCGACCCACGGCAACAGGTGCTCGACAGCACGGAGCACGCCGCCCCGGTCGTCGTCGACCTAGCGGAGCCGGAGTTGGCGGCAACGGTGCTGGCGGAGGCGGCGACCGAGTTCTCCGTCGCCACCGAGGCCGGCTTGCGGGTCCGGCTCTACCGGCTCGGGCCGCAGTCGGCGGTCCTGTTGCTGCTGTTCAACCACATCGTCTTCGACGGCGGTTCGATCGAGCCGTTGATGCGCGATCTGTCCATGGCCTATCGCGCCCGGCTCGCCGGTGAACAGCCGGCCTGGACGCCGCTACCTGTGCAGTACGGCGATTACGCGGTCTGGCAGAACGAGCTCCTCGGCGCCGAAGACGACCCGTCGAGCCGGCTCAGCGAGCAGGTGGCGTTCTGGCGCCGGGCCCTGGACGGGATTCCCGAGGAGCTGCCGCTGCCCGCCGATCATCCGCGTCCCGCGCGGGGCAGCGCCGAGGGCGGCGAGATCGAGTTCGCGCTCGGCGGCGACCTGCTCGCCCACCTGGGCCGGCTGGCCAACGAGTGCGGCGCGACCCTGTTCATGCTGCTTCAGTCCGCGGTGGCCACGGTGCTCAGCTCGCTCGGCGCGGGAACCGACATCCCGCTGGGCAGCCCGGTCGCCGGGCGTACCGACGCCGCCCTCGACGATCTGGTCGGGCTGTTCGTGAACACCGTCGTGTTGCGGGTCGACACGGCCGGCGACCCGACGTTCCGGGAACTCGTCGAGCGGGTCCGCGCCATCGACCTGGCCGCGTACGCGCACCAGGACGTGCCGTTTGAGCACCTCGTCGACGTGCTCAAGCCCGAGCGCTCGCTGTCCCGTCACCCGCTGTTCCAGGTTCTGGTCGCTCGCCAGGAGGGTGAGCCGCGCCTGGTCTTGCCGGGACTGTCCGGCCAGGCTGACCGGGTGGCCACCGCCGCCGCCAAGTTCGACCTGATCTTCGAGTTCGCGGAGCGCGACGACACCCTCGCCGGCCTGCTGACCTACCGCAAGGACATGTTCGAACGGGGCACGGCCGAGGACCTTGCGGGCCGTTTCGTACGGCTGCTGGCCGCGGTCGTCGCCGACCCGGATGCCCGGCTCGGCAGCCTCGATCTGCTCGATCCCGCCGAACGGCGGCGCATGCTGGTCGACTGGAACGCTACCGAGCGTCCGATGGACCCGGCGCTGCTCCCGGAACTGCTGGCGGCGCAGGCAAGCCGGACACCGGACGCCCCGGCGGTTGTCGCGCAGGGCCGGGTGCGGTCCTTCCAGGAGCTGGACGAGGCAGCCAACCGTCTCGCCCGGGAGCTGACGGCCCTCGGCGCCGGACCGGAGCGGGTGGTTGCCCTGGCGCTGCCCCGCACCTGGGAGTCGATCGTGGCGGTGCTCGCGGTGATGCGCACCGGGGCGGCGTACCTGCCGGTCGAACCGGGCCATCCGGTCGCGCGACTGCGCGGCATGACCGGCCTCGCCGGCGCGCAGATCCTGCTCACCACCGCGGAGTTCGCCGGGCGACTGGCGTCCTGCGCTCCGCACCTGCTGATCCTCGACGACCCGCAGGTGATCGCCCGGCTGGCCGGGCACGAACCGGCGCCGCCGGCCGGCGGGCGAATCGATCCCGAGTCGGCGATGTACGTCATCTTCACCTCCGGATCGACCGGCGTGCCCAAGGGCGTCGTCGTCCCGCACCGGGCGGTGGCCAACTACATGGCCTGGACCCTGGGCGAGCTGCCGTCGTCCGGCCGTGGCGCCCTGGTGATCTCGCCGCTCTCGTTCGACCTGACGGTCACCGGGCTGTTCGCTCCGCTGCTGGCCGGCGGCCCGGTGCACCTCGCCGATCCGTCCGCCGGGCCGCTGCACCCCGACCCGATCGCGGCCGCCGGCGGGATAGCGTTCCTGAAGGGGACGCCGAGCCACCTCGCCCTGTTCGAGGCGCTCCCCGCCGAGTCGTTGCCCTACGCCGAGCTGTGCCTCGGCGGCGAGCCGCTACCCGGCCACGCGCTGCGGGAGTGGCGCGAGCAGCACCCGTCCGGGCGGGTGGTCAACGAGTACGGCCCCACCGAGACGACGGTGGGCTGCACGGCCTTCGCGGTGGAACCGGGCGACGACGTGACCGACGGCGTCCTGCCGCTCGGCACGCCGATCTGGAACACCAGCGTGTACGTGCTGGACCCGCGCCTGGCCCCGGTCGCCCCAGGCGTCGTCGGCGAGCTGTACGTGGCGGGCGCGGGGCTGGCCCGCGGCTACGCCGGCCGCCCCGATCTGACCGCGGAACGGTTCGTCGCGAACCCGTACGGCTTGCCGGGCACCCGGATGTACCGCACCGGCGATCTCGCCCGCTGGGACCGTGCCGGACGGTTGCTGTTCGCCGGCCGGCGAGACCACCAGGTCAAGGTGCGCGGATTCCGGATCGAGACCGGCGAGGTGGAAACAGTGCTCGCGGGTCACCCGGGCGTCGGCAACGCGGCGGTCGTGGTCCGGGAGGACCGGCCGGGTGAGCCCACTCTGGTGGCCTACGTCGTCGCGGCCGCGGCTCCGGTCGACCTGGACGAGTTGGCGGCGTTCGCGGCCGGCGCGCTGCCCGACTACCTGATCCCCTCGGCGTTCGTGTCGCTGCCCGCGCTGCCGCTGACCGGCAACGGCAAGCTCGATCGGGCCGCGTTGCCGGCGCCCGAGCAGGGCCGCCCGGCCGCCGGTGGCGGACGCCGGCCACGGACCCGAGAAGAGGAAGTGCTGACCGCGATCGTCGCAGACGTGCTCGGCCGCAACGACGTGGGCGTCACGGACAACGTCTTCGACGCGGGCCTGGACAGCATCCGCACCATCAAGGTGGCGGCCCGCGCTCGCAAGGCCGGTCTGCCGGTCGAGATCGCCGACATCTTCGCCCACCAGGTCGTCGCCGAGTTGGCTGCGGTCCTGGCCGAACGCGCCCGGGCCGCGGCCGCACCCCCCGCAGCCCGGGCGTCCGCGGTCAACCGAGTGTTCGAGCAGGTCAGCGACGCCGATCCATTCTCGACCATCTTGCGGTTGCGGGTCGGCGGGGACCGGCCTCCGGTGTTCTGCCTGCCCAGCGGGATCGGTTTCAGCCTGCCGTACGTCGGGCTCGTCGGCCACATCGATCCGGCCCATCCGCTGTACGGCATCCAGGCGCCAAGCGTCACCGAACTGGCCCCACTGGCGGAGACGATGGACGAGCTGGTCGACGAGTACGTGGAGCTGATCCGCCGGATCCGCACTCGCGGGCCGTACCACCTGCTCGGCTGGTCGCTGGGCGGCATCCTGGCCCATCAGGCGGCCGTCCGCCTCCGTGAGCTGGGCGAGACGGTCGGTCTGGTGGCCAACTTCGACGCCTACCCCGGATCCGCCGACCGGCTGAACGCGCCGGAGGACGAACTGATGGCCTGGGTGGTGCGCACGGTCGGCACCGAACTACCGGACGCGCACCCGGGACCGGCGGAGATCATCGCGGCCCTGACCAAGGCGGGCAGCCCGATGGCCGCGCTGGGAGAGCGTCGGCTGGCGGCGATGGTCGCCCAGATGCGCAACAACCAGGAGCTGCTTGCGAAGCATCGGCCGGGCCGTTTCGACGGCCGGATGCTGCTGGTCACTGCGCGGTCCGGCGTGCCGGATTCGCAGTCCGCTGAGCGGGTCGCCCGATGGGAGCCCTACGTGTCGGGTCTCGACGTGCACGCGATCGACTGCCTGCACGACGACATGATGGAACCGGCGCCCCTGGCGGTGGGCGGCGCGGCGGTGTCGGCGTTCCTCACGGAGTACCACCGATGACTGTCCTGGACCGGCCGTCGGCTGTCGACCCGGGCGGCCACCTGGTCACCGAGGCACTCGCGTTCGCCGGCCGCCGCCTACGCCACCTGCGCCGGGCCCCCGCCCGCCTGCTCGGCCTGACCCTCAACCCGGTGCTGTTCCTGGTGGTCTTCGGGCATCTGCTCAACGGCGCCCTGGTGATACCGGCCGGGACCAGCTATCAGGAGTACCTGTTCGCGGGTGCCGTCGTCCAGATCGGGTTGGCGGGAATCAGCTCGGCGGCCGGTGCCGTCGCCAACGACCTGCGGGGAGGCTTGGTCGACCGGTTCCGATCCCTGCCGGTCGCCCGGCCGTCCGTCCTGCTCGGCCAGGTCCTCGCCGACCTCGCGGCGGCGACCCTGGCCATGGTGGTGGTGACTGCCGTCGGGACGGCCCTCGGCTGGCGTTCCCACACGAGCCTGCTGGCGACCGCGGCGGGCTTCGGTATTGCGCTGGGGTTCGCGTTCGTCATGGCCTGGGTCGGCGTGCTGGTCGGCCTGATCTTGGGCGACCCCGAGTCGGTCGGCGCGTTGACGCCCGTGCTCGTCGTCGTGCTCCCCCTGTTGTCCAACGCCTTCGTGGCGCCCGCCGGGCTGCCCAGCTGGCTGCGGCCGGTGGCCGAATGGAACCCGTTGACCGCGGTGATTACGGCTTGCCGGTCGCTGTGGGGCAACGCCGCCCCGCCGGCCGGCGGGTTCGCGGGCGGTCATCCGTACACCGCCGTTCTGGTCGCGCTCGGCGTGACGCTGATCGTGACAATCGCGGCCACGCTGCGCCGATACCGCATGGCCACCATCGGATGAAGGGACCCGACATGCCCGCCCCGACCACGTACCCCGATCTGGCTGATCCGCGCACGTTCGTCGAGCAGGACCTCCCCGCGTTGTGGGCGCGGCTGCGCTCGGAGGATCCGGTGCACTGGAGCGAGCCGGCCGTCGGCCGTCCGGGCTTCTGGTCGATCACCCGGCACCGCGATTTGCTCACCGTCTACAAGGACAACGAACGCTTCACCTCGGAGCAGGGCAACGTGCTCAGCACTCTGCTGCAGGGGTCCGACTCCGCGTCCGGGAAGATGCTCGCGGTCACCGACGGTCCCCGGCACCGGGCTATCCGCGCGTTGATGCTGCGGTCGTTCTCACCCCGGCTCCTGGACTCCGTCGTCCAGGGGGTGCGGCGGCGGACCCGGGCCCTGATGGCCGCGCGGCTGGACGGGGAATTCGACCTGGCCGCGGACCTTGCCGACCAGATCCCGATCAATACCATCGGCGACCTGATGGGCATCCCGGAGGCCGACCGGCCGATGCTGGTCGACTGGAACAACCAGACCCTCAGCCGGTACCAGGCGGGCGACACGGAACTGGAGGAATGGCTGGCCCGCAACGAGATCCTGCTCTATTTCGGCGACCTGGCCGCGCGTCGGCGCCGGGATCCGGGTGCCGATGTGGTGAGCGCCCTGGTGGCCGGAACGGTCGACGGCCGGTCGTTGACCCACGACGAAGTCGTGTTCAACTGCTACAGCCTCATCCTGGGCGCCGACGAGTCGAGCCGGATGTCGTCGATTGGCGCGGTGCTCGCCCTGGCCGAGTACGACAACCAGTGGCAGGCGTTGCGGGCCGGCGAGGTGGGGCTGGACAGCGCCGTCGATGAGGTGCTGCGCTGGACGACCCCGCCGATGCACTTCGGTCGGCGGGCCGTCGCCGACGTCGAGCTCGGCGGCCGGCTGATCCGCACGGGTGACGTGGTGGCCCTGTGGAATGCGGCGGCCAACCGGGACCCGGAGGTTTTCGCCGACCCCGAGGTCTTCGATCTGGCCCGTACCCCCAACAAGCACGTCGCGTTCGGGCACGGCGCGCATTACTGCGTCGGCGCGTTCCTCGGCCGGGCGCACGTGTCGGCGATTCTCGAGTGCCTGCGCGAGCTGGTCTCGGGCATCGAGGTGACCGCACCTCCCCAGCAGCTCTACTCGAACTTCGTGCAGGGCTGGAGCAGTGCCCCGGTCATTCTCCGGCCGGCCGGCGGAGCGCGATGACCGACCCGCCGGTCATCGCCCGGTCAGTAGTGGCGACGACCGCACTCGGGCGGCCTTCGCACGGACCTTTCCAACAAGTAGGGAGTTGTCATGACGAATCCTTTCGACGACGAGACCAACGAGTTCCTGGTGCTAGTCAACGACGAGGACCAGTACAGCCTGTGGCCGGCGTTCGCGGAGGTGCCGGCCGGCTGGACGGTCGCTCTGGTCGCAGGTCCCCGGGACACCGCTCTGGCGTACGTCGAGACCCACTGGAGCGATCTGCGGCCGCGAAGCGTCCGCGAGCGCGCCACCAACTAGCTCACCTTCGGGAGGCATGCCGGTGAAACTCGCCATCGAGGTGGCAGGACTGGGCAAGAGTTACGGCGGGCTGCCCGCGCTAGCGGGCATCGACCTCGCCGCCCCGGCCGGCACGGTGCTGGGCCTCCTAGGTCCCAACGGCGCGGGTAAGACCACGCTGGTCCGGGTGTTGTCCACCCTCTTGACCCCGGACCGCGGGCAGGCGCTGGTTGCCGGCTACGACGTTGTCGCCGCGCCTCAGGCTGTGCGCGCCCGGATCGCGCTGGCCGGGCAGTATTCGGGCGTCGACGGAGTCCTCACCGGACGCGAGAACCTGACTCTGATCGGCCGGCTGCGCCACCTGTCGCGGCGCGATGCCCGGGCGCGGGCCGCCACGCTGCTCGACCGCTTCGGGCTGTCGGCTGCCGCCGATCGTCCGGCGCAGACCTATTCCGGCGGCATGCGCCGTCGCCTGGATCTGGCCTGCTGCCTGGTGATACCACCCTCGGTGTTGTTCCTCGACGAGCCGACGACCGGCCTGGACCCGGCGTCGCGCACCGAGCTGTGGAGCTCGGTGCGCGACCTTGTGGCGGACGGGGTGACGGTCCTGCTGACCACCCAGTATCTGGAGGAGGCCGACCAACTGGCCACGAACGTCGTGGTCGTCATCGCCGGCACGGTGGTGGCGCAGGGCACTCCAGCCGAGCTCAAAGACCGGGCCGGGGCGGTGCGCGCGGAGGTCACAGTGGCCGACGCCGATCTGCCGGATGCCCTCGACGCTCTGGCCCGGATCGCCGGGCCGGTGGCTCTCGCCGACCGGGGGGCCACCATCTCCGTTCCGTTGCGCGACGGCCCCGGCGAGGTGGCCGCCGTCGTGCTGGCCCTGGCCAATCGTGACATCGCCCTGGTCGATTTGGCGGTTCGCCGCCCGACGCTCGATGACGTCTTTCTCGACCTGGTCGCGGAGGCACCCGCCGTCTGAGACCCGACTTCCACCATTACGGGAAGAAGATCGCTGTGCGAATCCACTTCACCGCCCACGACCTTGCGCGTACCCGGTTACGTCCGACGCTCGGGCCGCTGAGCGAGACAGCCTTCGCAGTGCGGCTCCTGGAAAATCCGGTGGGTGGCACCCATCATCGGCTGCGTCGACGGCTGGCCCGCCAACAGCCCGGTCAGCCGCCGATCAGAGAGGAGGTACGCCGGATCGGCAACGACCCCGGCGATGGCAAGTTCGGCGGTTCTCCGTACCAGGTGATGTCGGACGTCGCGGTGTCGGATCCGGTCCGTCGGCTCTGGCACAGTGTGATCAAGCGCAATTGGGACCGGATCAGCGATCACCTGCTGGCCGAGGCCGATTGGCGGGCTCGGCTAGCCGTCCGCGACGGAATCGAACAACTCTTGTCCACGCTGCATCCGAAGATCATTTGGGAGCCGCCGGTCCTGTCGATCGCCGGCGAGGACAGCCTGGACGTCCACCTTCACGGGCGTGGCCTGCTCCTGGTTCCGTCGGTGTTCCTGGCCCACCGGCCGGCGGTGCTGGTCTCCGGATCCAGCACCGAGACCGGGACGCTCGTCTTTTCGGCGCCACCGGCGGACGCCGAAATCATCCGGCTGCTAGACCCGCCGGACGACTCCCCGCAGGATCTGGGCGCGCTAGTCGGCCACACCCGCGCCGCCGTGCTGCGGGAATTGCTCAGCCCGTGTACGACCAGCGAGCTCGCCGAGAGGGTGGGTGTTTCGTCGGCGGGGATCAGCCAGCACACCACAGTGCTGCGCAACTCCGGGTTGATCATCACGCGGCGGTTCCGCAACAAGGTGCTGCACTCCGTCACGCCGCTGGGTCTGGCTCTGCTGGGTCTCGGTTCCGCTCAGGGCCTGGCGAGCCGGCCCGCGTGAGCATCCTCGGCTCGCGCGGGCACGTCACTGCCAGGACCGATAGCTGCGGAGACCGTAGAGCAGCGGCGGCCGGTCGTCGTACTCGGTGATGTCACTGATCTCGCCGAATACCACAAGGTGATCTCCCACCCGATGGGCCGCCGTGACTGTGCAGTCGGCGACGGTGTGGCCGTGCAGGGTGAGATGGGGCCCACCGGCGCCCATCTCCCAGGGCACCTGGTCGAAGCGGTCCGGCGCGCCGGAGGCGAACAGCTCCGCCGCGGATCGGCCGTCGCCGTGCAACATGTTGACCGCGAACCGTTTGCCGGCCAGCACTGCCGCGATGGTCGGGCTGGCCGCGCGGACTCCGATCAGCAGGGTCGGCGGGTCGAGCGCCACGCTGCACACCGCCGAGCAGGTCATCCCGCGCGGCACTTTGGCGTCGTCGATACAGGTCACCACGGTTACTCCGGTCGGAAACCGGCTCATCATCGTACGGAAGGAATGTCGGTCTGGTCCGGTCTCAGTTGTTTCGGTCGCCATGCCTGCCCCCCTCGGCACGCCTGGTGCCGTCGCGGTGCGTGCTGCGCGCAGAGCACCGCGACGGCGGGATCACCTGCCGTGCGTCTGGGCGAAGTATTCGTATTGCAGCGGCAGCGTTTCGACCAGGTCCTCCGCTGAGGACCGCACCTCACGGATCACCCGGCGGGCCTCGGTGTTGTCACTGAGGGCGAGGGCCGGCGACGACCGCAACGGGATCCCGCCCATGCCGAGCAGGATGCACATATATGAGTACGGTGGCAGGCCGTGATAGTGGGGGAAGATGTTCTCGCTGTCCGGCAACTCGGTCCGCCAGTGCTCCAGTCTGGCCGCCAACCCGTCCGGCATGACCCGCGTCTTGGCGTCCTTCCAGTAGCGCGTGTCGTTGCGCCCGGCCGCCTTGTAGTGAAGTACCAGGAACTCGCGGACACCGTCCATCACGTTTGAAATCGCGCGGTTGTAGAGCTCGCGGTGCACCGGGTCGAACCGGGCGTCGGGAAAATGCTTCACCAATTGCTCGATCGCGTGATGAATGAAGAAGATCCCGGTGGATTCCAACGGTTCCACGAATCCGCTGGACAGGCCGATCGCCACACAGTTGTTGACCCAGGAGTTTCGGGTCCGGCCGATCCGCATCCGAATATGATTCGCGTTTACCTCGGCGGCCTCTGGTCCGACGAAGGCGCGCAGCGTTCGCTCGGCCTCCTCGGGCTCGCAGTAGTCGCTCGAATAGACGTATCCGGTGCCGATCCGGCCGAACAGCGGGATGGTCCAGATCCAACCGGCGTCCTGGGCGGTGGCCGTGGTGGCCGGGCGAATACCCCGCGCCTTCATGTCCAGTGGGACCTGCAGGGCGACCGCCCGGTCGTTGGGCAGCGTGTCCTGATAGGAGATGAAGGGTTCGCCGAGGGCCTTGTTCACCAGCAGGCCCTTGAAGCCGGTGCAGTCGATGAAGAGGTCGCCGGTGAGTGTGCCGTGCTCGCTGGTGCGCACGCCGCTGATCCAGCCGCGCTCGTCGAGCTGCACTTCGTCGACGTTGTCGGTGATGTGCTGGACCCCGCGGTCGGTGGAGTAGCCGGTGAGGAACTTGGCCAACAGGGCGGCCTCGAAATGGTAGGCGTACGGGAACTGGGTCTTGCCCTGGTGCTCGGACATGGTCAGCCCGGGCGGCTCATCGCCGCCGCCGTCGCGATAGTCCTGGACGAACATCTGCCCGTCCAGGTGCCGCGGGCTGCGCCCGGCGTCGCACAGCGTGGAGATGACGAAACAGTCCTTGTCGAAGCGGTCGGAGACGCCGCCGCCGCCCAGCCACCAGTCGGCCAGCGGGAACCCGTTGACCGAGCGCATCTGCTCGAACGGATGGTAAAAGTGGTGGCCGGGCCGGCGCCAGTCCTGGAAACGGACGGCGAGCTTGTAGGTGGCGTTGCACGCCGGCATCCATTCCCGTTCCTTCAGGCCGAGGAACTCGAAATAGTGCCGGATGTCACTGAATGTCGCCTCGCCGACGCCGATCGTCCCGGTCGTCGCTGATTCCACCAGTGTCACGGCAAGTCGGTCGCCGAAAGCGGCCTTGAGGTAGGCCGCGGTCATCCAGCCGGCCGTACCGCCACCCACGATGACAGCTTTCTTCAGCATGCGCATCCCCCGTGTCCATTGATCTACGTTGATCTCACTATATGGTGGCGAGAAAGCGACTATCTACGTATTAAAGCGTCCGCTGAAAAGGCCTGGTCACCGCCGTCGAGGGACCGCTCGAGAGGTCACTGCGGGCAAAGGTCCGGGACCGGCGAGGATTTTCTTGGCCGCGGCCAGGGGGTCTACGGCCGGCCCGAGTAGCCGGTTGGTGAGCCGTACGCGCAGCCGCGCGGCCGCCATCACCAGAGGGGCGCCGACGAGCGCGGCGATCGCCAATGTGATCACACTGACCACGAGAGCCGTGCCGATGTCACCGATCCA
>Ga0307515_10020980_pt1 | contig 11610 bp, 3 predicted proteins | sample 17_EM_MG_FD_194513 | JGI IMG/M metagenome (GOLD analysis project Ga0307515, IMG submission 194513) | Populus trichocarpa ectomycorrhiza microbial communities from riparian zone in the Pacific Northwest, United States - 17_EM | ecosystem: Host-associated > Plants > Roots > Unclassified | place... | reverse complement strand
AGAGACTATTTAGTACTTCTTCTATAAAAAAATAGAACATGCCATGATACTTCTTCATGGACTATATTATAAAAACAGAACCTTTCATAATATGAACACCTAATAATTTATTTGTTAATGCAAGCATAAGCTTCCTTCTGGTGGGATTTCAACAAGAGTTCATCTTCATCAAGATCCATGTCATGATAAACAGACAGGAGGGGTTAGTGTATTGAATATGTTTTTCAATTTAGTGAAGAAGCAATATTCAGACTTTGGATAAGAAGCATGTTCCAGTCATCCAGGAGAAACCGCAACTTCGATGAGACAGCTTGATGTTAATATTGTCCTACAATAAACATTCAGTCCTTTTTTTTTATTTATTAACATGGATGTTCGGACTAGTTTGTACGTATCTTGACTAATCTCACGAGCCCTGAAGTTAACAACCATGTAAACCTCCAATAACCCTTAGATTTATAAAACTCGAATTGATAATCTTTAAAAAAACAAATCTAAAACTCCACCAGTAAGCTGATGATTAAACATTCAGTCCTTGTGCTTGTCTTCCTGGTGCATTTTTAATTCAAGAAACACTGAATATCATGCCGTCATAACCTCCACTGGAAAGCTAGCTTGATGTGCTGATATTAAGCTTCAAGACTGATTTTTGTAGGTCGAATTTCCTTTCTCTGCCCTTTTACTCCCTTTGAAAAATTAGCAAATTAAGATTTTCAATTGAAAAGTTAAATTGAATTGAAAAATAAATTTAAAAAAAAAAAACTAAATCAAAACAACGAGGGTTAAACTAAAAAAAAACTTCTATAAAAAGACTAAGAAAAAAACAAAAATAAAAAAGGAGCGAAATAAAAAAAACAAAACATATAAGAAACTGTAATTGAATGACTAAATTGAAAAAACAAAACTTCTATAAAATGAATAATAATGAAATAAAAAATTAAAAAAATGAGGATTGAGATTAAAAACAAAACATATGAGAAATTGTAATTGAAGGACTAAATTAAAAAAAAAACTTTTATAAAAGGAATAAGAATGAAATAAGAAATTAAAAGAACGAGAACCAAAACTATAAAAGGAATAAGAATGAAATAAGAAATTAAAAGAATGAGGAATGAAATAAAAAATAAAACATATGAGCAATTGTAATTGAAGGACTAAATTAAAAAATAAAAGGACTTTTATAAAAGGAATAAGAACGAAATATAAAATTAAAAGAATAAGGACTAAAATTGAAAAACAATAAATAAAAAGGACAATGTTGTACTTTATCTGTTATGAAAGAGAAAAGAATGGGGGAAACAAATTACCATCGGCGACAATACGGTCACCATAAGTCACCATATGTCACTCCGTGTGAAGAAGAACACGGTTGAATATCTAGAGAGACGGCAGAAAGCTAGATTTTGCTACCTGGTATCGTGTCACGCGCCTTTTAAATGGCTCGAACGTCACTTATCATTGGCGTGCTAGCAACTTTTCTTATTTAAAAACTCAAAAGTAAACATAAAAATACCAAAACACCCCAAATGACCATGCTAATTATACAAAATACTGGTGTGAAAATACAAAAATACATCCAATGGCAAATGGCGCTGGGATACAAGGATTAAGAAAGCATGAAGCTCTTTTAAAGAATAATCTAACCCAAGTTCCCTTCTTTCATGTATGTTTGTTTTAATCCATCGAACATTTTTTCTTTAACGAACAATTGATAAATCTAGCCAACAACTCACCATCCATCACCATGACTTATTTGATATTACAGATTAGAATGCCAACAGGACCGTCCAGTAACCTGTTCGCACAGAGAACACTACAGTGTTGCCCATTGGTTTTAAATTGACAACCCGCTCATATAAACGGAGACCTAATTTTTACAGTCTTCATCACATTACAAGAAACCATGTATTTTTCTTGTTCTGATTTGTATTCAAAACTCATTTCGTCTCAAGTTGCGATACCCTTTTGTTGTTTGTGTATCTGGAATTCTGATCATGTGTAATGTTTTTTCTTAGGTGGTAATAAAGTTTAGACGGGACTTTCAAGTATCAAGTTTGATTCTATGCATGCTGTTGATACTTGAGGATCTCCAATGGGACATGAAGTCAGCTGCATGTTAAGACGTACAAGGAATTGGCTTTAGTTCCTTAGTCGAGCAGCCAGCTCATTCAAATGCTGTGTTAGGAAAGGGTCTTGGATAATGGCACGAAAACCTTCTCCTCTGTTTCTTTCTGGTAGGATAGGTAGGCTTTTTACAAGCTAGATCTTGGATTACATCAGGAAGGGATCCTTTCTGTTCCATAAAGTTGCCCGTTTGGCTGATGGAATTTCATGACTTGTTATTCCGATTCCAAAGGAAATTGAACCAAGACTTCTAGGTTGGAGTTGCAAGCTCAAACCCTTGAAGCACTTCTCCAGGAACATTTTAGTGATCTAACCAGTAATCCATTTTAATGGAGAAACAAAATGTTTCAGTTAACCCTGCTTTTTAGACATTATCACCAACCAGGCAGATGGACCAATCGTTCTTCATTCAAATGTTTGACCATATTTCAGGGTTAAGAATGCTGTTTCATGGCCCTTCCACCTAAATCCACCAATTTCAGGTACCAAACTCATGAAGCCATCTACTAGGAAGTGAATTATAGGTTTTTCTTTAGAGATATATTAAAATCAATTTTTTTTATTTTTTAAATTTTATTTTTAACATCAATCTAGAAATATAAAATATTTAAAATTTCATAAAAAAATTCATAAAGATCAAGTTGAACAGCAGAACATCATCCTTTAGAGGACAACCTGCGATGATATTTCATAAGGTGCAGCCATTATGTAAAGTATAAAAAATACAAATGTCTAAAATAAAACAACAGCTATTGACCGTTACTATATTCAACTCCAGTCGGTCGTCCACGGGCAACAGTGATCAACAGACTAGAGATGACGGCTTCATGTTATCAACTTGAGATATCATGGTAGATTGTATCACAAACTATTTACATTAACCTCCCTAGTGTGAAGTTTCTAGCATAACATGCAACAAAAATGAGGACATCTCAAGGTCCCATTAGAATCTTCCTCAGTCCATGTTTCTTTTCAGCAACGCATTCAGAATTCACCAATGAAGTTATCCAGACCTGATCTGATCTAACAGGCTCATCGTCATCATTCCTATGCCAGCTCCAGAAGGCATGAGTTGAATTTGCTAATTTGAGCTCACCATGGCCAAAACTTGCTTCACGGAAGACTGACCAGGCTGGCTGTGGGTTTTTGTATCTGTCAATAATAGAAAGAAAATCAGATAGGGATTTAACTGAGAGAGGTTTTTTAGACAACTAAGAAAGCCAAAGAACTAGTCATTTTGAAAAAGTTATTTTCACATTATTTTGGTCCCATAAAAGTTTAGTTGCAACAGAAAGTTGTGATAGTGAGGAGGACATACTTGTGGGCTAAGCCCTCTCTGTTTCCCCCATCTCCAATTGTAATATGGACAGCACCACATGGATCCAGTTTTCCATTGTTTACACGTTCCTATGAAACAGATTGGCAGATGATATAATCCACGGTTCATGAAATTAAGGATGACAGGAAAATGAAAACCATAAATGCATATGCAGACATAAACCCCTAAACAATTTTCTTTTTGTTTGCAACCCTTGAACTAATTTTGGTAATCAACATTTCTGTCAATGTAAAACCATCAAGGACACATGCTATAGATTCTCTGTTGATGAGACACAATTACAGAGATATCTAAGCATGCTGAAGTTCAACAAAGAGAATGCCTTTAGGGGTAAGATTCTCTGTAAGAAAATTTGACTGCCAAAAACATTAAGTGATGCAAATTGGAAACTTTATATTCAAAGGTACTAGGTCATAACACAAATAATTTAGGGGGTATCCCTATATCTCCGCCTCAGAAAATTCTATACCATACCGTGCGTTCATAAGCATGAACATGGCCAGCCAGCACGATGTCCACACTAGCAGCATAAAGTAATGGCTCCATAGCTTCCATCATCCTGTCCCCTTCATTTTGATGAGCCTCGTTGCTATTGTACCATGGGACATGGAATAGTACGAGCAGCCAAGGTGTCTTATTCCGGTCCACCTTGGCAAGATCAGCCTGTAGATCAATGATGATAGAGAAATCCTATTATTAGAAGCAACTAAAATATGCTTTTTTTTCTTATGGAGCTTTGAATTAAAAAAAAAAAAAAAGGAGGGCAAGATAGCAATAAGACAACTATCATGCTTTCTCATGAAAAGATGGAACTTGAAGCCTTTTGCATTAACTACTGAAGGGCATAGCTCACAGTGGGGTCACTAATTCGCTGCACCTTGATATCTCTAAATTGCAATAAGATGGAGTTAAGGATGATAAGATGAGATCGGCAGTATTTGATACAGTTTCACACGTTTATAGATATTGCTTTTCAAGTGGTTTCGTATCAACTAGTCCCAGTAAAGGTTAAGGTAACACAGGGAAGGGACAAAAGTAAGTTCTGTATTATTTCAAAATGCCCTACATGCCTAACAAACAAGAGAACACATGCAGCTAGAAGCATGGAGTCGCCAAATATGCTGTGTGACAAATCTGAAAGAGCAACACAGAGATATCCATCATCGATTATTTCCCTGATTTCATGTCAAGGAGTTTTTCGACAAATTAACATTTTCTTACCAATTTACGGAACCTTTTGTTAACAAACTACCATTTACAACTTAATACAGTCGAGGAAAGAAGATAATATTGGAAAAGGATAAAAAATAACTAACCTCGAGCCAGTTATATTGATTGGAGTACTCATCATAACCAGTATATGAGCCAAGCATAATAATATGAGCCCCTGCAACTTCGAAAGAATAATAAAGATTTGAACTTGACCCACTCTCCTCAAATGGCATCTTCCATCTAGAATTGTAGGGTTCAAAACCATCCTTGAGGAATGGAATGCTTTCTCTTTCATGATTCCCCTGGGTTACCATCCAAGGTCTTGCGCTGGCAAGTGGCTCAACCAGCTCACCAAATGTGTCCCAGAGGTGCTGCATGTAATCAGCATATGAAAGGTCTCCGGGCAGCAGGTGCACATCATATTTGCATTGATCAATATGATCTAGTGTCGATTGAGTCCAGCCAGTTTGACCTAAATCTCCAGCCACAGCAAAAGTAACTGGGAACTGAGCTGGAGGAGTCTTGAGCTTGTACTCAGGACCACCTCCTCCACATCGATAGTAATAAACCGCGTTATCCTCCAGGGGTCCAATGACTGTGTGGTGTATCTTTCCAGAGCTATAAAATAGGTAGCTATACCACGTGCTCTCTCCTAGAGCTATATTGCTGTATCTTCCAGGAGAAGTTCCATATTCCACCATTGATGCAGCAGATTTATCATCAGTGACCCATGAGACTCGCATGTGCTTGTCTCCAGCCAAAGAGATGTGCACCTACAACAGGCATCCATGGAGTAAAAGCACTTCAGATACCAAATCAGCATTTTAAATCACCTTGAAAAGCCATAAAAACTATCATTCCAAAACACTTCACGCACAAACACGAAAGGTATCTCCGGAAACAACTCCAGGGAAAATTCAGCATATGATTAAACCAAACAGACACCAGCCAAATCAACTCCAATTAAACAAGAAATCATAGTTTCTATCAATAAAATATCAAGAATTTCAATGTAAATAAACAACAACTGAACACACTCAAAGCAATTGACTTTTATCCGATTCAAGAAACCATTTTTGGACCAAAGAAATACCACAGAACCCAGATGAATAAACAAGAAAAACCCAGATCAGATCATTAGAAAAAGAAACAACCTTTTAACACTAAAACCAATAAAAAAACTCTATATCAACACAATCTAATCAACGGAACAGAAACTAAGGTAAAGAGAAAGGATAAGATAACCTGTTGGGGATGAGAAGAAGACTTTGAAGGCCTTGAAAAATCAAGAATCTTTCGAGTTGAAGGCCTAATGTATTCACTTGTAGCAGTTGCAGAGATTAACAGAAACAAAGCTAAGACCAGTTTTGGCTCCATAGTTTGATAATTAGTAAGTTACTATTATTGTTCTTGGCAACAATGAAAGATAGACCAGACAATTTATGATGCTGTGTTGTTTTGCTTGAACTGGCAGTCACTAGCCAGGCTTGTCCTGTTAAATGACAGATTTGGCCTTAATCTAGGAGGCTAAGTACATTAGAAAATGTCAAAAATTTGTCAATGACAATGATTTCTTGTGTGTTTTCTAGTGAGACTGGTAGATGATGATAAGATCATAGTTCACATGGTAACTTATTTCTTAAAAAAGATTTTTTTTTCTTGAGAGAGAATTTTTCAAAGCTTTTTTTCTTGAGAGAGTTTTTTTAAAGTCATGAATTATTTTCGTATTACCATGTGGAGTTTGCAGGTGGCAAGAAGGAAAAAATAATTATGACATGTAATTTGATATATATATAATCTACCAAGAAACTTTATTTAATATGTAAGAACTAATTAGAAAATATGTTGATAATTAGGTAATGTTTGATAGTTTGGTAATAATTAATATTTGAAGCTTTTTTATTTAAAAAATTATTAAAATAATATTTTTTTAAATCAGTATATCAAAACAATTTTGAAATATATAAAAAAAAAATTTAAAATAAAAAAATTTAATATTTTTAAAAAGAACAGCTAAACCTAAAAAAAAACCGCATAATAATTAAAAAGGTGTATTTCTTCTAGATAAACATTGAGATAATATCTAGAAAAATTGATTAGAAACTTTTTTGCGTTTCTTTGCTCTTGACTTTGTTCTAATTTTCCTCATTTAATTTTATTTGTAATAATATCAATCTTTAACTTTAAAAAACAAATGTTTGGGAAAGGTGAAATGATACAATGGAACGCAACTTAATAATTAAAAAAAAATAAAAAATACAAACTTAAAAGTAGATTATTGAAATTAACACAAATATAAGTAAAGAAGACAAATTGATACAAAATCAAGAATATAGAGACTAATATAAGCTTCTAACTTAGAAAAATTTATTAAATTTCTTCAAATAAACGATTTCTACATAGAAAATGCATCTTGAAATTGTTTAAGAATAGAACTTGATCTCTGTTAGTATACAAGTAGGCTTAAAAGTACTGTTATTCCTCAAAATATATATATATATATATATATATATATATATATATATATATATTGAATTGGTAGGTTGAGGCTAAATTATTATAGTCATATTCATAAAACATTATTTATTAAAATTTTTAGTTTTTTTTAATTTGGTCATTCAACAACCTAATTTTTTTTAATTGGTATTTTTTAAAAATTTTATTTTTTAATATTAAATTGTTTTGAGAAGTGTATGTCATAATTTTTTTTTTGTATTGCGTTGTATACTGATCTCAAATATTTAAATTTTTTTCTTTTAATTTAACCTTTAACATTATATCTTTTAAAAGTGAGGTTTCTTAAAAAAAATTATTAATTTATCTCGATCTCATGACTTATTAACAAATTAACTCATGTTGACTTGAGCTAAAAGTTTGCCAAGTTGAAGGTGGTTTATTCGATTTACTTTTTTTTATTATTTTTAATTAAATATATTTTTTTTTCACCCTTCAACAACTCAATCTTGTTTTTTTTATTTAATTTTTTTTTCAATTACATCATTCAATATTAGTTTGTTTGAGAATTGGACTTTATAGTTATTTTTTAAATTTCTTTCTGTGAAGTTATCATAGTCTCATGTATTGTGTTTTTTTTTTTTATCTATTTCAACTTTCAACATTGAATTTGTTGAAAATAAAGATTTGTAATTTTTACTATTTACTCTTTATGAAGTTATCATGATCTCATGACCTAGGTTGCAGGTTTAACAGATTAACCCGAGTTGACTTGAGTTGTATTTTTTGATTCTTTTTTTTAATTGATTTTTTTTCAATTTCATCCTTTAACATTGGGTTTGTTGAAAATTGGACTTCGTAATTTTTTTATTTTCTTTCTACGAGGTTATTTTGATCTCATGACTCAGGTCACGAGTTTAGTGGATTAACCCGAGTTAATTAGGGTAGTTTTTCCTTTTCTTTTTTAATATATATATATATATATATAATTTTGTTCTTTAATATTGGCTTAATTATGAATTATCCTTCATAATTTATTTTAATTTGATTTTTATAAGGTTATCACAATTGCATGACCTGATAGTCGTCTTAATATTTTTAAAAACAAAACGTCATTCAACATGTCACCATGTATGCATGTTTTTGAGTTCATAATTATTTTTAAAAAAATATATTAACAATACTTAGATATTTTTATCTATATTAAACAAATTAATAATTATCTAGTTACAAAATGTTATTTGTAAATGATAAAAACATCACGCACGACAACAAATCAAATGAATTGGATTGTCCAAACTTTTTGTATTCTTCATAATTTGTTTCCAAATATAGAAGAAATCGTGAATTTTGTTGAGACTTCAAATACAGCTTGAAAATGAATTTCATTTTTTTATTTTTATCGCGTGACAAAGTATTTACTATTTAGATTATGAATTTGATTAAAAAGAACACAAAGGATGGAGAAGAAAATTCTTGAACTACCGTGGTTCATTTAATTCACAAATTTAACCAATATAATAATAATAATAATAGGATCAATTAATTTTTCTAAATTAAATAAATAAAAAGTTTGGATGAACACAACTATTCATTTATACACAAAAATGGATGAATATTTGGTGCACAAAATATTTTGGAATGGCCTGCAAAAGTCATTTAGATATTTAATAAGTAGATGTGAATGAATTGACCTTTTAGAAAGTAACATTTCATTGTTTCTTTCTGGGATTTTGGATATATTTGCTTATCTTTTTATTTTAAAAGTGTTTTTAATTTGAAAAAACACTAAATTAATATTTTTCAAGTATTTTTTATTATTATTTTGATATATTGATGATAAAAAAATAAAAAAATTATTTTAATATATTTTCAAGAAAAAAAACTACTTTAAAAATTGATTTTTTTTAATCCCAATCTCTTTATCTTTAATCACCACTCACATTAATCCATAATTTTAGTACAAACTAAAATTAGGAGATTTATTATTTATAACCTAACCTAAGATTTGAACGATAGCCAATTCCCTCAATAATCAAAGCTAGATCTGTACAGTATATATCTCCACAATTACTATAACATATGTGATAATTGTTTTATTTTACTGGAATCGATTTATTATTATTATTGCTCCACTTGGTTACTTTACTTAATTGAAATTAAATCTTTTATCCTAATGATGTTGCGGCATTGCGTTTGTTTTTGCGTTTTAAAAACGCTTTTGAAAAAATTTGAAATTTTTTTATTATTTTCTTTGTTTTAAATTAATATTTTTTGATGTTTTTATATCATTTTAATGTACCGATGTCAAAAATAATTTTTAAAAAATAAAAAAATATTATTTTAATACATTTCCGAGTGAAAAACAATTTGAAAAGTAATCGCAACTACACTTCCAACCACGCAAGCGTTTTTAAATGTTTGGTAATATTTTAAAAACTAATTTCATAATAGTTTTCATGTATTATTTAAAAAGATTTAATATTTTTTAAAAAAACCACAATCACAGCTAAAAGCCACGAACTTTTATAAACAGACTCTTGCTCTTAAGAGTTATTTGAAATGAATTACACAGTAATTTCGTGCTAATAGGAGTATTTGGTAATGAGTCCTCAAGAGGCGTAGCGTGATGACAAAGGATTTGAGATCTGTATAGCAGGTCTTGAGTTCGAGTCAGGGCGTGTACCTCTTGTAAGAACCTGGGACAACCGGGGTTTTACTCACTCATCTGGATCCACAAAATACACTTTCCAGGAGATTGAGTTTCCTCAAATCCAAAAAAAGTATTTGGTAATGAGCTTCCTCCTAGTACCCTAAAAAACCCTTTTCATGATTAAATTATGGAGTTAGAGATTCGCACCATTCCCACGCTATAAACAATTAATTAATTAATTAATTTAAATGTAGATTAGATCCCTGTGTTATCTCCACTTGTTTAATGTCCGTACTTCATTTACAGAATTTATTAGCATGATTAATCGCATGACGCGTCCTCTTTGACTTTTTTTTACCACAATTTATATTCTTACTCCCTTTTCTTAATACCAAAAGGCATTTAATAAAATACAGCAAAAGTTTATACATGTTCGGTAAAAATATTTTTACCTCTAACGGGATTTAGCATGTTGCTCGAGCTCAATATTTTTTTGAAATTGTTTTTAAGAATTTTATATTTTTTAGTATTTTATGTCAATTCAAAATATATTATTTTAAATAGAATATAATTTTAAATATCATAATGATAAAATTACAATCCAGTTATTCCTCTACATAAAAAAACAAGACTCATGAACTATAAATACATCATGAATCTTTCAATTTCTAGGCTCACAATCTTTTTATTCTTAACACTTTCAGTATACATATTTTCTATCTCTCTAAAATATCATTGTGTTTTCTTTCTTGATAAAATTATTGACTTAAATATTAGAGAGTTTTCATACCTCATCAAAGAAGATTTTTTACAAGTACTAGCTATTGACCACCTTGATTTACTAGACACCATCTGTTGCTAGTCACCAATCACCATATCTTTTTATATCAAGCCACCAGACACCACTTGCTATTACCTATCAATCACTTCGTCTTTCTATATCAAGTCACCGTATATCTTAACTATAAAAAATAAATCAAATTATTTAAACCAAGATATTAATCGATTATCCAACACATTAACTTTATTGCTAACGGAACTCATCACCTGTGTATCATCTACTTGATTTCTTTCGAAGAACATCTAAGATCATTACTGGAATAGCTTGGCAAGCATCCTGCTTGATTCACTCAATTCAGATGAAAGATCATTCTGACGGTTGGTATAATGACCTGCACAAGGAATGTGGCACAGCCATTTGGTTTAGATTGACAGCATAAAGAACATGATTAAATTAATTCCCTTCACTTAAATTGATGCATCGTATACGTAAAATACAGAGTTAAAGTTCCTCAAAAGAAACTATAATTTCTCAAACCCTCAACTTACACATAAACTGAGAGAACTCTTGACTCAAAATTCCTCAATCATCAATCTTTAAACTACTTTGAAAAAATAACATATAAATTCTTCATCTGCTTTTCTTTTCAGAGATTTCTCTCCTGTCTGTTTTAGCATGGCCACCTAAAGAAGAAAGCAATGCCAATAAAACTTGGGGATCCTGACGAAAATTTCGAATTTCACTGCGGGTTTCCTGCTTAAGAGACGCCTTTCTGTGCAAATTTTGTTTCCGGGAACCGGAATGGTTTAGAGATCAAGAAGGAATCCTGCACTTTCTTGCAGACTTCTTCTTTCTTTTATCACCCCTTTGCCTCCTACCTAACAATCGACACCATCGACAAAAGCTCTGCCTCTCCACGCTTCCCTTCTCTGCCTTTCAGCTCCTTACACACACCATCCATTTTCTCTTGGATAATCAACCTAGCAAACTCATCAAGAACCCTACTAGCAAACATCCTCTCTTTATCATGAGCCCTGTGCTTCCCCT
>Ga0307515_10020979_pt1 | contig 11610 bp, 9 predicted proteins | sample 17_EM_MG_FD_194513 | JGI IMG/M metagenome (GOLD analysis project Ga0307515, IMG submission 194513) | Populus trichocarpa ectomycorrhiza microbial communities from riparian zone in the Pacific Northwest, United States - 17_EM | ecosystem: Host-associated > Plants > Roots > Unclassified | place... | reverse complement strand
CTTACTACCAAATTGATGCTTATGGACCAGCCCGCATCAATTTGAGGGGGGATGTCAATAGAAAGACTTAAGTCAAAGCATACAGCTATTACAGCTGTATGCTTGAATAGGAAATAGGAAAGTCACAAGCATACAGCTATTGCAGCTGTATGCTTGAATAGGAAATAGGAAAGTCACAGCTGTTACAGCTGTATGCTGGAATAAGAATATAAATGATTGAATAGGAAAGGAAATTGACCTTATTTAAATCCCTAGATTCCCTCTTTGTAATGGCCATGTACAGCTCAACTTTTCCTATATAATGAAAGCCTAGTCGAAAGGTGAAGGCAATTCAAACCATTCTGTTAGACAATTTATATTATGGACCACCAATCACGAGGGAAATATTGACTCATCTAGCATCCATTCAAGGAAAAAGTCATATTTTCTTCTACGTGATTGCGAATCATGCAACAATAACATCTAATGTTTTGAAATTATACTGTAGCGAGGCAGGACAGGGGAAGCTGGGTAGATCAGTGGGAAAAGGGTCCTACAAAAGTTTCCAAAACAAATTTGACTTGAGGTTGATTTAAGCCCCAACCTTCCCAGATGGGGGACTTAGACCTTTGAATCTAACTGCCAAACCCAACTAGAGGTGATAAACTATGCAACAATTATGTCACAGTTGTTAGCCAAGCTGTCACAATGGCATCATGACTATCTCTATTTAACAGGATAATATTGGACAATCTAAATGTACTGAAGTCATGGTGACAATAATTATAATGAACAGGTCATCTAGATGATTATAAGAAATCAAAGAACAATATTTGAAGAAACCATTAGATTAGGAGGCGTGGACACACTTGAAGTTAATGGTTATTAGTACATATCAAGATTACAGAAAATTCACAATGAAATCTTGAATGTCAAAGTCATCTACATACTATGTACATATTAAATAGAAACACGAGACTAAAAACAGCAACCACGCTGTAAATAGTGTTCACCTGAACAATCTGGGGATACCACTCACGAAGTTTACTGAGTGCAGAATCAATCTCACCATTTCTGATTAGCTTCAAAGGAGAAAATAAGTCAGCAAAAACAAATACCATATTCACAATGAAGAAAAGAAACAATAAATAAATAAAAGTGGTTTAAATAGAATAGATATTCCACACGTGTCATAATAGATTGAAGAATATGAACAACGATATCCAGAAGAATGATGATCATCACAGTTGAAGTATTTCTTGAAAGACACCATATGAGAAAAAATTTAACAAATCAGATCCTCTTGAATTTAATCATGACCATCTTAGCATAGTAGAAAATGCTCAACCTAAATGAGGAAACTTATTCTTGCTGCAACCTATCCTTCAACATTTGTGTATACATGGCTGATCTCAAGACTCATACCTACATACTTTTGGAATTGCAGCAAGAACCCATCCCCAATATTTCCAATTAACCCCATGGAATAAATCCAAATAAAGTACAACTCATGTACCAGAAAAGCCTGGTTATGTTATTCATTAGCTGTTACCAGCATCCAATACCACACATCTTTATCAGGTCGTTACATTGCTTGCACATGAAACACGCACAAATCTACTCCTTCCAGATAACAGAGTTAAATTAACATATAGACATCACATTCTCTGAAGCTGATCACCCTCCAGACCCTACCCCAACTGAGCTTAGCACCATTTTCAATGTTTGTGCATCTCAGAAGCACTCCAATATATTCCTAAAAGAATGTCAAAGGGTGGAATACCAAGTATGGGATTCACAAAAGAGAAGCACTCAAAACACACAAGGTGCCCAACGAATTCATAAAACAGCAGAACCTCTAATTATAACAGCAATGATTTGAGAATGCATCATTTAGGGGATCATAAACCGTAGCCACACAAGACATCAATACATAATATCCAAGTGAAACTCTAAAGATGGTAATGAGCTTTTGATCAAAATATCCCTCCAGAGTATCTTAGTTATTCATAATGCCACTTGCATTTGTCATATACTCAACGCAGTGCATACAGAAACTAAAGCCAGCCAATATGAACTATTAATTTAATATAAACAGCCATTGGCAAACAATTTCATACCTGTCGAAGAGCTTTCCTCTGTGCTAATGCATATGCAATGTCCTGTTCACCAGAGCCATTTTCCTGAGCTATATATATAGGAGGGATAGTACTTCTACTAGCCACATCAAATGCATTGAGTGTCTCTTCATAGCCATTGTGTAATAAGTACGAGCGAACAAGTCTGCCCATTAAATAAAAATAAATAATAACTCAATTATCCAGAAATAATGATAATAGATGATGATTATTGGTAGCGGGCAAGATCAAATACTGTGATCAAGTTTAGCAAGTCTACTATTATTTATAAGGGTAAATTACAATAGCCCCCCTCAGGTATTGTGAAATTACACAAGCCATCCAAAAGTTTGAGGATTTAACAGAAACCCCTTCCACATTTAAGAAAATACTACAAAACTCTCCTGTCATCCCTAAATGCCCTTGATATTTTCAAAATCATCCCCTTTCAAGGAAATTTTAGGTGCAAAAGGGATTTTTGTAACGTCTTCAAACATTTGAGCAGCTCTTTAGGTTTATAAAATCTCGAGGGTTATTGTAATCTACCCTATTTCTAAATACACCAAAGGGCTTTTCAAACTTCTTTCTTTGGTTATTTTATAAGATTTTAAACCAAGGCCACTTCAGCCATGCCCCATCACAAAACCCAAGGTCAAAAATTTCAGATAAACAAAATTAAAGACTGGAAGAAGAAAAGGAGGAGCTGATGATAACAAGAGACAAACAAAGATGAACAGCTTGCCTTGATCCATTCATTAATTCCAATATCAGTTTCCAACTGACTCTTTCATTGTTGAGGTATGGACATCATATTAGAGGCAAGTAAAACTCCAATTACAAGCATATTTGTAAGTTACACAGACCTAAATTCAGAAACTTTTTTATATATATAAAGGAGACTCAAATCTAATGTAGACTTACCCATAACTAACAATTGGCGGTAAAGATATTTTGTCAACTTTCATTTGTTGCTTCATCGTTTCTTGTCTTTCATATTCCTAAGCAAGGATACAAAGTAGTGGTCAGTCTATTGACAAACTAGAATGACTTCAACTTGCGTAAATTAGTTAAATTTGTAAATTCTGTTTTAGCCTAAAAAGTCAGACAACTAAAGCCAGGTGATGAAGAAACCATTCATCTAGAGAATTGTATAAGCAGACCCAGAATGATAAGAAATGGCATGCAACATGTGGATTGTGCCAGGATTACATTGTATTTAGCCTTGTTTCAAAAAAATTCATGAAGTGATATTGTAAGCTGTTTGCTGTATCACCTAAAAGAAATGAAACACCATGTTACAGCAAGTCAGCAAGGTTAAACATAAGATCAAAGCAACAAGTGTCCCTCAACACTAAACTTCCATCTTCTCATTGTTTGTATTATGAACACTCATAAAACAAAGTGATAGATTAATTTCTTCCAAAAGGCAAGCTATGGAGAAACAAATAGAAAGTTATATATCAATATAAGAATACACCACCAAGCACCATTCCAGGTAAAAACCTATGACCATTGAATCACATAACTACTTGGAAAGTGAAGGTCATCCATTGAACTTTATCGCCTACCATACAAAACAAACTTGACCTTCCCAGGCTTAAGCAATGACCTTGCACAGAGAAGAAAAATTTTGCAAACCCACTTAACCAGAAAAAGAGGAAAAAAGTCTATAAGAATGAAGCAAAAGAAAGGATATCTTGCCTTAAGATCAAAAGCAAATGGTTTCTTCCCAAAGTTGACTTCAATCCTGCCAGATTAACATGTATCTGGAGTTATCAGATCCTCTAGCATAATGGTAATGCTAGTACAATTAGCAAAGGAAAGGAAAATAAAATCAAAATGCAGTTAAATTCATTTTTCCATATATATAAATAATTAACTAGAACCTTGCATAGAGAAAAAAATTTCTAGGTGGCAAGAGATGTTGGTAGCACAAGTTCAACAAACAAACAGTGTCCACAAGACATTATTCTATATCTGGATATTTAAATCTTGCACAAGAATCGACAAGCTGTCCAAGAATAATACTAACTAGTTAAAAGAGGTGCGACATACTCCTCATTTTGGCTGTGAACAGCAACAGTCGGAAACAGCAAACCCTTCATGTCCTTATACACTGCCCTAACTAATGCTCCATTTTTACTGATATCAACACAATGAGAACAGGTAATAATGAGAGGAGAAGTAACAGAAGAAGAGTTCACGAAGTAGAATTATCAATCACTCAGAGCAACAAGAGTTTAATTTTAGCAATCCATAAATCATTGTGAGCCAACTTACTTACGTGAAAAAGAATTCCTGTGAAGTATAGTTGATACCAGCACCAACTGTATCATTGGTCGTGAAAGTTGGTCCAAATGCCTCCCCTGTTCCAGGTCCACGATAAAGATTGCCATCATCCCCATGATATCCATAACTGTTTGCTTCCCACCTGCCCAACCAATAAAAAGTGGAAAGAAACAAATAATGAATCACAGTATTACTATCATTAACAAGTCATTGCAATTCAAAACTCGCACAAAGTGCGCAAGAACGTAAACCCACATTTCCAATCAAGCACTTGTAATAATTATACTTTCAAAAGAACATTTTTACAGTATAAGAACCCTGCCAGTGGAGCATTCTGAAATGGAATATTTGACTGCATTTCTAATACACAAATAATTTCCCTTTTCTTTCTTTATATTTACATTTTCTAATGAACCAAAAATATGCCAAAATGTAATCTTAGAAACCCAATTCATTAGCTTCCGTAAGTAGCAACTAAAAATCTCTCAAGAACCAAACAAAAAGCCCTAATTGCATTCCCTCACTGACTCTACATTACAATCAAATTGGTAAAGAAAGAAAAGAAAAGCCGTACCCAGGCTGTCTCCTCATCTTGAAAGTATGATTACTAAAACCAATAGCAATCTGTCCTTTATCACCAGCATTCTTTACATAAATCTCAAAATAATAAACAAGCCGTTTTTCCGGAGCCGGTCTATCGGCTTGAATAACACCAACATCATGACCATGAAGATTGACACTTGTGTATTTAACACTCAATTTATCAATGGAAACCACAAGAAACCCTCCAGAACCTTTCACTGTGTTTAACTCCGTCGGTTCAAGCTCTGTTTCTCCGCCAACTGGTGATGAGTACTGCCGTGCTACGTCTATGAAGTATGAGCCTGGATCTTGATTTACGTTCTTGGAACTCGAGTTGATGGCGGTGTTGTTGGTGGTTGCCGCGGTAGTGCTGGTGGTGGTCATCGTTTAGAGTTAGGTTGATGGAACATGTGAGGGGTGGAATTTGAGTTTGTTACAACAAACGAGAAATGCCTGACGAGAGAGAAATCGTTTTTACTATTATTATTTTTTTTTAAGAGAGAGAGAAGATTGTGAAGAGTGGGTTGTTTATACTTTAAAGCGAAGTTTGTTGATCTTCTTTACGTCATCTTCTTTCTGGAGATAACGGAAGCTGTTATTATGCTACCTAATTTGTTGATCTTCTTTTTTCTTTTTCTTTTTCTTTTTTTTTTATTATTATTATTATTTTAACAAGAACAAAAGTGAATTTATAGTTGATCTTTGTGACAAAGCAATATTTACTAAAACAAAGCTTTAGATTTTTTTTACGGATTAAATTTTATAATTTATTTTAATTTATTTTTTATAGTTTTATGGATTAAATTATGGATTTATTATAGTTTTTTAGATTTAAAGTTTAAAATCAACACCATGATTATAAAAATTTATTAAATTTTTTTAATGGATGATATTAATGTAAAGGTGTGCATTTGACCATCTAAAAAAAACTTAGTACAAGTTAAGATAAAAAAGGATCTAAAGGTACTTTATTGTCAAAAATAAAATAATACGGCTTAGTTAGCATTTAGATTATGCCTTTTACCTTTATCTAATTACATGCAATTTTATTTTCTTGGTGAAAAAATAACCTTTTATGGCTAACCCAAAGAGCTGGAAGGACTTGAATTAGGATTTTCTAGGTTGCCCTGTCACAAGGAAAGTTTCAATTTTAAAGTATGTTTATGAATAATAATAATAAAATCAATGTCACAGTATATCCTAACAATCAAAAACTCCTACTCGAAAAGGAGGAGAGTAAGATGAAATATGCAAGAAATTATCGGAGTTGGAGCATGTCTTCGTAGTTATTATTAAAGCTTTTGATTCAGCATAAAAGTTTTAAACCAAAAAAGAGAAAATAATATTAAAGCTTCCCTTAACAAAGTAATATAATGATTGAAGAAAGAGTATAGAATAAAATGAGAAAAAGAAGAAGTTGGGAGAATAGTAATTGTAGAAACTAAATTTTCTTGCTTGCTATATTTCTATTACAATGTTATTTATACAATGAATTCTTCACTTCTAACTACCAACCAACTAACAACTTGTTAACTAACTATAAACAACTAACTAACTTGCCACGAGTTTATTCTTTATTAACTAACTCCAATTGTTGCTGCTATAATACATGTTATATTGCTTATTGTTGTTGCCTTCATATTTTGCTAAAAGTGTATTACTAATATTCTTTCAGCTAGTCAATTGGTTTTCATAACAATACTCCCTCTCTATAATATTATTTTCCTTAAGAATTGAAACAAAAGTCAGGGAATTGGCCAAGTTTTTTCAAGTCCTCTCAGGTAGCATTTTCCTTAAACAAATTGGACTATTAGACCAACCTCGTTACCACTGCTCAACTATCCTTCTTCATAAGCTTCATGTTTTAGATAGTTATTAGGTTGATCTTAACTTTCATATACTCATCAATCATTGGTAAAGTTAAAAACATAATTGCATTGTTACTCAGTTTTTTCTTAAATAAAGAAACATGAAAGGAATGATGAATTATATGATAACTAATAAATTTTATGTGTGATTTTATATGGACCATAAAACTTGAGATTCAACTTAAAACTCTTTCTTAATGTCACACTTGTTTGTTTATAGGGTTGAAGTTTTAAATAAACAAAATCTCATTCCCTTGAATTCTCCATTTGTTTTACCTTTGCCAACTATTGGCTTCATTATATACTTAGCCATTTTCAATTGCTTCTTTAGTAATTGATCATGGCTCTCCTTTAAATCACCATTTCCAATGCAACCACTATTACAGTTTCTTGTATGGTTAATCCCTTTTCTAGGTGAAAGATATCCATACAAAGCTTGGAAAGGACTCATCTTGATAGCATAGTGAAAATTGGTATTGTACCACCATTTAGGTAAAGATAATTAGTTATGTCACTTTTTTGAATTATACATTATCATACATCTTAAATAGGTATCCAAACATTAATCCATCTTTTAGTTTGATAACATTAATGTTAGTGGTTAAATTGTTAGTTAGATATGCAAAACTAACTAACAATTTAACCACTAACATTTTGAACACCTCCCTAAAAAATAAGTTGGTAAAGACCTCATCTATATCTATCACAATAGTTGTTGGCAGCCCATGAAATTTGTAAAAATGATCTATGAAAACTTGAGCTACTTCCTGAGCTGTAAATGAATGTGATAGAGTTATGAAATGTCCATACTTGGTGATTTTTTTCAACCACCACTATGATTGTATCATTCCATTCTGTCTTAGGCAATCTTTCTATAAAATCCATAGTGATATATTTACATGTTTCTTTTGATATCAAAAGAGGTTGTAGAAAACCGAGATAAATTATTCTCTTCATTTTAGCTTGTTTTCAAACATAATATTCTATTACAACCATTTCAACTGGTTTCTTCATTGAAGACTAATGAAACATTCTCTTCAATTTTTTTGTAAGAGTTTTGAGTCCCTACATGACCTCTTATATATTAGTTATAAGTAGCATTTATTAATATTTCCCTTAGATTTTTTTTTGTGCCAATTATTATTTTATTCTTAAATTTTAGAACTCTTTTTGCATAAGTATAATCTGGCTTATGTTTATAATCTTCTCAACAATAATCTTTTATATATGAGAATCATTTTCATAAGTTTCACTAACCTTTTCATGCTATATTGGTACTAATATAGTGAATGCTCTTAAATTAACATTGTTGAACCTTTTTCTTTCATATTTACCAATATAGTGAATGCTCTTAAACTAACCTCATTTCTTTCATATTTAGTTGTTGAACCTTTTTCACCACTAGTCCTTATAGATAATGCATCTACTACAATATTATCTTTGCCTTTCATATATAAAATCTGATACACAAGTCCTATTAGTTTAGTTTTTTTTTTTCTATATTGGAGTATGAATCTTTTGTTCTAATAGATGTTTTAGACTCTCGTGATCAATTCTAATTATAAACTAATCATGCTCCAAATAATGCCTCCATCTTCCAACTCTCATTAATATAGCTATATGCTCATTTTCATAAATTGATAATCCTAAATGTCTTGGACTTAAGGCCTTGGTAAAGAAGACTAATTGCCTCCCTTCTTGGCTAAGGATTGCACCTAATTCATTGGTATAATCATCAATTTCCAACATAAAAATACTATTGAAATTTGACAAGGCTAGCACTAGTGTTGCACATAAAATTTCTTTTAGTTAGTCAAAAGCTTCTTGAGCCCTGTCATTCTAATTAAAAATGTTCTTTAATAAATCAATTAATGATTTATCGATAATATTAAATTCCTTAACAAACTATCTATAATATCTTGTTAAACCCAAGAAGCCCTTTAATTCCTTGATCGTATAAGTAATTGACCAATTTTTAACAATTTTTATGTTTTTTAGATCAGCTACGACATCTTTAGTTGAAATAATATGCAATAGGTAGTCCATTTATTGTTCATAAAAAATATTAATTGATTTGTAAAGAAATGATTGTTTCTCCATTTTCCAACACCAACTTAAGATGACAGATATGTAGTTTTAAAGTATAATTATATATTAGTATGTATCAAATAATACCAATACAAATCTTCTCAAGAAAGATTCTATCTTATTATTCATTAAACCTTAAACTTGCAGTGCCCATTAGGAGTTTAAAAGTTATCTTTTCTATATATTCGTCATATATTTTGACTTGGTGATGTCCTAACCTCAAATCCATCTTAAAGATAAGTTGAGAGCCATGTGATTCATCTATTAAATCATCGATCAATATATTCAATTGTCTATAGTCTACACATAACTTCAAATTATTGTCTTTGTTCTTAACCAATAATATTAGAGAAACAAATGGGTTGTAATTGTGTTTAATATTTTCATTTTGTAACATCTTTTTTACCAATTTATCTATCTTTTTTTTATGCATGAAAGAGCTTTCATATGGCTTGATATTGATTGGTTTAACTTTTGGTATCAAGGGTATCTTGTGATCTAAACTCCTGAAAGATGGAGGATGTTTTGGTTCTATAAACATAGATTGCTACTCTTCTAACAATGTCTTTGCTTTTGAATTTTATACTCCTTTTCTTAGTACTTGAGAAGATTTTATGGAAAAATTGCCCTGCAAAACCATATAATGATTCTTTTAAACTCTTATGTGCCCTAGCTACTACTTGCACCCTTGCTTCTTCCACAATCCATTTTAACTTAATCATGTTGCCATCTTTCTTGAATTGTAATTTCATTTTAATGAAATCAAATATAATTGGTGAGTAAATCATCAATCAATCTACCCCAAGCATCATATCACATATACCGAGTTTCAATATCCTCAAATCAGTTTGGAATTCATATCTTTGCATAGACCATGTAAACTTGTGATTATGAGCATCACACCTCATTATACTTCCATTAGCTACTAACAATGCTAATATAATGGTTTTTTTTTAATTATTTCATTGACTTCTTCAAGCACTTGTGCATTAATGAAACTATGTGTGCTACCACCATCAATCAAAATGATAATGTTCTTTCATTGATAGCAACCCTTAATCCTGTTTATGGTATTTGCATAACTATTTATCGGTGCATTTAAGAAAAATCCATACTCTTTAATTTTGTCATCCTTAGCTATCATTTCATTACTGTCCTTTTCAACTACATCTATAAATTCTTTATTTTTTGTTTTACTTCTATCATATGCAACCCTCTCTTGTTGTATTAATGCCCAAATGTATAATTCTCCCCAAATCTAAAACATACCCTAACCTTTTTCTCTTTTCATGTAAGGTTCTAGACTATTATTTTGAACTATACAGCACCTCTCTTTGAATGATTAAGAGGTTTAAAATAGGAACTACCTATTGGTTTACCCAGACCATATGAAAGATTGGTTCTTGGTATAAATTTGTTATTCTTAGCCAAAACATTGTTTCTTCTTGCCATTTAACTTATCAAAAGCTTGCATTAAAGTTGTTGGTTTAAAAATCTTAAGTATAGGGTTAATGTCATCTTTGAGTTCACTTATAAAACTGCAAATATAATATGATATTGACATGATATTGATAGTGATGGATTCAAGGCATTCATCAAAGATTTGAGTTTTTCAAATCTTTTGAACATACTCTTCTACTCCTTTATCTTGCATAAACTTGTTGAATTCTTCCACTATATTATCTCTAAGTCAAACCTCATACAAATGGCTCTTATGAACTCTTCTGGATTTACTAAATCATCTTCACCTAGTAAGAAGCCTTCATACCATAATTTTACCTTTCCTTCTGGATATAAAAAAATTATCTTCACCCATTGATGCACCAGAGTAAAGTGCATCATAAAGAACTTCTTACATTTTCTCATCCAAATCCTTGGATTATCACCATAAAAAGTAGATAGTTCAGCCTTTAGTAAGGCCATATTGCACACAATCTTGTGGAAATTATGGTTTCCCATTATTTCTCCATAATTGCAACCTCTATAATTAGGAATCACCCTATTAGGACTTGAGATGATTCCCCCTTCTTTCTTTGCCGCTTGATTAGCCATAAACGACTTCAATGTGGTCATCAATACTTCCATTTGTAGGTTGATTTGTCTAGTTCTTCTATTTCGTTTGAACCATTGTTTCTGATTCTCAACTATGAAATCTTGAGGTTCTTGATGAATACTTTGCATTTGTTCATCAAGTCAAGTTTCTTTATGTGTTCTTCTAAAGCTTTCACCTTGTTATTTTCCACCACATTGCCTAACAATGCACATTTCACTATTGGCCATGAATTGATGCTTTAATACCAATTTGTTACAGCTTCCCTTGACAAAGCAATGTAATGATTAAAGAAAGAGTATAGAATAGAGGAAAAAAGTTCGTAGAACGGAATTTTATTACTTGCTTTACATGAATTCTTTCCTCCTAACTTCTAACCACTTAACTACTAACTTGTTAACTAATTACTAACCTGTTATACTGATTTTTGCAGCTGCCTTCATTCTTCTGATAAAAACTTACTACTGATATTCATCCAGTTATATATTCAACTAGTTGTCGTCACAAAAAAACCACGAATAGACCATTTTCTAACAAACCCAATATTGAAAGACGAGATTAAAAAAATAACTAAAAAAAAAACTTGTTTGAAGCCGGGTTAACTTGTCAAACCGATAGTTAATGTCATGCACCTCAT
>Ga0307515_10020978_pt1 | contig 11611 bp, 2 predicted proteins | sample 17_EM_MG_FD_194513 | JGI IMG/M metagenome (GOLD analysis project Ga0307515, IMG submission 194513) | Populus trichocarpa ectomycorrhiza microbial communities from riparian zone in the Pacific Northwest, United States - 17_EM | ecosystem: Host-associated > Plants > Roots > Unclassified | place... | reverse complement strand
TTTTTTTTCGCTAGGCCGTTAAAGCTGCTTACAGACGATCTTTGCATCTAGAGCACTCGGCCAGCAAGGCATGGCTTTAAGTTCTGTGCAAGGAAGTAAGGAGAAAAGTCGATGTGTTGATGTTCAAAGCGGCAGTATATTTAGCTACCCTAAATGAGAAGGCGGTAATGTAAATCGGTCATAACTAGGGTCACCTTCATAACCCCATCACATACGTTATAAAATATAAAAGAAATGCTGCGATATAGATTAGTAATATAACTACTTACGGCCATAATATTTCTTTTAGTATTTTAATAAAATAAGGTATAAGGGGATTTATTATAATAGTAAAAGGATATAAGTTACTATATAAAATCCTCTTATAACGCGCTATATCCCTACTATAATAACCCCGTAGAAAAATGCCCCTAGTAAGAAACTATCTTTTACCTTTTAAAGAGTTTCTAAATAGCTACAGTAGTAAGGGTAAGGTTGCTTGTTACTCCCTAAGGAACTACTAATACAATCTTATACACCTCGTTATCTAAAGAGTAAATTAGGTGGATTAGATGGATTAGGTTAGTTAGGTAAATTAAGTAAGCTTTTTTAAACGGCTCTTTAACGACCTAGTAGCTTAATAAAGGTAATAGATAATTCTAAACTAGGTATATACCCTTATATATATATCTTCTTTAGAAGTAAAAGGTAAACCTAGTTATATTTATACATTCCTTTAATCGCCTTAGTACTATAAACTTTGTTTAATTCTTTTTCCTTATATATCTTACTTTTTTGTATTATAGCGTTGGCCTTTACCCTTAAATTAAATAGTATATTAGTTAGATATAAACGCACCTAGATATACTCCTGCAGAAAAGCACTTATAAATGGTAAATTTTTAGGTTATATATAGAAAACCAAAACAAAGACCGCTAGAAAGATATCCTCTTAAGATAATATTTAATATTTATCTTAATTTTCGATTTTCTAATTATAGGTAGATGTTGCATATAATATTAAGTTATCGGATTAATATATTAAAAAAACTCTCTTTACTAACTTAACTTTAGCGAGCGCTATATCTATTTAGTAGTAGTAGGTTATTAATCTAACTAATAATACTAAGTATTGCGCTATTTATATAAATATTCTTGGTAAAGGGGAGAACAATAGCGCGCGTATATTTGTTTTAGAATACTACTACTAAATAAGCAACTCCTTAGAGCTAATGACTATTTTAATAAACTGACTAATTTATTATAGATTATCTGTAGTAAATATATTCTTAATAGTGGCTTAAAAGCTAAGGATGAGTTAGGGATAATAGTTAAATAGTTTAACTGCCCTTACTGGGATTATTCCTATTAAGGAGTATAGAATGCACCTAAGATTTTTGGAATTAACTATTTAATCTACTAGAGAAGAGCTAATAATACTATTTATCAAATTCTTACCCCTTACGGTAAGTTCCTATATATATTTAGATAATTTTAAGAAAAGTCTAACTATTATAGGCTATTTATTCTGCTATAACTATATTATAAAGTAAAACAGCTCTAAATATAGTAGCTATTGCCTATATTGCAGAAAACGCTTTAGTAAAGGCCTTAGCATATTTTAAAAATTTAAAACAGTTTAGTATAGTATCCTTCGTTAAATATATTTATAAGTTATTATATTCAGATTCGCAGTATATACTTTCCTAAAATGCTCCCTTTAGGGAAGTTGACTTAGGTTCTAGAAGGGTGTGGTAAGATATTAATAAACCTTTAAAGGTAAAATAGGGAGATTTAATAGTATATAGAACTTATTACACCTAATATAAGGTTAAAAATGTAAGTTCGCCCTAACCTATTCATTAATTTGGTTATTTAGCCCTACCTTATTATCTCTACCGCTTTTTGCCCCGGTTGCCTTATTATACTAGTCTCCTATAATATACACTCTTTCCATTCTATTAGCGCTTATAATCCCCTTATTTTTATGCTTATAAGCTTATTATAAATTAGTTAAATTTTCCTACGGACTTAGGTATAGTTTATATAATATACCGTTAATTTAAAATATCTCTAATAGTTAAAAGGCGGTTCCCTTTTTTATACCCTAATATAAAGTAGATTTTTAGCTGTATATACTATATATATCTCTAATTAAAATGCGGGTTACTACCTAGCCATTAGAGTATAGGTGCACCCTTTAGTAATAGGTGTCTATAATATGCTATATATATAGTAGGGTGCAGTAAGACTAAATTAGATAATGCGAGTTTATATATATCTAATTAGGGCTAAAAGTAAGTATAAATATCCGATAAGTTTCCTTCCTTTTGCCTATTATTATATTAATCCTCTTTCTAACTCCTTCTACCTTTAGCTTAAAGCGTTCGCGTCTGCCACTATATACCTACTATATCTTTTAACACCCCTAATTATATCTCTATGGAGAATTTTAACTAAAGTTAGGACTTTTGTTACGGACGCTTTAAGTACGATGTTATGACTACTAGGAAGAGAGTCGGAAGAAGCTAGTTAGTTAATATAAGCATGGTCTAGTATAGAGCCAGTGGAACCATGTGATAAGGAATGGTAAGCGAGTTATATAATATGCTACGTAGGGGACGAGAGGAATAAAGGGAACTTACGTACCTTACGTATAATGCGTACCTTATATATAAGGAGGGTTTCCTAGGAGTACGGTTGTGTATTTAAAGGACCACAGTCCCTACTCTAGATAGTTCTTTCCTTATAGTAATTCTTAGAATATAATTAGAGTTAATCTATTAGGCAACTACTCTACCAGTTATTATTACGTTGTTAACTTACTTATAATACCTACACACCTAGCCTAATAACGAGCCCATTGTAGTACTTGCTATAAGGTTCCGTTACACAATCACTACCTAGTTACGGTTTTAATAAGTTAAATAATATGCCACCAAAAGCAGCCACCATAACGCCATCGACGGCGGCAACTACTTTAAGGTCTGGAGGCGACACCAGTATGGCAGATACTGACTCGCAACAACCTATAACGGTTGAACAACTATAGGAGATAGTTAACTAGTTAATAGAGAACAATACGACACTTAAATAAAGGATTAACGGGATAGGCGCAGTAAAGGTTAAGTTACTATCGATTAAAAGATTCTTAGGAGAGAGATTAAAGCTTAAAGAATTCCTTACGCAAATGCACTTTAAGGTTGCGCAAGAGGGAGTAAAGCTGGCAATACCTATGGATCGAATAGCTTACGCAGGATTATTCTTATTAGGAAGAGCACTTAAATAGTTTAAGCCTTACCTTATAGAAATACAGGCAAATAGAATAACAACCACCAATTAAAAGGTGCGGTTTATGTTCTTAAGTTAGGAAGGGTTTGTAGAGCGACTTATATAAATATTTAGAGACCCAGAGGCAGTAACCATAGCGGAAAGAAAACTCTAAGACATTACGCAACAAACTTTAGCAATTAAGTACATAACATAGTTCTAAACGTTAGCAATATAAGTTAAGTGAAATAATAGGGCGCTTATAGTATAGTACAAACAAGGACTTAAGGCTAAAGTCTAGGACATAATTATTCTAATAGAAGATGCGGATACCCTAAGGGAATTAATAGATTAAGCGATAAAGATTAATAATAGGATCTTCTAAAGGGAACAGACTAAGAGAGGTTAGGATAGAGTTTTATAGTTATATAAGGCGTAGAGCACGCAACGACCAAAGCTAAGTTAGAAACTATAGTATAGCGCAGAGCTAATAGACCTAAGTAGTACTAAAGAAGCCTATAAGAGAGGGAGTAAAAAACTATAGAAACCTAAAAGTTAAGGATCTAATAATTACAGGACTAAGGAGCAAAGGCTAAACTAGGGATTTTATTAGCAGAAGACGTTTAGGCGGACTCTATAGTAAAGTTAATAGTTTAAAGATAGAGCTTATATAAATTGCGGGAAACAGGGTTATTTTGCAAGGGATTATAAAGATGGTTAGAGTTACTATATAATAAAGGGAACCTAACCGGTAGAAGACACATATATATAAAGGGATGATAGTGCACTATAAGAAATAAAAGAATGTTTAATTAGAAGTTTCGCGTTCTGTTATAATAACGTATACTAAATTTATAAAGACGCCAAGTACGGCGTAAGCTATTAGCTATAAGAGCTAGAGTTAAGAGGACTTAGGGGAACTAGAGAGTTAGATAAAGAATAAGATTAACTCTATAAGCTAGATTAGGATATTATAATAATATACGGACAATAATTAGTAACAATAACAATGGAATTAGAGTATTTATTAATTAATAGTGATAAGGACAGTAAAGGAACCAACTAGGGCTATCTAAACCTCGATAACGCAATAGAAGTAGAGACTAAGACCGCTATAGAGCAAGGTTCAGTAACGGGCATTATAACACCGTTAGATACGGCATCCATCACTTTATAAGACGGCAGAAGTAGTATCTAAAAGAGATTAAGCAAGCAGACGACTGCTAGTGCTAGCTTACCACTTAATAAAGGCAAAAGGCTAAAGGCTTAAGATTTTTAAGACAAGATAAGAGAGATCTAAGATTCTAAAGACAGGATGAGGACAGCTTAAAGACCCACAACGGACAGAAACCGATGGAGCAGAGTAGCAGCTTAGTTTAAAGATATACGAATAAGCTCGGGATAGAGTTTCCCAAAGGCATCAAACTCTTAAGACGAGATAGATAAGATTTAAGACTCTTTAGATGAGATGAGAATACTACGGACGCCTAGTTGGACTAAGGCGGGAGCTAAGCTTAAGTTAGAAGCAAGCTTAGGATTAAAGAATCCAAGGGACTAAGAATTCGGAGTATAAATAAGGACACCTATAGGCAAGAAGCAAGGAGCTTCTTTATAAATTAAAGAATCTGTAATATAGGCAGCAGTTAGACTAGGAGATAGACACATAAACCTAGAGGACTTACTAGTTAAACGAAGTGTTCAGACTAAAGATCGAAAAGTTAATACGTTGGTCAAAAAGTACGAGGACGTTAAGGATCTATTAGAAAAATAACGACTATAAGAAAGTATGGAAGAATTTAGACAACAAATCTTTATATAGCAAAAGCAATCTACAGAGCTAAGAATACCAGATCACTTTGGGAAAAAGACACCTATATAGAAGGTTACTAATAGGCTAAAGGCAGGTATACCTAGAGCTAAGTAGCTTACGGAACTGGAAGAAGAAGAGAATCTAGGGATTCTAACTAGGTTCCAAGAATAACACATAAAAGGCTATTATAAAGCAGTAATGAAAAGATACTTCCTTACGGACAGATTATATACACTTAGTAAGCTATACTAAAAGTGGTTTAGGCAACGATATAATAATAAGTGGGAAGACTTTTATATGTGGTTAGACGAAAAGGTTATACTAAATTAGGCAATATCTAAGAGACAAATAAGCTATATTAAAGGATCTAAAGGAATAAGCTATAGACTGGAAAGAGATAATATGAATATCGGTACCAGCAAAAGAGATAGTAACATTTAGATTAACGCGATAGAGGTTTAAACTTAAAGATAAAGATAAGTTAAGAGTTAACCTAAGACACCTAGCGCACTATATATTGGCATAGATTGCATACGTGGACGATATATACGACATATATAAAAACCCAAAAGAAAAGAACCGGAAATACCCTATAAGAATATATTAGGCACTAAATAAGAGACAGTTTAGGAATGCTAAGTATATACACAGCTGGCATTCCACAGAAGTTTAAGAATAAGGGGACTTAACACTTTAACCAGGAAGATTCCTTACGGAAGAATGCCTAGATGGACGGCAATGGTAGGAATGTTTAGAGAATACCTGTCTATAGTATATTGAAGACAAAAAGCGAACTAAGTATTAGCCTAAGTTGGACTAAGTATAAACAGAATCAAGTAGCCAATAATTGGGAAAAGTAGAGGCCTATAGGACCAGAGGGAACTAGTAGTAGAGCCTTAGACCCTTAAAGGAATTTAAGGACAATACCTAAATTTATAAGTTAAGTAGTAAAATTAACAGTTTAAGGTATTAATAGATAGTGGAGCAATAAGGAACTACATCTCGCTAGTAGCAGTTAAAAGAATAGGGTTACCACACAGAAAAAAGGAATATCCTTACCTATTAGTGACAATTTTAGGAGATCCGATAGCCTATGGAGGAGGTATCATTAATCTTAAAATAGGACCGATTCAGATAACCATCGAAGGGAGATAGATTGAGATGTCTTTCGATATATTACTATTAGGGAATGATAAGGTAGTATTAGGAATGCCTTAGTTACAGGAATACAATCCAAAGATCGATTGGATTATAGGTTAGGTCGATATTAAAAATACTTAATGCCGCAAGATGCGATAATAAGCTAAGATAGTATAGTACTAAGTAGGAGCGACCTACAAAGAAATAGAGAAAGGGTTAAGCTATATACTAAAGAGATACTATAAGTACGGCAAGAAACTATGGTCACCAAAAAGTAAAAAGCTGTTAGAGCCTGTAGTATAGGACTATAAGATAGAATTAGAACTAGAAATAAGTCTAAGGTTCTTTCTAATCTATAAGCTTACCAAAGAAAAAGGTAGAGCATTAAAAGAGTTTGTCTAGGAAAACTTATAAAAGGGATATATTAGACTATCGCAATTATTAGCGGGTTATCCAGTACTGTTTATACTAAAGAAAAATAGCAAGCTAAGGCTGTGTATCGACTATAGATAGTTAAACAGCATTACCAGAAAGGATAGGTATCCTTTACCTTTAATTAGTAAAATTTAAAACAGGATAGGCAATGCGCAAATCTTTACGAAGATAGATCTAAGATGGGCGTACCATTAGATTAGAATTAAGGAAGGCGACGAATAAAAGGCAGCCTTTAGGTTAAAGGAAGGACTGTATAAACCATTAGTTATGCAATTCGGACTTATAAACGCACTAGCAACGTTCCAGAAGCGAATTAATAATGTATTAGGAGAACACTTGGATGAATTTGTTATAGTATATCTTAACAATATTATCATCTACTTAATAACTAAGGAAGAACATGGAGAACACGTCGAATAGGTCCTAAGGAGACTATAAGAAGAATAAATGCTAGTAGCAATTAAGAAATGCGAGTTCTTTACCAGGAAGACCAATTTTATTAGATTTATTATTAAACTAGGCCAACTTAGTATAGACCTAAAGAAGATTAAGGCTATAGTAAATTAGCAAGAACTAGAGAACGTTACGCAGTTAAGATCGTTTTTAGGGTTTTACAATTACTATAGAAGGTTTATAGCGCAATAGTTAAAAGATATTAAACCATTTACGCGGTTAATAAAGAAAGAAGAACTATAGGCATAGGGAAAGAAGCAATAAGAGCTGTTTAAGAAAGTTAAAGAGTTGTTTACCTAGGAGCCAGTTCTTAAAATCTATTAACTAGGTCTAGAGATAGTTGTAGAAATAGATGCATTAGACTTTACATTAGGGGCATACTTTATATAAAAGCATTCAGATAGATGGCACCCAGTAGCATACTATAGTCGGAAGATAACACTACCAGAGTTAAACTATAACATTTATAACAAAGAGTTATTAGGTATAGTTATAGCACTAAAGGAATAGAGAGCATTCTTACAAGGCATAGAAAAACTATTTATAGTTAAGACGGATTATAAGAACCTAACAGGATTCCTAATAATAAAGGAACTTAACCAAAGATAGGTTAGATGGGCAGAGATGCTTACGGAATACCATTTCAAAATTTAGTATACTAAGGGTATAGACAATACGCGGGCCGACGCGCTAAGTTAAAAGGCTAAACTATAAAATAATAAGAAGCCATTAGGGGCTTTACTACGAAAAGATATAGATAGGTTAATTAGGTATAATTATCCAAAAATTATAGTAACTTAGGAAGAATTAAAGAGGATTTACGAGTCACCAAAAAGCTTTTGGGTATAGAAAATTCTAAAAACACAGTTAGAAGATCCACAGACGGATATATATAAAAACCGAGAAGTAAAGTATATCCCAAGAAGCATAGCAGAGCACTTTATGGAAGAATTCTATAGGGGATTAACTTAAGGATATAATAGGGCCATAGGCTTAGTGTTAAGACTCTAAGAGGAGTATATTATTAATAGAATCTAGAGGATAGCTAGAAAGGTCACTAGAGAGTGTCTAGATTGCTAAAGAAATAAATTAATAAGGCATAAGCTATATAGAGGGCTATAACCTATTAAAATACCAGAGAGACTATAGGAGGTCATATTATAGGACTTTATTGTAAAGTTGCTAAAATTAAGAGATCCTATTACCGGATAAAATTACAACGTAATCTTAGTAATAGTAGACAAGCTTATAAAGTGGGGATACTTTATAGCGTGTATAGAAGAAATATTAGTAGAAGATGTCGCTAGAATCTATGTTAAAGAAGTATTTATAAGATATAGAGTACTAAGCAAGATTATATCGGATAGGGATTTAAGATTTATAGCAGTATTCTAGGAGGTATTCTTAGCGGAGTAAGAAGTTTAAGCGGCAACTTTTACCGCATATTATCTGCAGACAGACGGTTAAACGGAAAGATTAAATTAGACACTAGAGCAGTATCTAAGGCACTATATTAATTATGCATAAAATAATTAGGTATTGTTATTACTAGTTATATAGTTTATATACAATGCAACACTATAAGAAGGAATAGGTACGTTACTATTTAAGGCGAATTATGGATATAAGCTAAAAACATTATTATTGCCATGTTAAGCAAAGAAAACGAGTAGTAGAGCTAAAGAAAGAATAGAGACTTTAATAAAGCTTTATAAGAACCTTACGGAAACAGCTAAGGTAGTATAATAAAGAATAAAAAAGTACTACGACGCTAAGAGATCTAAGGGACTAGATCTTAAGGAGGGAGATAAAGTATAGCTACTACACAAAAATTTCAAGAGTTAACGACTAAGTAAGAAGTTAGACTACGTCAGACTAGGACCTTTTAAAATTATTTAAAGGATTTCACCGGTTACGTTTAAGTTAAACCTACTAGCTAAAATAAAAATCTACCCTATATAACATATCGCAATACTAGAGCCAGTATACGGGAATATTAAACTACTAGTTTACGAAGCAGACACGTACAGAGGATAAGAAGAGGATAAATGGCAAGTTTTAAAGATCGTTAGTTATAAGGACGTTAACGATAAAATATGGTATAAGGTTAAGTGGATAGGCTACAATAAAACTACCTAGGAACTACTAGAGAATCTAAAGAATGCTATAGAAAAGGTATAGGAGTATTAAAAGAGAATAGGTTAGGTAATATTAATAAGGAAAGATCGCCAAAGAATAAGTCACCTAAGGGGGACCTAGGAAGAGCAACTGCCGAACTACTTAGAGTTATTTCCTTCGCTAATTAAAGAGAATCCGTTCTTTTATCGCCAAGTTCTAGCAAACCTTATTCTATAAGTTTCCACTCCTTAAAATAAACCTTTTTACAAACTTTCTTAAGATAGAGGAGACGAGTAGACGCAGTAATATGGGCCTCTAGAGCCTTCTGCTCTATATCCTAAGAATATTCTAATTTAGCAAGGGCTTAAGTTAGCTTACTATCTAGATAAGTAGCAGCGGATTAAATATAAAACCCTATAATAAATTACTTAGGGAACTTAGAGACTATTAAAAGTTATAGAATGCGTATACTTAGCGTTAGTAGAAGAGCGAACGTCATAGGACGAATAAATATTTGCTTTAGTGTACTCTAAATAAAAGGAAGGTTGCCGAGATAAAGGACTTGCCAACGCAACACAGACTAACCCCTCTTTCGCATAATAAGAACACGGAGACGGTATTATTTTACCTAGTAATAGTATAGCAGTAATAGTGCGTGCACGATATTGCGCGTATAAAGAAGAAGATGCTTTAGGTATAATAAGTAATAATATTAACCAGATTAATTAGATAGATATTACACCTCTAGTAAATAACTTAGAGATGCTTAAAATCTTTAAGGACGAAGATAGGAAGGAGGGAAATAGTGTTACGGACGCTTTAAGTATAATATTATAACTACTAAGAAGAGAGTTAAAAGAAGCTAGTTAGTTAATATAAGCACGGTCTAGTATGGAGCCAGTGGAACTATATAATAAGGAATAGTAAGCGAGTTATATAATATGCTATGTAGGGGACAAGAGAAATAAAGGGAACTTACGTACCTTATATATAATGCGTACCTTATATATAAGGAGGGTTTCCTAGGAGTACGGTTATATATTTAAAGGACCACAGTCCCTACTCTAAATAGTTCTTTCCTTATAGTAATTCTCAGAATATAATTAGAGTTAATCTGTTGGGCAACTACTTTACTAGTTGTTATTACGTTGTTGACTTACTTGCAATACTTACACACCTAGCCTAATAACGAGCCTATCGTAGTACTTGCTACAAGGTTCCGTTACAACTTTAGTTAGGATTTCTCTATTTAAATTTTCTCTAAAGCTATAATAGTAAATAGAACTCGCTAATCTAATCTAAGGTATAGCTAATATTTTATATTTAGGTTCCTATAAGGCAATACCTAACTTGTCTTATAAATAGTAAGAAAAGTTAGGTAATTCCTAGAAAAGACTATCCTTAGTGCGGTACTCTAGTAAACTATTTAAACTATTTAGTAAGCACCTTTTCCCGGCAATTTCTATACGAGTTAGCTAATAAATAAAGTACTTTAAATATAGGAGATTAGGCAATTTGTATACATTAAAGGCTTTAAACCTATAGGAGGAACTTATTACTGCTAATTATATATAAGAAATGTGTAGGACTTAGTTATTCACTATTTATTAACCCTTAACATTATTACTAACCCGTAATTTTGTTCTTAAAACTCTTACCTATTTACTCTACTATAGTTAAAACTATAAAACCGTCTCCCCCTATTTTAGCTTCACTACCCTCTTATACGGCTTTATTTCTAGTAAATAGCAAGAAATCTTTATTTAGTAAGCTTGCTATCTCCCTACCTTCCTATACGTCTATATCCTTAGTAGATAAATACTAATCTTTCTTTAGAAAATCTACTTTTTTTAAACCTTAAAACTACTTGGCTTTAGAAATAAAATAGTTAATAAAATAAAGATCGTCTTTTTTCTTATCTAGGAAGAGATTGAGAATATAAGTCTTTAAAAGGCTAGAGAAAGCTTTAAGCACGCTAGAGAAAGGCTCCCTATCTTTATTAACCGTAACCCTACTATCTATATTTGCTATTAACTAAAGTTCTTAAATAATATTTGGGCTAAAATAATATGCATTAGTATTATTTCTACCCTTTAAAGAATCTTTGGCAATTTTTTTTAACCTCCTCTATAAGAGCCTCTACGCCCTATACCTCTAAATATGTTTTAAGCTTCTTAAGAATAAAATCCCTTTCTTTTCTAGTTTTTTTAGTCCCCTTTAAAAGAGGCTCTACCTTAAGCCTGGGACTATTCGTGGATAAATACTTAGTTGTACGCATAGCAACCTCCTAAAGTAGTATAACCTCGCTTTTTCGGTAGATGCCGATCTCTTATAATAGTCTTTGGTGTATAAATATAGCCGGTTTCTATAGTTCCTAGGTTTTATCCTTAAAATCTAAACTATGGCT
>Ga0307515_10020977_pt1 | contig 11611 bp, 8 predicted proteins | sample 17_EM_MG_FD_194513 | JGI IMG/M metagenome (GOLD analysis project Ga0307515, IMG submission 194513) | Populus trichocarpa ectomycorrhiza microbial communities from riparian zone in the Pacific Northwest, United States - 17_EM | ecosystem: Host-associated > Plants > Roots > Unclassified | place... | reverse complement strand
ATTTCTTTGTTTTATGGATGGCCATCCTCAGGCTACGGTAGTACTCTTTCCCTGCTCACTTTCGCAGGGTTTTAAGGAGGCTACTATGGGAATCACTTTGTTTCATCTTTTTCATTTGTTTCTTGCTTTACGGTGTATAGCAAGAGGGGGAGTATTGCATGATAGGTCTCTGCCATCTTGTGGCCGGAGATGACTCGTATGGCCGGAGGTGAGTCTCGTATGACCGGAGATTGCTGTCGGCCTGAAGGGTCTATACATAGATGCGTACGCACGCATTCACACTTGTACTCTCATATATATATGGCCTTGTGGCTCTCTTAGATAATACACAATCAAGCTTCTCTAAGCATCACTATTTCAACATGAATTTCGCAAAGAGCTGACGGTAAGCTGGTAAAGCGTCCAGTAGGACCTAAGGCGCACAAATCTCTCGAATATATCTGTATTTCTCTTTCTTTCTTCTCTCTGTAGCATAGCTATACGCACCTCCATATCGTAGCATCAAAATCAGAGTGAGGGGTGGGGCTGGCACATGTGAAATATCTGAAAATCGAGATGAGCTCCGGGGGGGAAGGTAGATAGAGATCCGACTTGAGCGAAACGAGACTTATAAGGATGCAAGTGGTTCTGGGAGACTCTATTGATGGCATACGAGACGGGAGTGTCTGTTGGAGTAGGATGCGATGGGGTGGTACTCGTTCTTGCTGTAAATCTTATTTTAACAGTGATGTTTCCTCTATATTGTCGTCAGAGACTGAGAAGTTCTTTCCTTCTACCAAGTTTTATGGATTTGCTGCAATTTTTCCTGTTCCAATGCAAAGCTGCTTGCAAAATAGACAAAACTGGAGTATAAAGTAAGACTAAACCGAGCTGGAACGGGGGGCCTTGCAGTGGCCAAAGATACTTGGTCACGCCCTTTCACTCGTAATAGACGCTATGCAGGATGTTACTTTGAGATGATGATTGTATTGAGTAGAGCGCTAGTCTTGGCTCTCGTGTGACAAGATATGAACAGCTGTAGAATGCAGTCACGCACACAAACGGATCTTCTTTGTTCTATGCAACACAGGTTTGTTACGATATGGGGAGAACCGTGTGCATAGGCTATGGTGCGATGACTGTCTAGGTACAGGTTTAAAGGTCCAAGATGGGTAGGGAAGGGAGGAGTAAAGTGTGAAGTCTAAAAGAGCAGTCACGAACCCTAGGGCACTATCATCATCAGGCTCATGTACATCGGTAACACAGGTTTGCTGCATTCTATGGTGAAGCCAAAGTCCCTTGATCTATCTAAGGTACAGACTATGCATTTATATACATAGAGATTCAGGAGATCCCGCGGAGATGATGGACTGATGAACTGGCACTCGCAATGACAAGTTCGCTGTTAAATGTAGAGATAGAGAAGCTTGATTGTGTACTATCTAGGAGGGCCATAAGGCCATATATATATGACCATACAAGTGCGAATGCGTACGTACTCATCTATGTATAGATCCGGCTGAATGCTTTCAGCCAGACAGCAATCTCCGGCCATTCGAAGGCTGAGATCTATTTATGCAACATTGGTGTTGCATGTGAGTCTCAGCATCGTCTGAAGTCTTGTATGAGAATGTAGACTTGTATGAAGATGGTGACTGTATGAGGATATGCATCAGGACCAGGGTTATGCGTCTCATGTCAGGCAGTGCATACGCGTACGCATATGGTAGATTGTACATATACGGTCTTTTGAGTCTCTTCTAGATAGATCAATTAGTTCACTTTCAACAATTGGCGAGTGGCAGGTGGCGAGTGAGTAATCGTGAATAAGTCTACGTGTGGGTCTACTCGGTGATTCAGTGTTTCGTGCCGTACTGTAACACAGGTGCGAGGAACACCGCTTTAAGTATGATTGCGGGAGTAGACCCAGGGAGAATGTTAAATTTAGTAATCTGTTTGATTACTGTTTAAGTCCCAGAAAGTTTCAAAACGTCGTCCAGATCATTATGGGAAGCAAAAACTGGTACATACCCGGTTTCCACTTGAAAATTTGTGTAACTAGCATTGAAATACGAGGCTGGAGTATTATTGTACAGGATGTAATCGATATATGGTGTGGGCAAGCGAAGTAACCAGGATAGGAAGCCGAAGATCCGACAGGCAAATGCATGCAGGGAATAAGAATGGCTTCAAACATGGGGTAAAACTGCCGCGGTCAGGGGCCTGCGGTTCTATATAAACGTGTGTAGGGCGACAAAAGCGAGGATTCGAATCTAGGGTACCAGATTGGAGAGTAGGCTGAGACGGCTGGATGGAGAAGCGAAAGTGGAAGTACCCGGCATTCAAAGCGGGCTGCCACTGTTTCGGTTAGTGGCTTGGCCACGATGGGTGACATCATTGGGAGTAAAGAGGTTAGGAAGCACGGCTACCACCCGGCTAGACACTCGTCCGCTTGTACCGCATAAGGTCCGTATGTTCCGTATACAGCCATTCCCGCTAGCAGTCTATGGTTCCATTTTGCTCTCACCAATACCTGAGGTATAAATATAATTCCAATGCGCCATTCATAGTTGGCGGCCGAGTGAGCTTAATTACACAAAACAGCCAAAAAAACTTCCCCTTCTACAATTCGATTCTATCTAACAGGCGAACCCACAGTCTCCATCTCTATTCCCACTATCATACTTTCCAAAATTACAATGATGCGCCTGATCATTACTCCCCCAATGCTGATCCCCATAACTAAACAGCACCGCATCCGCATCAACATTCCCGGCGGTCACAATCAGCGGGAGCGGCAGCGAGCTCTTGACTTCAATCGGCCCCGTCGCCACAGCGCCATAAACACTCCCAATCTCGTTCCCGTTCGCATCCTTGATAATCACATCAAACTTGTAAGAATCCTTACTCGGGTCTGGCTTCTGGTATTGCGTAACATGGAACGCACACTGGTGCGATATATCGTCGGGCTCCACGGTAGCAGTGAGAGTGCTACAGAATGTGTTTTGGCACGGCTCGCAGACGTTATCGCCGCACTGCTCTTATTAGCAAAGAAAAAAAATACCAGGCAGGGGGGAGAGGGGGTATTACAGGTGGGCTAACGGGTTGGCTGCACTGGTAATTCGTATCCGTGGCCTCATTGATCAACACGTCCTTCTGCTGCATCGTGTCCGCGCGAATCTGGATGTTGAAGTTCGCGCAGCCACCGAATCGGTTGCCCTCGATGATCTTCCATTGAATGGAGTGGTCATCGCAGGTTCGGAGGTCGCCCGGGACGTTCCATGGGGAGGCGGTCAGGCCGCAGTGGGTCTTTAGGCCCGCCCCATTGTCGAAGGTGAAGCCCATGTTGACGGCGCCAGCGATGCAGTCGGTGTCGTGGCACGTCATTTCGGAGATGGTCCAAGCGGAGTGGGCGAGGGGGGAAAAGAGGAGGGCGAGGAAGAGGGCGCGGGAGAACATAGTGGCGGAAGAGAGGGAATTAGAATACCGAAAGAGGGTTTTTATGCTGTGAGAATGTTCGCGATTGGGGGTGGGGACTGATGAAGCGTTGTCGGACGATCTGATGTTCTGGATGGAATGGGAGAACAAAGTTACGACGTTTGCAAACCCTTTATAGTTGTCCCAGAGCGCTACCCCACAGCGGGATACTGAAGAACTAGCCATTATCCAGCGGTTGAGGAGTGCACGTTCACCCTGAGATAGGAAATATCAACATAGCAACGTCGAATTAGGAGCTGTAGGTACGATTGATACCCGTGTCATGGCAGGGGTATCGTTCCGAGACCAGCGCTTTCCCGGTGGTGCTTACTGCACCGCCGATCGTGCTACACACTAATCAACGAATAAAGCATAGCATTGTATGTGGAGCAGAGTACTACCTGCCAGGGATACCGCCTCGGACTATACCTCAAAAACCCCCTTATCTAGCCTTCGCTACAATAAAGTGCTGAATACACCACTTTTATTACGCGAGAAAGTTCAATGAGGCATTAAATAACTTATGAACAACTATCAGTGAGCGCAGTTCAGCAAAGTATTGGCCTAGATAAACTCCGACGATGGTTGGGGGAGCGTCAATGCGGGCGGCTCTGTGGTACAAGGCGATAAATGACGAATACCAATAAAACACAATAATCGTATTTTACATCCCATCCCCAACGAGTGTATACAAGGGGGTACCGCCACTCTAGCAATGCATATATATATATATTTAGGGTTGTTATTTTATTAACTTACCGAGGTTTCACCACGTGGGAATCTCAATTCCGCGATGAAACATTCAAGCTTTTATGGTGGCGCAGGCTGTCTCACTCTCGCCGTCTCACTCTCGCTTTAACTGCTAGTCGAGTGAATATGCCTTGCATGACTGTAGAAGCTTCAGAGGGCGCCTTACACAGGCTCCTCTTGTGCACCCTGACCTACTAACTTTGAACTAGGCCGAACTAGCGGCCGCTCTCGCGTAGCAGCATAGTGTGTAGTCAGCCCACCATCATTCGCGCCCTGCGGTTTTAAGTCATGGGTCTCTGCAGCCGGTACCACGTAGAGTAATCCGTAACCCATTTCATCCGGTAGCCCTGTGGGTTCTATCCTACCTTTGTTTTAGCCTACGGAGCATTACAAGTTGGTTTAAAGCAATTCCACTCCTAACGCTCGTTCACGACTCAATCCGTGTGCTTCATGGTTTATCAATCGTAAGGTAGCTAACCCCTAGTATTGCGATATGGAGGGGAGAACCGTGTGTATAGACTATGGTGTAGAGAGAAGAGAGAATGACTCGAAATATATTCAGAGAATCCTCAGTTATATCTTCAGGTATGCCGTGCCACCCTTTTCCACTCGCTACTCGCCGCTCAGATATTCAACACCGTGTTGCAATGTGAAGAGCAAGAGTAGTGTGTATACAATGATACAGGGAAGAGAGAAGGAGAAAGACTCGAGATAAAGTAGAAGGGATTAGGGACACTTGCGGGCCTTTTGCCACCTTTGCTACTGCATTGCAATATGAATGGGAGAACCGTGTATGTAATCTTATAACACGAAATATACCTACAAAAGAAAGGCTCGGGGTATACATCTCGGATGTTCGGTTAGGCATTTGCCGGACCTCCGGATATGCAACACCGGGAGCTCCTGGTTCGTTTCCCAAGTACTGAAAGCAATGATCAACTTCAACAGAACCGGGATTTGGGGCTCTCGATGAGACTATGACAGCTCGCTATCAGACGGCTGTAATATGTACTCTACCTAAGTCGGTGCAAGGTGTACTAGGGATAGGAAAAAAGAAACGGGACACCCCATTTCTGGCTAGCTACCACCATAAGGGGGATTAACAACGACAGTCATAGCCCCGGCTTCTCACCAAAATTCAATCCCCGATTTGGGGTCCCACTTCTTTTTCACTACTCCAAGTAAGTATAGCAAACTGCATCGTGGGATTTTAATTGGCGAACAATTTTAAGGTTAGTTTAAAATAAGGTGGACAGATGGTGATTGGCATATGCACAAATATTTGCTTTTTTGAAAGAAGAAATCTACCTTGCGTCCACCCGACCCCGGCAACGGGTGCAACGGTTCCTTTTAACATGGGGTGATCCCGCCTTGGCTGAAACACTACGAGCACCTTCACGAAAATTAGCACCTTCATACGGTAGCCATGTCATCGGACCCCTTTCGATGGGGGGTTTCAACGGTACCGATGCCGGTCTTGCCGTAATACCAAATGACGCCTATTCGTATTGCCGATCACGCTATAAGCCTCCACGGCTAACCTAAACCTTAAGAGTGTTCAACCTTCCAATACTCGACTTCAGTGGTAGTAGCTAATGAAAGGCTGACTTTGATGGCGGAACCTTAACGTTATATCCTAAAGATAATTTCTCTACATCGGACACATATACAGGAATTAGTACGTTTACTCGATACAGCATCTTCAATACATATGGCTAGCGTGAGAGCTCTAGTTCATCAGGATACCATTTGCTGAACGCCTATTACCTACGGCCGGGTAGATACCCGTCTAACCTAGATCGACTTGAAAGAGACGTTCAATCAAAACGGATTTCAAGCTCAGTTATACAATAAAACCTCCAGAGACATTCGCCGCAATCAGCCAAGCATGTATTCCCAAGATGTTCGACGACAGATTTATGTATTCGGAGGAGCCTACTTAATAAAAACAAAAGCTTGCAGTATTATTAGAAACCACTAGAATGCAACGTAGGGAATCTATAGTCATACAGTAGCTCATAGCATAGCAACTTGAAACAACTGACCATTCAAATGTTCAATGGATAACCGATGGAGGTAGTACAGTCGATTATTGGGAAGGAGTAATTTATCATTCACATGGCCAATATACCAACGAGGTTGAGCGAGGCTTTCCAGGCGAGCTACTTCCAGTTAACGGCTTACTTTCCCTCCACACAACAGATCCGCAGCCCATTTGGAAGAACGAGACAATACCTGATGGGGCATCAGTAGTCCATGGATATTTCGAGTATGTCTCTTTTGGCAGGTGAGGTGTATTGATCTCTTTCGGAGGTGTAAGATTTCCCCCAGGAACTTTCAATGGAGCCTAGATGTCAGTAATTTGCATATCAACTAGGACCAAATTCGTCCCTGGTAATTGATGAGGCTTGATTCAGAGAAACATGAGTGGAATTTTTAACTACGACATTCAAATGACCTCTTGGCATTTGCAGACAGCATCAGGAGCTCCTGGCAGAGGGTCTGGTATATTAAGTCTTCCGCGCATAGTGAGCACACAAGCGCCTTGGCACTGGAAGTCCGATTCCGATTCATCAACTTTCGTGAAGTCAATTACCCACCTTAAAGCAATTAAGAACTTACAGCAAGCTAAGAGATGATATTTAACATAGGTAGGAGGTAATATGTACTAGTCTGAACACCTCACATTTAACCAGCAGCTCCGAATAAGTTCTGAACCAATTCCGAAGTCAGAGTGCATTAGGATTGCATTCAGAGTACTTTTCCGAAATCATTCGGTGGTGATTTGGACAGATTTGCAGATGCAATCCTCAATTAATGGCAGTACCTAGATATGCTTCGTCCACTTACATAGTACCTACCACACTCTGGAATCTGGAACCGATAAATCTCAACGGAGTCTGTACATTGTCCAAACTGTTTTTTATTGAAGTAAATGAGGACATTTACATAACTAACGGCCAGCCCGGTAGAGGCAACTATGATGGGTATATTATCTGGACTGATTCATGTCAGGTCAGTCTAGTGTTGATAGAAATACTGAGCTTTAGCCCGAGAGCATCGACGGGCATCGTGTGATTGCTTGACTATTACGTGGGTTGCCACTTTCAGTATAGTTATATTAACATCGTGTACTTAAACTTTTTTCTTTTCTATACTTAGACGATTGACAAGCAATCAAGACTATGTAATTGCGTTGTGTGACATTGATAACCTGAGGGGGGGTGAGGTGATATCACACTAAGCACCCGGCTCATTGCCGCACCGTTAATGAACATTTATTCGCTTTGACTTATTAATCTTTGGCTGCACAAGTATAGCATTCTCTCTTTTAACATCTTTGGCAATAGATACCTCTATGCTGTGGTACTTGTCATCCTGAAGTTGCCTATGCAGTTCCCGGCGTCCCTAGCCGTGATAGAAATGGGATTTCACAGTGGAGCATGGGTTCTGGTATGGTATCTTGTGGTTCTCAGAAAAACATACGTTGTTGTGAGAAAAGACGGGGGCATTTTCGGGTCAATTGTTATTCCTAATCTCGTGCCCAGCAATCAGAGCGAGCTTGCGAGCGAGGCAACGAGATACTGGGGACGAGACAATGTTATTCCATTATGTTCACAAAACCATTCTTCAACCATCATACAATTGTTGAGCTAAAAACCAAGACCGTTCTTGAAGTGTTGTAAACCGCTTGCAGATAGTACGGAAGTGCACTTGCTTAGATAAAAAAACTTTACTTTTTGGTATACATAGTACTGTATGAAAAAAGATGGGTTTTAGCGATGGTTCTAAGTCGGTTGTCATTGTTTAACCGTTGTTACAGCATTTTTGACCCTCTTCTGACCGTACCCAAATTATATTCTACCGGTCTCGCTACAGTTATATGAGGACAACCAACTTAGGACCGTCGTCATCAAAACCTCCCCTTCTTTCATACAGTATGCTGTGGAGTGATCTATATGTGCATGAGCTATCATATTGACCATGTATGCACATACATATCTGGTGTTGGTTTAACCAGGCATGGTTCTTCTTGATCTTTTCGATATACCAAGACCGTCACTGAAAATGTTACCGTATAAAGAATATTCAGAGAGAGAAAATCCCGAGAATAAGCTTCGCACTAATCGGTACTGAGTGTTCAAAGTAGAGATGATAGAGAAGCTTGACTGTATACTATCTAAGTGAGCCACAAGGTCATATATATATGAGAGTACAAATGTCAATGCGTGCGTACGCATCTATGTATAGACCCTTCAGGCTAACAGCAATCTCCGGTCATACGAGACTTACCTCCGGCCATACGAGACTCATCTCCGGCCATAAGAATGCAGAGACCTATCATGCAATACTGAGTTCCGCTAGGAACACCGAGTGATAATCTATGATATCCCTAACCTCCGAGAGCGTCACCCAGTTATTCACACGATATAGTGTATTTAGATGGATAGAGAAATGCAATTCGGTACACCACAGTTCTAGTAAGAACGTACAGCAACTCAGAGTTACGTCAGATGTCTCCTGCAAAAATAGATTAGATCGACTCATAAAATAGAAGTCTCAGTATTAAGAAGCTCGGCAAACGATATTTCGTCTCGCCCAGGTCTACTATAATATAGTTCCGGAGTGAGTTTCAATACTAAACGTTGTGGTGTATCATTCTATTCCCATACCGAGCTTTACGCATATCTAGGAGAAGTTGAGAGAGAGGAGAGGGGAGGAACAAATATTCCGGGGCGAGAGGGATTAGTTTGGGTTTCGGTTTCGATTTACAGAATCACCTAATGATAGCTGACGATCGGAGGGTCTTCGGAAGAAACTACATGACCTACACGATGCTTAGGAGTTGAGAGCATGTCACGGCGCGAACTTACGAGTGATGTCGGGAGATGACGATAGTTATGTTCGCTGGACGACGGAAGTGCAAATGTGGCAACGTGGTAAGACAAACAGGGATTAGGTTGCGATGTAGACGGACGGTAGTACATGAGGGAATCTGTAGTTGTTAGCGCGATGAGTCGTACGGTAGGCAAGAATGTGTATTGAGATAAGGATGAATTGTATGATGTGACATGGTTGGATTGATAAGAATAGTGTTAGTTTAGAAACGTGTGGCGACTCCGTTCCAAGCTGCATCTTTGTAGGCCGGGCAAGCTCCCACCGAGCCAGTAGTACTAGAATTTTCGCTCCACACGTTTTATTTATGTTTGTTTTGTTTGTATCATATTGTATTCGGCCACTTGCGGCCATGACATGTTTTACTTCCACCACTCCCTAAAAACCCATTGCTTCCTTGAGGTTTTCAGCCTCTTCACAAAGTTGCAAAAGCCGCACCCTTCAAATTATCTAGGTACTTTCCCTTCTACTCACAATGAAAGCCGCCCGATGTTCCCTCACCTTCTGATGGCTTCCCACCCGGATCCCTATCTGAATCTCCAAATTACCCCACCACTCCCGATTTCTACTAAAAAATAAATTTAAGTTAGCTACCATGCCCGCCTGCTTAATCCCTTGTCATCTTTTGACTACGTCATGTGCTTGAAATTCCCCAATATCACCCTCCAGAGTTTCATATGATATCACCGTGGAATAGTTATCCTAACCGCCGCCAAGAAGCCGCACTGGCATGTTGCACGGGCACTCCCCGGTCTGGCAGGATTCGTAGGTCCAGAACTGAAAACTTCCTAGGTCATTCGTAGCGCGCTAACCATTATTGGGCTATCATCGTGGGGTGGACAGATGTTTGGTTACAAGGCCGTTCTCCACCATGTGGGTGCCTAAGAAGCGGGTCTTCTGACGATCAGTAGTGGAACTTGAGATAGAGTTTACTTTCCCTCGAGCAGGCTACGCTTCATGTTCTGAAGTAAAACTCTCACAGACATGTTAAAATGCTCTGATAACTGGGATAAAGCACTCAAAAAGGCAATCGCGTGAGTTGCGCACCAGAAGGGGGACTACCGATCAGCGTCAATGCTGAGTGGTGTCGAACGGAATAAATAACGAGATACACTTGCCCCCTAAGAGGAAATAAGTGGACATACACGGGAAAGTGGGATTGAAGCCAGTGTAAAACCACGACAACACCAGGGAAGTCTTGGCAAACCAGGCGGTGAGAGTGTTGCCTTATTTTATGTGGAAACATTTAATAATTTATCAATACATTCGTATGATTTTTTGGGAAATGGGTATTGATATTTTCTATCTGATCTACGCACTAAGTACCTGGGGGTAACTTGCAAAAACGTATAACTCGCAAGTTAAAAGCGTAATGTAGACAAATGTTGAACTTTGAACGCTGAGCGTCCCAAAGTGCAAATCAGGTGGTGCGCATTCCTCTCTAAAATTAGTGCTGACGCATGAAGCCTAAGATAAACCCTAGTAACAGTACTCAAGCATTAAAGCTTCCTTATTGGTTTTTTTGCTTACGTCCTGATGTAGGTTTACTCCGGGGTTTTGGATTAAGAGTCCCATCTCCTCTCCAGTTTTTCAACCCATCATGTGCGACTCAGTGAGAATACACAACATACCGGCCCCACTTCATCAGCAAGACCAGTTATGGCCTCGCGACTGAAAATTAGGGAATTTTTCTGTCGAAAATCGCATACAATCCAAATTGGCTATAAGCTGAAACCTGTCATGCTAGCATTGTAGGGGTTCAAAGTATGCTACATAATCTTGGTAGTTCTTAACCTACATGATTTGTGTCAACAGCTCCTAGTGCACATTGTTAGGCTCCCGACGCGCGCCAGCTCACATACTCTCCATCCATGTGAAACAGTAGGTCAGCTAAACTAAAATTGGAAGACTCCAACTTGCACCGAGGATCCTTACATTTTACAAGGCGTGGTGGCGGCGTTGCCGATAGAATGTGAACTTCGCTGTGCTCAGGAGTTAATATGAAGATTTGGTTAGCACACTTGAGCGGTCGACAAAAGAAGTAGAGTAGAAAGGATTGGAGCACGTTTGCTCATCGCACCGGTTGCTCGGCCGAGTAACCTATGGGCGACTCGCACACGCACCTCATGCATACGGCCCAGGCGCCTTATTAGGGGTGTGGGCGCGTCCAGCGCCCACACCAAACAAGCTGGTAGCGGGGCACCTTGTAAATCCCGGTTTTTTTTTCAAAATTGCAAATTACTCAACAACCACACAATGGAGAGAATATCAGAGAGAGCAGTATAATAGACAACTCCAAGGCCTACATGTCAATCCAAAAATCAAGTCAAATGGTCCAATTTTGAGTAAGATGAAAATGTGAGTGAGAGTCTATGAAGCTGGCGGGTTTTTGCCCACCTCCTAATCCCCCCTGTTTTATCACCAATTGTAAATGGAATTCACTGGTAATACTATTAGAGCATATACAGTATGCTAGCTGTCAATTAATGTCAGTCTTGGCAGATTTGGG
>Ga0307515_10020976_pt1 | contig 11611 bp, 4 predicted proteins | sample 17_EM_MG_FD_194513 | JGI IMG/M metagenome (GOLD analysis project Ga0307515, IMG submission 194513) | Populus trichocarpa ectomycorrhiza microbial communities from riparian zone in the Pacific Northwest, United States - 17_EM | ecosystem: Host-associated > Plants > Roots > Unclassified | place... | reverse complement strand
GGTCGAACCATAGGGAGGTGAACTATATAAAATTATAAACAATAAATGAAAAGGAGTTGAAGAGAACTTTTGAGATGTGATATTGATGTAAGGATTAAACAAGGATAAAACAATTGTCAAGGTTAGAGGATCCACTAATGGTATTTCAAATAAGTATAGTATAAACTCTTTTTATTACTCAACTGGAAACCACATACAAAGGAGGTTCCAATCGGATTGTAAATTATTAACATGATTATATTAATTATCTTATTTGAGTAATGCCAATACTTGTAAATGTGGTTAGGTATTCATGGTTATAACTTATGTTAACAACAAATCAAGTTCCTTGCATAGCCAAGTGTCGGTTATACCATACAGTAGGCTATGAAAGTGTCAAGTATTTGTTGTACCAAGGGTTGTACAACACAAATCTAGATTAACCATTTAACAAGCAAGGTATTAAGAGTGAGTAAGATAACAAATACAAAACATGTTAGTATCAAACATTAAAGTCCATGTTGAGTTTATATTATATTTATTCTTACACCATTAGTGTACCCTTTTCACCTTGACAAAATTAACTTAGCTAAACATCATGAAGAAGAAAAACATAAATAAACAATATAAGAACATAAACATGGTATAAGTTAACTAAGTATAGTAAAGGAAATGAAAAGCATAAACAAAAGATTAATATAACATAAAATAAAACTTAAACATTATAAAATACAAAGAGATAAAGCAAGAATATGATCTTGATCTGAAAACCAAGATGTTTAAATGTATGGCAAATGCCTCCTTTTATAGGCTAAAATTCAGAACTATTGATTTGATGACTAATTATTGAGTGGGTGGCCACCTTTTGACTTGGTGACAACCATTATCATCTTGTCTGAACAAAACGTCATTGCTAATGTCATAATTTGAACAGATAGTCTTCATAAAAGTTCTGGGTATTTGTCTCAGCTTTCCAACAACACAAGAATGAGCTCATTTGGACTTCTAGAACTCGATATATGGGTTGAACACTGAACAGTGTCTGGGTTGCATGATATATTCTGAATTCTCTTTTGTTGCTACAATTTGAACTTGAAAAAGACCATTTTGAATCTTGGACTCTTCATGAAAGTTTAGGCCTATGTCTTAGCTTTCCATCCATATAAACCAGACTTAAATCCATGTTCTACAGCTCCAGTTATGATCCAATAACTGAATGATGTTCCAGTTTGAATTAAACCAACATCTCTTCTTTAAGCTTAGCCCTCTCTTTGTCTTTTCACTTTCAATAATTAAACACATCAATCAATGCTTTAAATTGTGAGATATTCTTGCATTCAAAATAAACATTTACCATAAATTAAAGATATCTTATGTTATCAGACTTGTTATTATAAAACATGCTCAAGTTAGGGAATTTAATGATACTTTAAGTGCAATATGATGATATAAAACCTTAATGAAAATGCACTTTTAAGTACTAATCATCTAATATCAAATGAAAGCACAAACAAGAAGACAAAAGGTAAATTATGTTATATTATGCTAAAATACAAGCTAAACAACCCTTTTATACTAGTTTTAGGTCTACCTTGAAGAAAAAAAGATCTTAATCAATAATTATAGAGTTATTTTAAGAATTTCTAAACTAAAAAAAAATATCAATCTCAATATTTAATTTCCTAAACTAAATAGAAAATAATAATAACTAAGAAAAACATGTATTTTTTAAATCCTCCTATATCAAAGATATAAAGGTTGAAATCAGTAGTTGAAAGAGTTCATCTGACCATTGCTAGTTCATCACTATACTATTTTTGTATGTTAAAAGAAATACAAAAATGTATTCATAATTTTGATGAAGTTCTGCAGAGTCATGACTTGAGTATTAAATGGTGAAGTAAAAGTACTCTCCAAAGTCTACCATTTACTGCAAGAAGTTAAGCATTCAGGAACTAAATAAAGAACTTCTTGACAAATAAGTAATCAATATGTCATTAGCAATTGATATGTCTTATATGCTGATTTTGGCTGGATTTTAGAAGTATTCTTAACGATTTCATGAGATGAAGGTCACAATTTCGTTCCATCTATAAAGTTGAACATTCTTTGTCCATGAAAGAAGGATTTCATCTACATTTTGAAGTATAAGCAATTGTAAGTACTTACTTTTAAGGAAATAGAGTTATGTGCATTACAAAGAGGAATAAGGGTTACACTTAGATTTATGAGCGATTGCTAAGATTGATTTTGAATAATAATGATCCTGCTAGCTAAGGAAGAGGGGTCAATATAAATATTTGATTACCACAGTTGTAATTTTCGTTGAAGCTCTTGTATCAAGTTACAATTTAGATAAACAAAGATTGAGAAGCCGAAAACCAAAACCACTAAGGTGTTAGTTATGTTGTATATAAATTGTATTGTATATAAATATAAGATTACAAGAGTTCTTATTGAATATGTAAGAGTTCTCATACATATACAACTCTAGTATAGGTCCCCTATATAATACACATTGAATAAGCAATACATATGTATAATAAGTGAATAATAATACCCTACATTACCATTTTCCATAATAGTCAATAGATTTGCTTCTAGTTTTTTTAAGTCAAAACTAAGGACCGACATCTTAGAAAAATTATTATCTTGAATGCATTAGGTAATTGTGAGAAATGTGTTTTTAAGATAGTTTAAAAGGAAGATTTATTGTCAGGGGAAGCATAGCGCTGTTAGATTTATCAATTAAGATTGAAAAAAGAGGGTTTTCATTTCATTTTTAAGAACTTAAGGATAATTTGATACTATATAAAATTTCAAGGGAACAAATTTAGAGAAAGCGTGAACCTTAGGAGTGGAAAATTAAATTTACCAAAAAATTTAGCTCCTAAGGTTATATGAAATTCATAGAAGCAAAGTAGCAACTAGTACCATACATGTTTTAGAGCATAGATAAGTTATAGAGTTTAGGCAGGTAACCATGTTAGCCATCAATGCAATAGAAACTTCTAGACGAGATTGATTAAATTAAGTCAATTTGACTTACGACATATGGTTAGTGGATTTGGTGGAAGAAAAATCCATCATATATATATGTGAGGCGTGTATTTTGATCATCATGTCTCTGTAATGAAACACACATATGAAAAATCTTCAATTTTGTTGTCTCAACTATTATTTAGGCCTATCTTTGTCGTCCAATACAAAGGCACATGATATACTCTTATCTTTACTCACATAGCTAGTACATACCACATAAATTCGTGACTCTTCATCTCATAAATCATGCAACACCTGCATGTGGCTCAGTTATTAAAATGCTATGTTTTTTGTTTTTGAGAAACTATATATATATATATATATTAACGTTGTGATTTTCAATATGCTATCGATTTAACTTCAATAGAAAGTTTCCGGCTATCCCATAAAATTATCAATTTTTTCACATAATAATTATTACATAATCAATATATCCACACACCACTTATATATTGCACAAATATATATGAAACCATTATACATAAGACAATTAGTTTTCACGACAAATATTGTTCGAGCTAACTACGTTGGTATTTTAAAGAAAATATGTTTGTATATAACAATTCAAGCAATCACCTTTATTACACTTAACTCTAATTATATTCATATGTGTTTGTATGTATAATAATGTTCTGGATAGATCCAACGTTGGTAAAATATGTTCTAATTTTATTTATTGGAAACATCTATGTTAAACCCTATTTCTACAAGATTCTATAAACCCTATTTCTTTTAGGGTTGGAATATCATGGTCATCGGATTTTGGGAAGTTCTTCAAATGAGACCTAGACGTTACTATTTTGGATTTGTTATATTTTCCTAGTTGATTTAGAATTCTTTTTTCTATATGGTTTAAAAATCTTTTTTTTTTAATTTTGTGTAGAACTTTTTACTAATGTATAAGCAGCCTAGAAAAGTTCTAATAAAGATTTTTTATTAGAATATCTGTGTACCAAAATATTTAGTAATAAAACTTCAAATTAGGGTTTATGGTGTTACCATATTCAGTACAATTTTATGTTGCTTATTGTTCTATTTATCTTGTGTTGTTTTCATCTATATCAGTTGGTATCAGAGCTTTATACGAGCTGGTTTCAAAGTTTAATGATCCTAAGTTATTGCTTGTTATGTGCTGCAATCCTAGGTAGAAGATATGTAGAGGTAGATTGTAAAATTAACTCATTGATTGGAAAAGAGGGACCGATAAGACCAAGGCGAGAAGGAGAGTGACCATGGGTCTTTGGCTAATACCAAAAATCCATTTTATAAGTAAGAGAAGACAAGGGACTCTTTTGATCATGAAGAATATAAAATTGAAGATTTTAGATTTTTTTTTATCAAAATTCTTGAATTTATAGGAACTTTATAAGCAGAGGAGTTTATAGACTAGTTGAACGAGGTCGGTAGGATGTTTTAGTACAAAAAGGTTCCTGAATAGATACAAGTGAAGCTGATCACAAAAAGGTTGAAGGGCTAAGCTTCTTCTTGGTGGGAATAGTTGAAGAGGTCTTGGAAGAGATAAAGCAAACAAAAGATTGATGATTGGGAAAAAATAAAGAAGAAGATAAAGGAACACTTCGTTCCATTCAAGTATACTCAAACTTTATACCAACAACTTCATATATTAAGACAAGGTGGGAGAACTGCTGATAAATAAAATAACAATTTCTAATAACTAGTGGCTTGGAATGATATGTAAAAAATGGAAAAGCATTTGGTTTTCTTGGTTTCTAAGCGGATTATAGTGGTTCATCCTAGATGTGTTGTGTTTGTAATCTTTATGGAAAATTTTAGAAGTCCATCAAAGAGCTTTGACCATGGAGAAACAACAAGTTTTTCGGGTAACTAACAGAGATGACTTTAGTTTTTTTTTAGAATGATAGGGAGATGCACACAATAAACAAAAATCATCCAGTCAATTTGAATCAGAAACTAAACAAACTATAAGTTAGAGTTCTGGATCTGGATTTGGTTTTAAATTTTAATGTTTCAGCTATGGTGAGCTAGCGCATCGAATTATTGAGTGTTATAAGCTTTAGAATAATCCATGTAAAAATCTAGTTATAGAAGAAACTAATAAAGGAACATGTGTTCTTGTTTATGATGATTTAGATGGTAGTGAGAAGGTTTTTTAAGGTGATGGTGGCACTATTTTAGCATTCAAAAAAACTTGATTGCTTTTGAGGGTGATTCTGATATGAATTAGTTGCATACAAGTCTTTTTTTGTTTAATATCAAGGATAAGACATGTATTTTGACCATTAACATTAGTAATTGTGAGAACATGGTATCATCCAAGGGAGTAGAGAAGTTGTAGCTTAAGATTGAAAAACACCCATGGCCCTACAAATTGAAGTGGTTAAATCAAGATAACAAGGTAATCGTGGATGAATATTGTTTTGTTTTGTTTTTTATACGCTATAGATATTTCAATAGTGTTTGGTATGATATAGTATATATGGATGCGTGTCATCTATTGTTAGGTAGACCATGATATTATGACAGGAATTTTATGTATAACAAATGATGTAATACATATATCATTTGAATAAAGAGGAAACATGTAATATTAATACCTAGGAGAGGGGGTAATTATTGAGAGTAAGGTTAAAAATATGTTATTTTTATCTCAAATTATAAAGGAGATTTTAGAGAATTAGGATGATTTAAGAAATGGTACGATGTAGAAAAAATCATTGATGGCTAGTAATGAATTTTAAGGATTTAGAGTATTTTGGAAAATGATTATTCACCTATTTTACTGAGTCGGCTAAATGTATAATGCTAGCAAACTAGAGGATAATGGAATAGAAGGGAACTAACATCACTTTTAATGATAGACAACAACAACAAGGTAAGCAGATGGATGACCAGAACTTGAGGATGAGTGTTTTCCAACTCAAGGAAACTAATGTAAGAGATTTTTTTTTATAACACACAATTTGATGTTAATGGGTATAAATAATGATCCAACCATTGGTTTTGTATTTAATTTTCTAGAAGATTCCTGAAACCATGTTTTCTTTTGGATTAAAATTTCATAGCCATCAGAGTTCAAGAAGATTTTCAAATAAAGATTAGAAGTTACTATTTGAGATTTGTTATATTTTCCTAATTGGTTTAGGTTTTTTTTTTATTTAGTTTAGAACTCTTTTATTATTCTTCCAACTTTATTCATAACTTTTTACTAGTATATAAGCATCCTAGAAGAGTTGTAATATTGAGTTTTGATTAGAATATTGGTGTACAGAAATATCCAGTAATAAAATTTTAAATTAGGTTTTGTCGTGTGACCATATTCAATATAATTTTATGTTGCTTGTTCTTCTATCTTTCTTATGTTATTTGAATATGCGTAAATTGATATCAGAGCTCTATGTCACTTATAAACTAAACAAGCCAATTTTATATAGCAAGGTAATTATAGACAAATGTTGTCTTGTCTTGGTTTTTATAGGTAATAGATATTTTGATATGTTTGGTGTAATTAGGTTTTTAAAGATGTGTTTGATTATTGTTAGACAAACCGTGACAATAAAAAAGGAATGCCATACATGATGAATGTCATAATACATATACCCTCAATATAAATAAGAAGTATACAATGTTGATTCAGAAGAGAGAGAGGGTAGTTGTTGAGAGCAAGGGTAAAAATATATTGTTTTTATCCTAGCTTAGAAAAGGAGGAAGCAAAGAAAGAGAGTGAGGAGAATCAAAATGATGTTAGAAAATATACAATATGGAACAAGTCATTGGCGACAAGTATTGATTTTATAAAGATCGAGAGTGTCATGGAAATTGGTTTTTGACCTCTTTCACTTGAGTCTTTAACTATATAGTACCAACATGCTTGACATCAATGGAACAAAAGGGCATACAACCAGTTTTAATGGTCAACAACATGACAATGTAAAAGGATGGATGACCAAAACTAGGATACGTTCTTTTCAATCCGAGAAGAGTAATAGAGGTGATTTTGATCAATAAATCATGGATATGCCATAACTAGGCTATGTGGAACGCCTTATAGGGATATTTATGGATTAATGAGATAAAGATACGCCAAAATAGAGGTTTGGGTTACACATAGTCATTGAGATAACAAAAAGACCTATAACTTTCGATCTAATAGTTGGATAATGCTTAAATTTGGCTAAGAAGTTCCAAAGGCTTAATTTTATAAAAAGATTAGAAGGCCCCCGAATTAGGCCTAGAAGGTGCATTTAAGTTGGTTTTTTTAGGTTTAGTTAAGGGCTTGTAAATCTCTCTGAGAGCCAAATTACTTAAAGATAAATTATTCATTAATGTCAATAAAATTTTAAATTAGGGTTTGTGTGTGGAGACCCATTTCGGCTGAATATTTTATTCTTGTACTTCTTATATTTCTGGTGTTATTTCTATGTTTGTTAGTTGGTATCATTACCTAACAATTCCTAGTGGTTTGTTATACATGTTGATATTTGAAAGCTTAGTGGTGGGATCCATGATGGGGTGGATCACACAAAAGTGTTAGGGACCTATTATAGGGTTTATTAAGCATAAAAGGATTATTGATTTTCTGAGTAAAGAGGTTCTACTCGAAGAACATCATGTTGGATGTTTTTATAGTGGAGAATGTTTTATAACAAAAAAGATTTTGTCCAATGAACAATTGAACTTATAGATGAGTTCATTCCAACCTAGGGAGACTAAAGCAAGATATCTTTTGGGAAAATAAATATTGTTCTTAATTAGTTTTGTTTCTTTTTTTAGTTTAGAAATTATATATATATATATTCTTATTTAGTATTGTTAGGCCTTTCTAACTTTTCTATTTCAAGGGAATATTTTTCTATTCAATATTAATCAGGTTTTCAAGTTTTTTCTACATAAAAGGTTGTAATAATTTTTTGGCAAATGAGATATTGAAAAATAAAATTAATTATTTTGGTGTTTTTTCATTATTATAGTGTTTTTGATTTATAATTATTTTAATTTATAACAAACCTCATTATTCTTTGTTTTTGTTGCATCAATAAAAGATATGTTTTGAGACTTACTTTGGCATAACAATTAACACTTGATTAATATGTTTAACCACTACTTAGATGGACATGTTGATATGACACACGATTAATACGTTAACTTGTTATAGTGACAACTTTTTAAACATAACAAAAAATATATTAATTTATTAATTGCAATCTTGTTATAATCGTAGAATGCAGTCATGCCCATTATGGAAATAGCTTTTGAGAAACATCAAAGAAAACATTTAGTGGCAAAAAGCCTTAGAATAGAAATGTTGGAAATAGGTGATAAAACATACTATCATTAACAAGCATTTATGATTATATATATATGAATAATAAGTAAAATTTTGAAAAGAATTTTTAAAAAACTAGGAAAAAAAAGACTAATGATTTTAATAAGATGCATGATGTTTTGAATACCGAAATCTTTTAATTTCATCAATCATTATCTTGAATTTGGCTCAGATCATATGAACTTGTGTACATTATCAACAAAATAACTTGTGATGTAGTTGGGCTTGCGAGAATGGGTGATTCTAAGTTGTCAAATGTGGGTCTACCACAACTAGATGAGGATCTGCCCTAGACAAATTACATGGATAGCCTAGCAGATATATTTATTGACTAGTGAGAAAGATTTAGGCCGAAGAGAAGGTTTGGTTGCAATAGACCAGAATAACAACTCAAAAGGGTCATAACTTTTCATCTGATCATTGGGCAGTTTGATCTTTAGATTTTGAAATCTCATCTCAAGGCTCTGATTTTGGTAGTTTTTGTGATTTTCCTTGTTATTTTTGGATTCCATGCTTCTTTCCTTTATAATTTCAGATTTATTTTTCTAATTCAGGTAGGGTCTTTAACATATTTAAGTCTTTGTAAACCTCCTAAAGAGGAGCACTTGAGGATTGTTATTTTAGAGAAAATAAAACTTGTGAACTTGTGGTTCACATCTGCAGCCTCTTTCGCTCATTAAAGTTTCTGTGTTCTTTCTTTCTTTATTGTTGTCTTTAGCTTCTATCTGCATCAGTTGGTATCAGAGCCCAACAATTCAAGGTTTATTACGAGTTGTGTGCTGCAATTAAGTGGAAGAGAATTTGTTTGCTGTTGTGTGCGCTAACCAACCATGATGTGAAGAGGTTGTGGAGCAGGGTGTGGCCAAGAAGAGGATAAGGAGTCCCTTCTTCCAGAGAGGAACATTCAAAAGCTCATCATCGAAGACATGAAAAGGCAGATCACAGAATTAAACTGTAGGCTGGAGGAGAGGAACCTGCGAGACCAGAGATGGCATGACCAGGACTAGGAGTGTGATCATGGGTCCCTGGCTAGAACTGAAAAATTGAGATGGATTCAAAGGAGACCACCCTTTGAGTGAGAAGAGAACAAATCTAGAGATTTTGGATTTCGCATCAAAATTCTTAAGTTTTCAGGGACTTTAGAGGCTGAAGAATTCATTGACTGGTTAAATGAGATTAAACAGATTTTTGAATACAAGGATATGTCTGAACAAATGTGAGTGAAGTTGGTTGCGATTAGATTAAAGGGCAAGACATCTGCTATTCACATACTTTATATCAGAGGCTCCACAAATTGAAATAAGAAGGTAAATTTGTCAATAACTACACTAATAACTTTTACCACCTGGTTTTAAGGAATGATCTAGTAGAAATAGAGGAGTAGTTTGTTGGCACTGTACCTTAATAGCCCACGATAGTCCATTCAGGATGTGTTGTGTCTTCAATCTTTGTGGATAGTGTTAGAGGCGTATCATAGAGCTTTAATGGTGGAGAAATAGCAGACTACCAGGAATGTTAGTAGGAACGTTCGGTCAGAACAAACTAATAGAGGATGCGGTAGTGACCCGAGGCAGACCACCAATCAAACTTGGCGAAACCAATAAAATTAGCGAGCAAGTTTTAGACTTCGTTGCTTTAGATGTGGTGAATTGGGACATTAAATTAGCAAGTGTAGCAAACCAAAGAGTCATTCGGGAAAGAATTTGCTAGTAAAGGAAGAGCTTACAAATTTTACTAATAATGAGGATGATTCTGACAGCGATAATGATGTTTTGCATGGAAATGATGGTACATCTCTTGTGATTAGAAAGAGTTTGTTGACACCCAATGGTGTGTAATTGTGATGAGGATTGGAGGCGCAACAGTATCTTCCACTTTACATGCATCATTAAAGACAAAGTCTGCAGTTTGATCATAAATAGTAGGAGCTGCGAGAATGTGGTCTCTGTAAAGGTAGTAAGGAAACTTTAGTTGGCGACTAAAATCATCCTAAACCCTACAAGCTAGTAACATGGCAGATTACTTGCATGACATTCATAAGCAAGTCAAGCAAACAATCGATAACAACAATGCCACGTATAAGGCCATGGCTGATACTCATCGTAAGAGAGTGGTGTATGAAGTTGGTGATTTGGTGTGAGCAGTCTTTACACGTGACAAGTTTCTAGTGGATGAGTATAATAAGCTGAAGAAAAGGAAGATATGTTCTTGTGAGGTATTGTAGAATATAAATTATAATGCCAACATGATTCGTCTTCCTCATCATTTGAAGACTTTTGATGTCTTCAATTTCCAACACTTGACTTCTTATTTAAAGAAGGAACAAAACTCGAGGACGAGTCCTATCCAACCAGGGGGAATGATGTAGTTGGGCTTGTGATAACGAGTGATTCTAAGCAGTCAGGTGAGGGTCTGCCACAACTAGATGAGGATTTGCCCCAAACAGATTACGTGAATGGATTAGCAGATACATTTATGGATCAATGTGACAGGTCTAGGTCCAAAAGGAAGTCTGGTCACACCAGACTAAAATAATAGCTCAAAAGGACCACAACTTTTGATCCAACCGTTGGATTGCGCTCAAATTTTTACAGATTTGGAATCGCTACTTTGATTATCAGATCTTTAAATTTTGAAAATATCGCCCCAGGGTCTAGGTTTTGGCAGTTTATTGATTTTTGTTATTATTTTTGGATTTCATGCTTCTTTCCTTTGTAATTTTGGATTTTTATTTTGTTTTTTAGTTAAGGTAGGGTTTCTGGCCTATTGAAGGATTTGTAAAGCTCCTAAAGAGGGGCACTTGAGAATTGTTATTCTAGAGAAAATAAAACTTAGAAACTTGTGTTCACATTTGCAGCCCCTTTCACTCATTAAAATTCCTGTGTTCTTTCTTTATTTGTTGTTGTCTTCCGCTTGCATCAATTTGGTTGTACAATATGCAAAAAAAAATATTATTGTACAACAAAAAAATGCATCACCTCATCTAATTTTTAGTCTTTTAGGTGATCAAAATCTAAGCAAAGAACAACATTTAACAAAAAAAAAAAAAAACTTGGTATTGAAATGTGACACATGTATTCTTATTATTGGTATTGGAATGTGACACATGTATTTTTATTATTGGTATTCATAAAAAAAAAATCAAAGCTTACATAATAATTTTTTATTCTATTTTTTTAATTTTATGATAAGAAATATTTTTGGATTATATTAAATATCATTTAAGATTAAATTCGAAGTAATTAATACTAGAAGTAGAGGATGATGAATTGCAATAAAATTTTG
>Ga0307515_10020975_pt1 | contig 11612 bp, 8 predicted proteins | sample 17_EM_MG_FD_194513 | JGI IMG/M metagenome (GOLD analysis project Ga0307515, IMG submission 194513) | Populus trichocarpa ectomycorrhiza microbial communities from riparian zone in the Pacific Northwest, United States - 17_EM | ecosystem: Host-associated > Plants > Roots > Unclassified | place... | reverse complement strand
GGACGCCGATCTGGTCGGCAAGCTGGTCAAGGCCTACGTCCAGGGCTTCCAGGGCGGCGACACCGGGCTGACCGCCAACGGCGTCTCGGCCGTGGTCAAGCACTGGGTCGGCTACGGCGCTTCGGCCAAGGGCCTGGACGGCCACAACAGCTACGGCCGCTATGCGGTGTTCCCCAAGAGCCAGTTGCCGCTGCACGTCAAACCCTTCGAGGGTGCGTTCGAGGCCGGCGTGGTCGGGGTGATGCCGACCTATGCCATCCTCAAGGACCAGAGCCTGGACGGGCGCCCGGTGGAGGCGGTGGGCGCGGGCTTCAACAAGGCGCTGCTGACCGACCTGCTGCGTGGCAAGCACGGCTTCAAGGGCGTGGTGGTCTCCGACTGGGCGATCACCAACGACTGCGGCGACACCTGCCGCAACGGGTTCCCGGCAGGCCAGGCGCCCACCTTCGTCGGCTTCTCCACGGCCTGGGGCGTGGAAGACCTGGCCAAGGTCGACCGTTACGCCAAGGGCGTGAACGCCGGGCTCGACCAGTTCGGCGGCGTCGAGGACACGGCCGAACTGGTCGCCGCCGTGAAAGCCGGCAAGATCACCGAGGCTCGCGTGGGACAGTCCGCCTATCGCGTCTTGAAGGTGAAGTTCGAGCAGGGCCTGTTCGAGAACCCCTATGTCGATCCCAAGGTCGCCGCCGCCACCGTCGGCGCGCCGGGCTTCGTCGCGGAAGGCCGCGCCGCTCAGAGTCGCGCTCTGGTGTTGCTGGAGAACAAGCAAGGCCTGCTGCCGCTAAAGGGTGGCAAGCGCGTCTACCTCAAGGGTGTATCGCCGGAGGTCGCCAAGACCCATGGCCTGACGCCGGTCACCGATTTGGCCCAGGCCGAGCTGGCGATCATCCGCGTCGCCGCGCCGTTCCAGACGCTGCACCCCAACTACACCTTCGGCAGCCGCCAGCACGAGGGCGATCTGTCGTTCAAGGACGGCGCGGAGGACTATGAGGCGATCAAGGCTGCTTCGGCCAAGGTCCCAACCATCGTCAGCGTCTATCTGGACCGCCCGGCGATCCTGACCAATGTGCGTGACAAGGCTTCTGCGCTGATCGGCGACTTCGGGTCCGGCGATGACGCTCTGCTCGACGCCCTGACCGGCGTCGCGCCGCCTCGCGGCAAGCTGCCGCTAGAGCTGCCGTCATCGATGGCCGCCGTCGAGGCCCAGGCCGAGGATGCGCCGCACGACTCCGACAAGCCGCTCTATCCGATCCACTACGGCCTGACCTTCTGAGGATGACCGACATGCACCGATCCCTGAGCGCCGCCGCCAGCGTCGCGGTTCTCATGTTCGCCACCGCCGCCTCGGCACAGGCCGCCAAGCCGTGGATGAACACCAAGCTGTCGCCCGATGAACGCGCCCGCCTGCTGGACGCCGAGCTGACCCTCGACGAGCGTATCGGCCTGGTCCACGGCCCGATGGCCATGCCTTACAAGATCAAGACGATCCCCAAGGGCGCGATCGGGTCGGCGGGCTATATCGCCGGCGTCGAGCGGCTGGGCATTCCGGCCTTGCAGGAGAGCGACGCTAGCCTGGGGGTCACCAACCCCCTGGGTATGCGACCAGGCGACGGCGCCACGGCGCTGCCGTCGGGCCTGGCGCTGGCGGCGACGTTCAACCCCAAGCTGGCCTATGACGGCGGCGCCCTGGTCGGGCGCGAGGCGCGGGCCAAGGGCTTCAACGTCCAGCTGGCCGGCGGCGTCAATCTGGCTCGAGACCCGCGCAACGGGCGCAATTTCGAGTATCTGGGCGAGGATCCGCTGCTGGCCGGAACCCTGGCCGGAGAGTCGATCAAAGGCATCGAGGCCCAGAACGTGGTTTCGACAGTCAAGCACTTCGCTCTGAACGGCCAGGAGACCAACCGCCACTGGGCCAATTCGGTGATCGAGGAAGGCGCGCACCGCGAGAGCGATCTGCTGGCCTTCCAGATCGCCATCGAGAAGGGCCAGCCCGGCTCGGTGATGTGCGCCTACAACCTCGTCAACGGCGACTATAGCTGCGGCAATGACCACCTGCTGAACGGCGTCCTGAAGGGCGACTGGGCCTATAAGGGCTGGGTGATGTCGGACTGGGGCGCGGTCCACGCGATGAACTACGCCGTCAAGGGCCTGGACCAGCAGTCGGGCGAGCAGCTGGACGACCAGGTCTGGTTCGGCGCGCCGCTGAAGGCCGCCGTCGAGAAGGGCGAAGTGCCGGCCGCGCGCCTATCGGACATGACCCGTCGTATCCTGCGCTCGATGTTCGCCGCCGGCCTGTTCGACGTTCCGACCACCAAGAGCGAGATCGACTACACGACCAACGCCGAGATCGCTCGCAAGGTCGCGCAGGAAGGCATCGTCCTGCTGAAGAACCGCGAAGGCCTGCTTCCCCTGGCCAAGAGCGCCAAGACCATCGCCGTGATCGGCGGTCATGCCGACGCAGGCGTGCTGTCGGGCGGCGGTTCTTCACAAGTCATCCCGCCGGGCGGGGCCAAGGTCTCCATTCCGCTGGGCGGGGAGGGGCAGATGGCCGCCTTCCGCAACCAGATCCTGCACCCGTCCGCGCCGTTGGCCGCTATCCGCGCTGAAGCCCCGGGCGCCAAGGTGACCTTCAACGACGGCCGCTACCTCGCCTCGGCCGTCGCCGCGGCCAAGGCCGCGGACGTGGTCATCGTGTTCGGCAACCAGTGGATGGGCGAGGGGGAGGACGCGCCGGACCTGTCGCTGCCGGAGGGACAGGACGCCCTGATCGCCGCCGTAACCGCCGCCAACCCCAACAGCATCGTGGTCCTGCAAACTGGCGGTCCGGTGACCATGCCCTGGCTGGATCAAGCCGGCGCCGTGGTCGAGGCCTGGTACTCCGGCGCCAAGGGCGGCGAGGCCATCGCCGATGTGCTGTTTGGCGAGGTCGACGCCTCGGGCCGCCTGCCGATGACCTTCCCGGTCTCGATCGAGCAGTATCCGCGCGTCGCGATGCCGGGGCTTGGCCTGCCTGAGAAGACCCAGTTCGATGTGGTCTATGACGAGGGCGCGGACGTCGGCTACCGCCGCTTCGCCGCCACCGGCCAGAAGCCGCTGTTCCCGTTCGGCCACGGCCTGTCCTACACCCGCTTTGGCTACGCCAACCTCAAGGTGACGGGCGGTGATGCGCTGACGGTCAGCTTCGATGTCACCAACACCGGACAACGGCCCGGCAAGGACGCGCCCCAGGTCTATCTGACCAGCGCCGCGGGCAAGCCGCTGCAACGGCTGATCGGTTTCGAGAAGGTCGAACTGAAGCCGGGCGAAACGCGCCGTGTTACGGTCACCGCCGATCCGCGCCTGCTGAGCGGCTTCGACGTCGCGGGCAAGCGTTGGTCGCTGAAGGCCGGCGACTATCAGGTGGCTGTGGGCGCCTCGTCCGCCGACTTGGCGCTGAAAGGCGCCGCCAAGATCAAGGCTCGGAGCATCAAGCCATGAGAACGCTGATCATCGCATCCGCCATCGCGGTCCTGACCCTGGCGGCGTCGTCCGCCTGGGCCGCCGATCCGCTGGTGAAGACGACCTCGGGTCCGATCAGCGGCGCTGAAACCGCTGGCGTGGCGGCGTTCAAGGGCGTGCCCTTCGCCGCGCCGCCGGTCGGTGACCTGCGCTGGCGCGCGCCTCAGGCGCCCAAGGCCTGGACCGCGCCGCGCGAGGCCAAGGCCCATGGTCCCGACTGCATGCAGAACCCATTTCCCGGCGACGCCGCGCCGCTCGGCGTGACGCCGGCCGAGGACTGCCTCTATGTGAACGTCTGGACGCCGAAGGCCGCGCTCGCCGCGCCCAAGGCCAAGAAGCCGGTCATGGTCTGGATCTATGGTGGCGGCTTCGTGAACGGCGGCAGTTCGCCGGCCGTCTATAGCGGTGACCGCTTCGCGCGCGACGGCGTGGTGCTGGTCAGCTTCAACTACCGCGTCGGGCGGTTTGGCTTTTTCGCCCATCCGGCCCTGACGGCCGCCAACGCCGACAGCGGCCTGCTGGGCAACTATGCCTTGATGGACCAGATCGCGGCGCTGAAGTGGGTGCGCGACAACATCGCGGCCTTTGGCGGCGATCCGTCCAACGTCACGGTCTTTGGCGAGTCCGCCGGCGGCATGTCGGTCCACGCGCTGCTGACCTCGCCCCTGGCCAAGGGGCTGTTCCAGAAGGCGATCATCCAGTCCGGCGGCGGTCGTCCGCGCCTGCTGCCGACCTTGCCGTTGAAAGGCGAGCGCTCGGCCGAGACGGCGGGCAAGGCGTTCGCGGCCAAGGCCGGCGTGACCGGCGAGGGCGCCGCCGCCCTGGCGGCCCTGCGCGCTCTACCCGCCAATGCGGTGGTCGACGGGCTCAACATGGCGACGTCCGGCGTTCCCACCTGGGGCGGCGGGCCGATGATCGACGGGACCCTCCTGCCGCGCGAGCCGCTGGCGTCCTACGAGGCGGGAGCCTGGAGCAAGATGCCGGTGATGGTCGGTGCGACCGGCGCCGACGGGTTCTTCTTCGGCGGTACGCCTGATCAGGTCTATGCGCCGTTCGGCGACAAGCGGCCGATCGCCGAGACCCTGTACAATCCCGACGGCAAGGCCCCGATCGCCGTCTATGGCTGGAAGGCCGCAGGCGATCGGATGTTCATCGAGCCGGCGCGGAAGATCGCCCGCACGCTCTCGGCCCAGGGTGCGCCGGTCTATGAATTCCGCTTCTCGTACGTGGCCGAAAGTCAGCGGACCCAGTGGTGGGGCGCGCCGCACGCCACCGAGATCCCGTTTGTGTTCGACACGGTCGACGCCCGGTACGGCGCGGCCCTGATCCCGGCCGACGCGGCGGCGGCCAAGGCGGCGCACGCCTACTGGATCGCCTTCGCCAAGACCGGCGTCCCGAACGCGGCGGGGCTGCCGGCCTGGCCCAGCTTCCAAGCTGCTGGCGACCAGGTTCTGGACTTTAGCAATGCCGGCCCGATCGCCGGTCCCGATCCGCTGAAGGCGCGGTTAGACTTGGTGGAGTCCACCTTGCCGGCTCCGTCGGCGCGATGACGGAGCGCGCCGCCCTCCATATGCTGGTGCTGGATCGGGAGACCTTCCAGGGCCTACGCCGCGTGCTGCCGGCCGCGACCAAGGACTGCCTGCGCGAGACCTTCGGCGTCAGTGAGACCACCTGGGTCAAGCTACGCGACGGTCGGCCGGTCAAGCGCAGCACGCTGGACCGGCTGCTGGATCGCTATCGTCGCCTGTCAGCGGACGGCCTGACCACGTAGCAATCGTCTCGACCGTCGACGTTTCCTCATCTGTCGATGAACGAAACGTCGCTTGAGCTCATGTCTCATCGAGCGCTAAGCCTTTGGAAAAGGCGACGTCAATTCCACCGACGATCGGGTCGAGATGGGCGTTGCGATGGCTCTCCAGGTCAGGCTTTTCCCATGCGTATATTCTGTCTCCTCGTCGGGGCGGGCCTGATGCTCGCGGCCAGCTCCGCTATCGCGCAACCCGCGAGTGGCGCGTCGGCGCTGTCGTTGCCGGAAGGCCCAGGCAAGGCCACGACCCAGAGGCTCTGTTCGCAGTGTCACACCCTGGCCAATGTCACGACCCAGCATCACAGTCAGGAAGAATGGAACGGCGTCATCTCCCGCATGATGGAGAAGGGGCTGACCGCCGGCGACGACGAACTGCAGGACGTTTCCGACTACCTGACCAAGTACTTCGGACCCCAGAAGACCAGCGGCCTCGGCGCTCGCTTGGGCAGGGTTTCGGGCCGCTAGTCGCCTTCCTGTACCGACGCGTAGCTGACCACGAAGGCGTCGCGGATCGCCATGACACGTCGGTTATCGGCGTCCGCGCCTCGACACACGAACGAGATCTGACGCGAGGGCGCGTTCTTGCCCAGTGGAATCTGGCGCACGGGATAGACCTCCGCGCCTGTGCCTCGAAGCTTGGGCACCACTGATACGCCCAGCCCCGCCGACACCATGGCGAGCACGGCCTCGATCGATTCCAGCTCGAACTTCGGCCGCGTGCTGGGCGATAGCCGATGCAGGTAGCTCGCCGCCACCCGGCCGCTGGTCAGCGAGGTGTCGAACTGCAGCCAGTTGTAGCGCTTGATCAGTCCGCCCGGTGGAATGTTCTCGCTGTCGGGCGGGGCGACGAAGACGAAGGGCTGACGCTCTAGGTCTTCCCAGGCTAGGCGGCTCGAGCCACCCGAGGTCGGCCGGATCAGCGCCGCGCCGTCGAGCTGCCCCGCCTTCAGCTGGTTCAGCAGTTCGGTCGAGTCGCCCTGGATCACCCGCACGCTAAGCTCGGGATGCCGCCGAGTAATCTCCTTTAGCACCAGCGGGATCATGGTCGACTGCAGTGAGCGGATCGTACCCAGCACGATGCGACCGGTGACGGACACCGTCTGACGCGTCCGCGCCGCCTCGACCGCGTCCAAGGCCGCTCGCACGTTTTCGGACAGCTCCCGGGCCAGCGGCGTTGGCTTGGCGGTGCGGCCGGAGCGATCGAACAGAGGCTGGCCCAGATATTCCTCGAGCCGTTTGACCTGCAGGCTGACCGCGCTGGCGGTCAGGCCGACATCCTCGGCGGCGGCCGCGAAGCTGCCCTGCCTTAGGATGGCGTTGAGCGTAATGAGGAATTCGAACTTCACGGACACTCACCCATCGTCGAGCAACGGCTTGGTCTTGCTACACATTTCGCGAGCCCGAAAGCCTGGCCGGCATCGCGCAATCTGACTTGTACGCCGTTGGACGGTCGTGGCGACACTGGCACGATTGATGATGTTTCGTCACCTATCGATGAACGAAACGTCGCTAGAGCTTGGGTTCCTCAGGGTCTAGGTCTTTGCCCCGAGGACGAGATGACCGTCTTGGCGCTGAAGTTTCAGGCGTCGCGGGCGGCTTCTGGTTCTCCACCGAAACGCCCGAAGAGGCGGATCCGGGGAAGGCGAGGAAATGCAAAGCGTACAAGGCGGCAAATTGCTGATCGATGGCCGGTGGGTTGAAGGCGAGGGCGCCTCGATCCCCGTCCTCGACAAGTATTCCGGCGAGCAGCTGGCCGTCCTGCGGGCCGCCTCGACCGCTCAGATCAACGCCGCCGTCGCCGCCGCGCAGGGCTCTTTCCAGACCAACCGCCTGGAGCCGTTCGAGCGCTATCGCCTGCTGATGGCCACGGCCGACCTGATCATGGCCAACCGCCAGGAACTGGCCGCGCTGATCATCGCCGAGTCCGGCGTGCCGTGGAAAGACTCCGACAATGAGGTGGCCCGCGCCGCCGAGACCTTTCGTCTCTCCGCCGAGGAGGGCCGACGCCTGGTGGGCGAGATGGTGCCGATCCAAGGAGCATCCGGCCAGTCGCACCGCATGGCCTTCACCTTGCGCGTGCCGCGCGGCGTGGTCGGCGGCATCAGCTCATTCAACTCGCCCTTGAACATGGTCGCCCACAAGGTGGCGCCGGCGCTGGCCTCGGGAAATACCGTGGTCTTCAAGCCGCCGGTGGCGACCCCGCTGTCGGCGACGCGGCTGTTCGAGCTGATGCTCGAGGCCGGCGCGCCGCCCGGCCACATCAATCTGTTGCACGGCGGCGGCTCGGACGTCGGCCAGCAGCTGGTCGACCATGCAGGCATCGACTTCTTCACGTTCACGGGCAGCACCCCGGTGGGCAAGCTGATCCGTCAGAGCCGGGGCCTGCGTCCCGTGGCCCTGGAACTGGGCAGCATCGCCGCCACCATCGTCTGCGCCGACGCCGACCTGGAGCGCGCCGCCCTGCGCTGCGCCCAGTCGGGTTTCCGTCGCCAGGGGCAGGCCTGCACCTCGACCCAGCGCCTCTTCGTGCAGCGTGAGGTTCTGGAGCAATTCACCGTCCTGCTGCTTACGGCGACGCGTGCGCTGAAGGTCGGCGATCCCAAGGATCATGACACAGACATTGGTCCGATGATCAGCGAGAAGGACGCGGTCCGCGCCGAGGCCTGGGTGCAGGAAGCAATCGGGCAGGGCGCGACGCTGCTGGAAGGCGGCGTTCGTCATGGCGCGGTCCTGCACCCGACCATCCTGACCGACGTGCCGGCCAAGGCGCGCGTGCTGTGCGAGGAGATCTTCGCGCCGGTGCTGTCGATCATCCCCTTCGACAGCCTGGACGAGGCGATCAATCGGGTGAACGCCACCGAGTTCGGCCTCGCCGCCGGCCTCTTCACCCGTGACCTGCAGCGCGCGATGGACGCCGCCGGACGGCTGCATGTCGGGGTGGTCCACCTCAACGACGCCTCCAGCAGCCGCGTCGACTTGATCCCGTTCGCGGGCGTCAAGGAAAGCGGCGTCGGCGTCGAAGGTCCGAAATACGCGATGCGCGAGATGACCGAAGAACGTCTCGTGACGATGACCCTCTGATGGAAAATCTTATGACCGACAAAAGCGTGACGGGCGCGATCTTCATGGCCCAGTGCCTGAAGGAAGAAGGCGTTGAGAAGGTGTTCGGCCAGTGCGGCCATACCAACTACGCGCTGATCGACGCCTGCCAGCGCTTGGGTATCGAGTACGTCTCATTCCGCCACGAGCAGCAGGCGGTGCACGCCGCCGACGCCTACTACCGGGTGTCCAGGAAGCTGGCGGTGATCAATGTCCACCTGTCGCCCGGACTGACCAACACCGTGACCGGCGTCGCCTCGGCGGCGATGGACGGCACGCCGATGGTGGTGATCACCGGCAATACGCCTTCGTACCACCAGGCCCGTGAAGCCCACCAAAGCATGCGCCTGCATGCCGACGCCTCGCAGGGCGACATCTTCAAGCCGATCTGCAAGCGGGTGTGGCGCGTCGATGACGCTAAGTTCCTGCCCGAGGTGATGCACCGCGCGCTAAACATCGCCCAGACCGGCCGCTCCGGCGCCGTGCTGCTGGACATCCCGATGGACGTCTTCTCGCAGAAGATCGAGGCGACGCCTGTCACCCGTTCGCGCCGTCCCAACTTCCCGCGCTCGCAGGGCGACGCTCAGGGCGTGGCCGAGGCCGCGGCCATGCTGGCCGCCGCCAAGAGCCCCGTGATCTTCGCCGGCAACGGCGTGGCCTTGTCGGGCGCTTTCGCCGAGCTGAAGGCCCTGGCCGAGTTGCTGCAGGTCCCTGTCGCCACCACCCTGGTCGGCAAGGGCGTGTTCCCCGAAACCCACCCGCTGTCGTTGGGCACGACCGGCATCTGGGGCGCGCGCGTCGCCAACGACAGCTGCCGCAACGCGGATGTCATCCTGGCGGTCGGCACCGCGTTCGGCGAGGCCGACTGCAGCTCCTGGCGTCCCGAGCACACCTTCGATATTCCCGGCGCGACCAAGCTGATCCAGATCGACATCGACCCGCAGGAGATCGGCAAGAGCTATCCCGTCGATATCGGCATCCTCGGCGACGCCAAGGCGACCTTGGCTCAGCTCGCCGGGGTGCTGGGTCAGGCTCCGCGCTCGGCCGCCGCGATCAACACCCAGGCGGCGACGCTGGTCGAACGTAAAGCAGCTTGGCGCGAAGAGCTGAAGGACACTCAGCTGATCGACACCAAGCCGATCCACCCAGCGCGACTGTTGATGGAACTGTCCAAGGCCGCGCCGGCAGACGCGGTGTTCGTGACCGACGTGGGTTGGAACAAGAACGGCGCCGGCCAGCAGCTGGAGATCTCAAGCCCGGCCGGTTTCATCACCAGCGGCGGCATGGCGACCATGGGCTATTCGCCCGGCGCGGCCGTGGGCGCCAAGCTCGGCGCGCCTGATCGCAAGGTGTTGGGTTTGGTCGGCGACGGCGGGCTGATGTCGGTGCTGGGCGCGCTGACGACGGCGGTCGAGCTCGACATTCCCGTCCTCTGGGTGCTGTTCAACAACTTCTGCTACTCGACCATCCGCACCGTCGGCACGACCTATTTCAACAACCAGTATGGCACCGAATTCCGTACGCCGGACGGCGAGCTGTACAATCCCGACTTCCAGATGCTGGCCAAGTCGTTCGGCATCGAGTCCGCCCTGATCGAAGAGCCGGACGACCTGGAAGCCGGCATCAAGGCCGCCCTGGCCAAGGACGTTCCGTTTCTGCTGGAAGTGCGCACGCGCGGTGACGTTCCCATGCCCCGCACGGGCTATTGGGACATCGCTGACTTCCTGGCGAACGGCAATGACTGACGGCTCGTCCCCCCTGAGCCCGGTCGGCCCAGTGCTGGCCCAGCGGACCTATGACGCCGCCGCGTCGGGTCCGCTGGACGGCCTGCGGGTCCTGGACCTGTCGCGATTGTTCGCCGGCAATGTGCTCAGCCAGATGCTCGGCGACTTCGGAGCCGAGGTGATCAAGGTCGAGCCGCCGGCTGGCGACACCCTGCGTGGTTGGAAGACGCAAGGCGTCTCGACCCATTGGAAGATCTATGCCCGCAACAAGAAGAGCCTGTGCCTGGACCTGCGCAACGCACGCGCCAAGGCCCTGCTGCTCGATCTGGTTCCGACCGCCGCGATCCTGATCGAGAGCTTCCGTCCCGGAGTTCTTGAGCGGATAGGGTTCGCGCCCGAGATCCTGCTGGAGAAGAACCCCAAGCTGGTGATCGTGCGAATCTCAGGTTGGGGCCAGGACGGTCCGTATCATCAGCGTCCGGGCTTCGGCACGGTGATCGAGGGCATGTCGGGCTTCGCGGCCATGAACGGCTTCGCCGATCGCGAGCCGGTGCTGCCGCCCATGTATTTGGCCGACGGCGTGGCCGGCGTTTACGGCGCGTCCGCCGCGCTGCTGGCCCTGCGCGAGGCAGAACGACCGGGCGGGCGAGGGCAGGTGATCGACCTGCCGCTCTATGACCCGCTGTTCGCTCTGCTGGGGCCACAGGCCGCGAACTACCGACTGACCGGTGAAGCGCGTCAGCCGACAGGCAGCCGGTCCACCAATTCGGCCCCGCGTAACGCCTATCGCTGCAAGGACGGCAAGTATGTCAGCCTGTCGGGCTCGACCCAGTCGATGGCCGAGCGGATCTTCAAGGCCATCGGTCGTTCCGACCTGATCGCCGATCCGAGGTTCCGCACCAACGAAGATCGGCTGAAGAATGTAGATGCTTTGGACGAACTGATTAGTCAGTTCATCGCCGGCATGGACCAGGCCGAGCTGGTCACTCTGATGGAGGCCTCGGAGGTCACCGTTGGGCCGATCTACGACATCGGCCAGATCATGGCCGATCCCCATGTCGTGGATCGCGAGATCCTGGCCGACTATCCCGACGAGGAGATCGGCGCGCTTCCGATGCATCATGTGGTGCCGCGCCTGTCGGAAACGCCCGGTTCGATCCGGTCGCCGGCTCCCAATCTCGGTCAGCACAATCGCGAACTGCTGTCGGAGGTCGGGATCGACGCCACCGGTTATGCCCAGTTGCTCGACAGCGGCGTGGCCATCGAGGACGGCGCGCCATGATCCCGGTGTGGCGCTCCCTTCAGTACGTGCCGGTCCACGTCGAGAAGTACGTGGCCTCGCCGCATATCCGAGACGCGGACGGCGTGATCCTCGACCTCGAGGACAGCGTGCCGCCCGAGGAGAAGGCGCGCGCCCGCGGCCTGATCGAAACCGCCGCGCGCACGGTCGGCCAGGCCGGCGCCGATGTGCTTGTGCGCATCAA
>Ga0307515_10020974_pt1 | contig 11612 bp, 9 predicted proteins | sample 17_EM_MG_FD_194513 | JGI IMG/M metagenome (GOLD analysis project Ga0307515, IMG submission 194513) | Populus trichocarpa ectomycorrhiza microbial communities from riparian zone in the Pacific Northwest, United States - 17_EM | ecosystem: Host-associated > Plants > Roots > Unclassified | place... | reverse complement strand
TTCAAACCGAATCAATCCAACTTAATTCAGTACAGACATTTCGGTTTATTCAGTTCAGCTAAACTGTTCATGGGAATCCAAGGTATCAGTTACTTCTTCACAATAAAGGTGATCCATGGCGTCGCGGCTAGGCTTTGCTTTATATGTTCTTGTAACTGAACCGCCATCTGCTTCCAGTGATCTTCGCAACAAAATTCCCATACATCCCATACATATATTTTTTTCCTTAAAGAGACAGTGACACTGTGGTAAGACTACTGATTCAATGTCCATAGTTTAAGTGCGACCAGTGTGATAGCTATATGCAGATTAATGTGACAACTGTTTTCTACATTTCCCCTGTGGAGATTAAATTATAATCTTCGTCGAGTATATGATCATGAATCTGGTCATTTTCTAGCATGGCTCAAAAACTTGCCTCCTCGGTCGATGGTCGCCTCAAGAAATATCGCAAACTGTTAGCAAGAACCTGCCAAAGTTGATAAAGCAACACGTTCATAACGAGAACACGAGGGTAGCGTCAACGACAGACTAGTTGGTAGGTTTTAAGCTTCGATATTTCTTACCAGTTGAAGAGGCTTGCTGATGGCTTTACCCTTGTAGCTGACATGAAATTTTGCCTTGGCCAACAACCCCTAGATGCCAAAGTAAGCAATATCAGTGTGGTTGTAATGCCAAGGCTTATTTGTGTTGCGAAATACGAGAAAGATACAGAGGAAAGGAAAGGAAATCCAGAGGTGCAGATGTATGCAGATAAATAATCACCTCAGTGTCAAATTCTCCTGATTCAACAGCAATATTAATGTCAGTGATAGCCTTTACAAGATCCACCAACAATCCTGGGCGATCAGCTGCCTCCACAAAAAGCAAGCTGCCACAGAAATACAGTCGACCCTTTAGCAATTGCTGTTTCACATGCTGAACACTAAAAACAGAAAGTATTGTTCTTTAAGGAGACAAGTGTTTTTCAACTTGTACAAAGCAATCCATAATAAAAACTTGAAAGGATTTTCAGGAGCATAGTTGTGAGAAAAATGTGTATTTACATAGTTATTGTTGCAGTAATAGGGGTTTTCAGGATGGAAAAAGCCCCGTCATATCTCAATAAGAAATCAAAGCAGAAGTTACCTTCGGTCAGGACTATCTTCTTTGACTTTTACACGCGTTGCTATATCCACATCAACCTGAGGAATTGCAGAATAACAGAAATTTTGAGCTATGATTTATAGTTTAGGGCTTAAATCTTCTCTAAATAACTCATAGACGAATCGTTTAATGTTCATCCCTAATGGCATCAGTTTCTTCATGAGGAAACAGAAAGTTGAGGACAAGGGTAAATACAATTACAAATAGCATCTGTGCCACGAAGCTATGACACCCTTTCCCCAACTCTTGGAGTTTGCCGGACAATATTTTACTATAGATTAAAGCCAACAACTTCAGAAGTTAAGAACATATTAAGATGGAATGAACAAAGTGAAACCTGTTTCGGTGGCTCTACTCCAAAGGCAATCCCCATTGCTAACTGAGAACTTGATTCCTGTTTGACAGTCATTAAGTTAAGCATATAAGGAGATGCGCATCTCACAAGAGTAATTCTTTAAAGATACTTAAAGAGAAGAAATGGACATCAAAAAATGATTACCGGGTGATACTGAAGCAAATTGTTTATGATTGTCAAACGAATGGCCTCAAGCAGTTCTGGGTCATCAACTTTTCGACCAGTACTACTGAAGAAAAGCTCATAGCAAGGGGCAGTCAGATTTGCTGTTAAAAAGCTATTGCAATAACAGAATCATATGGCTCATTGAACAAAAACAATACAAAGTCAGAAACTCGTTTGCACGATCCATGGATTTGATCCTGACAAATATCAAGTTAAGCATATAAAAGAGAACATATTGATAAAAAAAAATAATTCTTCTTTTGTAAGCAAGTGAACATAACATATAGGATGTAACTTACGCTTTAGTGATGGAAAATGTGTTGTGCTTCCCAGAAGAATCCAAAAAGACATTAGCCTTAACAACATTCAGCCCTAGGTTTTTAAGCGCGTTCATCTGTAAGGCATTTAATCATAATTTGCTCACAATAGTCTGTGTATGCTAACCAGAAGGCAATGATGAGTAATTCAGAACTAAAAGTTTCATAATCAGAAAAATCTGAAGATCCTAAACAAATATGTCAACAGCAAAAGAAAGACAAATCTCATGACTATCTCAGCAAGTATATGACTCCATACCGTATCCAGAAGAGCACCAAGGCGATCTCCGAAGGTTACCTCCACCACGGTTGCATCTGGATCGGCGTCTTGGTCAATTATAACTTTGGGAGTTGGAATTGCATCAGTGTCATTTTGACTTCCATCCTGTTTAAAACACCATTTCATCAATTCAGGAAACAAAGTAATTCACTAGTTCTTATGCTCTAAAATCCCATAAAACAGCAAGAACTGCTCCACACCTCAATGGTTGGAGCCGATGAAGCTCCTGGAATGATTATTGTCCTGGAAGATGGCAATCTGGCAACAATCATGTATATAATTAGGAGAAAGTACCGTGACAACAAAGGATGATGAAGTCAAGATGTATTTTTATACAAAATCATGACAACGTTTAGCAGCTATCTTTGTAGCTGATGAGTTCTTATTCAGCTATTCCTTTTACCATTCTATTGATAGCAAAAGGTTTAGCAACTAATCCAAGTTAATGAGCCATTAGGAGATTGATACAAGAAGTGAAATTGTGTAATGAGTAGTAATTTTCAAGTGTGGAGGTTTTGTTAGAAACATGAAAAGGGCAAATCTAGCTGCCATTGTTATTAGTAACAGGGGATTCAGGAGATGGCTCTGGCCATTCCTTAAACCACTAGAAAAATTAAAGAGCTTGACATGGAGAGAAAATTATCCAACAAAAATGAGGGAAATCAGTCACATTTAAATGGGTTGTTGCTGTTTTCAACACTCAAGTTCTTAATCAAATCCAACAGAACCATAGAGATAACCTAAGATCTTTGTTCACAAAAGATTGAAACTTGAGCGTTCAAGCTGAAGCAGTCAAATTCAGAGTCACAGACTATAAACAAGTAATATATATATATATATATATATATATATATATATATATATTAACCAAAACTTTATTACAAGAAAACTTAAAAAGAGGAAACAATGTCTGAAAGTAGGCATACCTTCTTCTTTCCTTGCATAAATAAGGAAGTTGTGTAGGAGCCAAGCCAAAACACAAGGGATTTTCACCAACTTTGACATTATTAAACTGAAATGCAAGATTGGCAAAAGCCATGGACACAGCCATTTCGATCCTTCTATATCTCTCGTTCTTTCAAGAACAAAAAAAAATGTCTTCCCAGCAACAACTATAGACGAGAAACCAAAGAAAAACAAGAGCCCAAATTAAAGAACATCGCTAATTCCAAGAAAGACAGAGAGGATTTGAGAAGGAAGGAGGAGTTTAGAAGTTTTGTAATATCAGCCATGAGAAGGAAAATGGGCATATAATTTAAATCCTATCTCTTTATCTTTCTCTCTGTGTTTTTTTCTTGCAATTTATCTCTAACGTCCATTCCTCATCTGATCTTCATTTGTTTGTTTTTATTTTATTTTTTATTTTTTTTACTTGTACTGTATTATTTCTTTTTATTCATGGATAAATGAACTTTATATTCAGTTCAAGAAAAAAAGAATAAAGGTACGTGGTACTTTCTTTTTATCCTCTACTGGGGGCCATGGGGACAGTCTAACAATAGAGACATTCTTGGTTAACATAGCTATCTGAGTCTCCATCAAAGAACTCTTTCTTACCCAGAAAAGCAAACAAAAAGATAATTTAAGAGTACTTTTTTCTTATCTGTGTTAACCAAGCAACTGGTAGTTTAGAATTTCTTGCAAGATATCTTCACTTGGACGCCCTTCTTTTGGGGGTTTCTTGAAGTTAGAGGAGCTGAAATCTGCACCATTTATGTGTTGCCAAGTGTGAAATAAATATATGGATGTAATTGAAAATGGAAGATAGCACTCTATAGTTCCTTAAATTATTGAAATTCTTTGGGATTTTACCTTAATGGATATTGGCAGCAAGCATGACTTTACGTAGTATTGACTACTTATCCAACTTTAGCTGGTTTGGAATCTAACTATAGTAGAATCCAATGCTTATTATGTGCTGTCAACTCTAGCATGGGCCATGGCTAATGTCATCCTAAATCACTGGAATATCAGGCCAAAATGCTGTGAAATGATTGGATTGGTAACATAAAATGGGTTCTGACAAAGGATTCCACTAAGCTAAATTCTTTATAACGCAGATCAAAATCGGTCATCAAACTTGCTCATTTCTAGTATTTTAGAAGAGCATGAGCATAGTTCAAAATGACATAAACAGGGCACAATCCAAGCAACTAACGTGTCGTTCTAATCAATCTTTCTCAAAAAAAAAAAAAAAAATATGATATTCTCATCATACATGTCTCAGTAGTCAGTAAGAACTTGGAAAAGCAAACCCAAAAACAAAAAGAAAAGGGATCTACATGATCATTATTCAGCAATCACCTAAGCAACAAAATCCCTTGAGTACAAGGTAGGGTGTGATTCTACTGCTATGGGAAAGGTAAAGCTAAGAAGGCAATCATCTTCTATATCCAGGTTCCATCCTGCAGGAAGGGTCATTCAAGCAGTCCCATGCACTTAATAACCTTTGTTTCCTCGAATTCTAGCTCTCATGTCCACCTGAAAAAAACATGAGATATGACATGTCAATAAAGGGGAATGTTTGTCTACATTTAACGGATACAAAAAAATTTCCATTCATGATAATTTTATGGGATATTCTTCTTAATGCTTTTATCCATCTAAAAGATATCTTAGAATTAGTAATTGATAATAATCACAGAAGCTTTATTCTTCTTCATTAAATCATTTGGTAATACAATAATCCACACACAGCATATAGGCACATAAATGAATGCACAAGTGTTGAGGCATGGTCATGTACATATTGACATAGAAGTTAGAATTGCAGTTGGAAACTCAATTCAAGTTAGAAGTTGAAATTGCCCTTTAACACTTAATAAAGACGGAAAAAGAATGTAACTTTCAGATTTAACCCACCAACTGGCAAATGAAGAAATTAATGAGAACTAATTGGTTTTTACAATCTTGTCTAGCAATCTCTCACTATAAACCAAGGATGGAAATTAGTAATAATTCATAATGTGTATAATTTTACTTCACTTGGTTAATGAACAAACAAGAGAAGTGTTATCGAAAATTCATATAAACTCTCGTATGATATAGTTATATACAATCAATTATCTTCCCAATTAACCAAAATAAACCATCACCATTTGAACTCAACACCTGCTGTTTACTTTACTCAGATCTTCTATACTCTAATCAACAAAATCTTCTACTGATACTTTAATTGTACTGTAATGCTAGAACTTTTGAGTTAAGGAATATGTGAAAACAGAACCCATAACTCAATGCAACATTGCTCAGAATCAAATTAAAACTCATTGCAATCAGAGCACAAAGAAAACTTAAAAATCATCTCGAAAAAAGTAAGGAATAATTGAAAAGCCCACAAACAAGAAAACAGAAAGAATTCAAATGGAATTAAAGAGAAGACAAAAACAAGAACATGCCTGGCCTCTCTTGCAATTGAAATAAGTTTCTCTAAGTCCCACACACTCACTTGGTATGGAAGGGCTCTTCTCTCCTGCACATTCTTTATATGGTCGATCCTCCATCTACATGTATAAAGCACAAACATAAATCTCAACAAGACTGAATTTCACCAATGAGAGACATTTAAAAATAAAAACATCATTTTGGTAAAGAATGCAGAACCTTAATGCAATCGGATTCACTGAGACACTTGACCAGTTCCAGTGCAAGCCCCTTGCAAGACTTTGACATTTCCTCTCCTCCTAAGAACATCCAAAGATAAGTGCTTAAAAAATAACAAGATTTTTTAGAACCCTTTTGTGCGTTTGTGTTTTAGGTTAAAAGTACCAATTCTTAACAAACATTATTAACAATAGTTTCATTGGGGCATTTTTTCAAACAGGTTAACTAAGAAACTTTAAGCGAAGCACAAATTCATAATTTTTGGAGCTTTCTCTACCTCAAGTGATGCTTGAGGTTTACGATCGTAGAAACCCAGGTAGAAAAGGGAGGGAGGGAGAGACTTTTCTAAGCTAAACCTTGGCGATTTCCACCGGTGATTAACGACAGGAAAATGATCGGATAGAAGGAGAAAAGTTCTCCGGTTCTGGGAAATATTTAGTGCTTCGCTTCTTGTTGTGAAGTTGAATCACGTTTATGTCCTCCATAGTTTAGTGAATTATGATTTAGTCCCTATTTTTCTATAGGTTTTAATTTAGTCCTTTGATCAGAGTTGACAAATCCCTTTGTAATTATCCAAATTCCCCTTTTTAAATGCTTCTTTTTTCTCTGTCTTGATTGGTGAGAGTAGAAAATTGATGGCTAATGCATATAAACGATTCAAATGGAAGGGTTTGTGGTTTTGGATTAGTTTGACAAGTATTTCAATTAGTTTTTGCGAGACATAACAACTGAAGAATTTGAGATATGCTTTGATCATACTGCGCGGCGAGTCTGAGTTGGAACTTGGAACTCAACCGACCATCATAGTTCTTGATCAGTGCGGTGAGTACACTTGAAACTCAACCAATATAGTGTCTGTAACAGGAAGAACAAATAGAAAGAAAAATTTACGGGCAGTCAAAAATCCAAGTTAGTTCACCCATTAATATGATCAAAACCCAATACTTAACCTGTTTATTTTTTTCAAAACAATACTTTTTCTAAATACAATACTGTTTTGATTTTTTAAAAAAGAAAAATAAAGATAAACCCTACTGAAAACCCCAACTTGGATTTTACTCATTTCTGTCCAACAACACGTCCTGGATTGCAAGGAAAGACTTGAAAAAGTTACAGCTAGATGGGTCAGTAAGGGATTACATGAAAAAATTTAGTTTTCTACTATTGGTTTTTATAAAACTCCCAAACCTACCCAGTGCGTCTCGATTGCTCATTTCAAACCTTTTTTTTGCACATTTCATGAAAATTTTTATAAAAAAAAATTATATTTTAAAATTATTTTAATATGCTAATATTAAAAATAATATTTTAAAATATATATATATTATTTTAATATATTTCCAAATAAAAAATAACTATTATTCTCGAGTGTAAATAAAAGGGAGAAACAAGGTTTTCTGATGAATACAAATACAATGTTGGCACTAGGTAGTGATTGGTTACAACTTTCAAAATCTAAAAAATAACCCCAAAACATTAACAAGATTCTTTATCAAATAAGCATTTAGCAATATTTAGATGTATTGGAAGTATAATTCCAAGTTCGGCATTGATAGGGAATCACATTCTCTTCCTCGTCACCTTGTTACCCTATAACCCTGCAGCATATTGGAACACCAAAACATCAGAGTTTCACATAGGGAAAAAACGACCACGTGGCATGCACAATTTACTTTCTTCCTTCTTTTTTTCCCTTCACTGGGTTGTGACTGTTTTGCTGAAAAATAACAATGAAGAACAAGTACACAAACCTTGACTCGTTTCAACAGATCCTTTGCCTTGGGATCTTTGCTAAAATGATCACGTACAGGCTGCAAATAAATGTGGCGGTATTGAATTAGCTTGCTGACTAGTTAGGATAGAGTAATTTCTAGTAATAATACAGCATCAACTAACTGGTTATGTTTCAGATTGTCTCCTCTAGTTTGAGGAAAATAATACTAAGAGTCCCAAATGACATGATAGAGAGGAAGACAAGACATAAATCTGACTTGAAAGTTCTGGTCAAGAACAATATATAAAAGAGTTGTCTTCCATGTGAATCCACTTTTTTTCCCATGCAAGTTCCCGCAAAGAGAGCTTACCTGAAGTATCATATTTAATGCTTTTGCAAGAGCTGGTTTCAGGTCACCCGGATGTAATCCGCCACTTTCATAGTCAGAGACAAGTTCTTCAAAGCTTTCGTAGATCCTTCATTGATAAGATAAACCGATGATGGAAAATTATTGTCATATTCATTGAAATAAAAGAGTGAACTGTTAAGAAAGAATGAAGCAACAATAATGAAGTTCCCAACACTCAAAAAACAGAAGAGCACAGACAACAAATTCAAGAAAACAAAAACAAGCAGGAAAGAAGCAATAAGAAGATAATAGAACTTACTTCTCTCCACCATTTTCTGGATTCCGTTCCACCTTGAACTTATTGAACCACGGGAAAACAATGTGTTTAATGTATTCCAGACAAGGATTTCCTTCAACAATTTGTGGGGGGCAGTATGCCTTCTTTATCTTAGTTTTTACCTCTACCTATGAAACAGATGATAAAAAGAATAAAAAACCAAGGCATTGAAAGTAAAGTTAAATATGCACTGCTGCAGCATGCTGGGTATCTATATATTTTCAGGCATGTAAATTCCCCAACATAGCAACCTTTTTAAAATTCTCCATGTATAAAACCACAACACACCTCTTCATCCTCCATGAAGATGGAAGAAGATGGATCACTTTTAGACATCTTTTCTTGCCCTTGCTGTAAACCAGGTAGCATGTCTGCATTCATGAAAAGCAGGGTCGAAAAGTACTTCATTTAAGAAACTAAACAATAGCATCATACAATTTTTGAATAAAGGAATCAGGAGCATACGATGAGATAAAATGATAGGCTTATTTTTCCTCTTGATATCATCACAGTATTCTCTTGCAAGGACATTTACTTTCCGTTGATCCATGCCCAATTGACAAATGTCAGCCTGTTGGTACAAAACCATTGTAGATAACAGCTAAAGAATGTGATGCAGTAATTCAAAGAGAAAGGTAACCTAAAAACAGTATTCATAATAAATCATCCTTCTAGTCACATTTCTAGTGAGTTTTTTATAGTGTTGGATGCTGCCACAGAATTATATAAGCATGATGCTTAATAGAAAAACATTCATGAGAGTATATTTTATTTGTTTTACATGCATAAATGTCATTTGAAAGTGGTTTTTGGAGAATTTTGTACATAAAGAACAGCAGAAGTTGGTTGAAAAATTACAACTATAAGCACAAGTACCTGAAGAAAAAAATGTCAGCACACATGCAAAGATCTGATGAATTTGTTCAAAAATTCAAATTCAGATTTACAACTACAAGTATAAGCACCTTGAGGAAAAATATGTCTGCACATTGCATGCATGGATAGAAAATCTGGGCTGCTGTTAACTCATCCTGCTCACTACGTCCCATGATTTGAACACATCTAAGGACCAAAATGCAATCTTTTATTAGTTGCCTATAGAATCACATAATATGCAAGCATCCAGTTTTCAAGCTCTAACACATTACCTCATTATCCTAGGAAGCTTGTTCCTGCGGGCTATATCCATAACTAGAGGCCAGTACTCATGAGCTCTGGAGTTAATTTCATCCGAAGACCACAGGAATTCAACCTTATCTCCATCAATATCCATCCCAACTGCCTTCCATATCTCGATAAGATATTCCCCCACAGTTTTAATTTTCTTCAAGTCTCCTCCCATTTTGTTATTAAGCTGTGCAAACCAATCAGCAATCCAAATTTTCATTTTGCAACCAGCTTTAGTCAGTTTGTTGACATTTATTGTCTTCATGACTCCCTGTTCAACAACAGCAAAAGTATAAATAATAAAACCAGACTTAACAAAAGCTCTAAACATAAGCTGCCCAACTACGATATCAAACCTTAACGACAAAATCTATGCCAAGTTAAGGTACCGAGGCACAATTAATAGCAAATGCCTCCAGGCTTACAAAGTAAAACTAAAAATTGAAATCAATACTACTTCACAGGTTATTAATCACATCTAAATTTGATAACTCTTCCAAAAAGATGTAACCTTAAAGCTTCAGAATCATCAATAAAGACTAACCAAGTAGACTAAATTTTCATCACTAACAACAAAATACACGAGGAACAAAATAAAAACTGGACTGAAACAACAAGAAAGAATATACCTGAGCAATGTGCATTCTCCCAGAAGGTTCAAAACCATCATAGCAAATGGGTAGTGGTTTTTTCTCGAGAAGATTACGTAGTTCATCTTCTTGGATACATTCTTCACCAACGCTTCTCACAAGTTGAAACCTTTCCTCTAAACTTAACAACCTGGAAATCAAAACCCATCAACAAAATCCAAAAAAGATCAGAACTTTACACAAACCAATTAAAATTTTCATCAGAAGAAAAGATATAGAGAGAAAATAATTACTGCGGTGTAGTGGGATTTGATGAGGATGAAGCTGAAGGGGTGACAGTGAGGGATTGCATCTCTTCAGATGGAGGGGTTTGGTCATTCTCTTCCATTGTTGCTGCTGATGTGAAGAAATGGAAAGGTCTTGTCTTTTTTAGTTAACAGAGAAAATAAAAGGGGGCGGCTTGAGATTGAGAATCTTGCTGGTTTCAGATGAAAAAGCCCTAGACCTACTCCTTGTCTAAATCCAGCTAGGAGATAGAAGACCATTTATTTAGTTCTATTTTCCTTTTCTTTTCTTCTTCAAAATAAAAAAAAAAAAAATTGATTCTATAAATCATGAGCCAAAGCCCAAGCTTATCCATCACATTAGCCGGGCCTAAATTGGGTTGGAGCTAAGCTGGTCAAAGTTCAAGCTTCATCCTCTTCATTAGAATCCAACATTACTAAGAGCTTTATTTTTTAGGTAGCTTATAATTTGAAGAAAATAAATTTAAAAAAAAAAAGTTAGTTAAATTTAGATATATATTTGATAAAAATTATAGTTGAATTTTATGTGTAGCAAAAAAACATATATAAAATATTTGGTAATTGTGTTTGGAAGTGTGGTTGCGGTTGCTTTTTAAAGTCTTTTTTACTTAAAAATACATCAAAATAATTTTTTTTATTTTTAAAAAATTATTTTTGATATCAGCACATGAAAATGATATGAAAACACTAGAAAAATATTAATTTGAAGCAAAGAAAAAAATAAAAAAAATTTAAATTTTTTTAAAAGCGCTTTTGAAACACAAAAACAAACAGGGTTTAAGGAAGTTTTACAAAACTCGGTTAAAAAAATATGTAAAAAATACTGCACAAAAACTGTGTTTCAAACTCAATTTTTTAGTGGATCCCGCAACATAAAACACAATTTCCTTTATTATCAAACATGTTGCTGCGTTTGTTTGTTTCACCGTTAATGCAAAAGCTAGTGGAAAACAAACACAGCCTAAAATAAAAAAAGCATCGTGCATGGTTGGTATTATGTTTTAAAAATATTAAATTGATGTTTTTTTGTGTTTTTTTTATAATTTTAATATGTTGATTTTATAAATAAAACAAAATCTTAAAAAAATATATTATAATATATTTCTAAATAAAAAAACATTCTGCATATATCACACATCCACTAAGTCAAAATCATTTAAGTTAATAATTTGTTGTACAAAAAAAAATAATGATCATAGTTTTATACCATTTTCATATAATGTGAATCAGGTTCTCCAAAAAAAAATTGATTAAATGAATGCCATTTGTGAATTTCTACTCAAA